>Ga0302309_10000051_pt1 | contig 158204 bp, 136 predicted proteins | sample III_Palsa_N1_1_FD_200453 | JGI IMG/M metagenome (GOLD analysis project Ga0302309, IMG submission 200453) | Peat permafrost microbial communities from Stordalen Mire near Abisko, Sweden - III_Palsa_N1_1 | ecosystem: Environmental > Terrestrial > Soil > Palsa > Peat permafrost | place: Sweden...
TATTAAAAAGTTCTAAAGATTTAAAGTTAAATTCATTTGAGAATGTAACCGTTTTCCTATGCGCTGAAAGCGAAAATTCCCGACCTCAGCGTCGGGGTGCAAAGATAGAAAAATAGAACCATTTGAATATAAAATTTTCAATTTTAATATAAGGAGATAAAAACCCTATTTTTAAACTATTATTGACATTAATAGTTGATATTTACTATCCAGTATAAAACTTGTGAGATATGACTAAAAAAACATTACCAGTTTTAATTGCTTTGCTATTTATTTTTAGCGGTTGCGGCATGTTCGAGTCTGTTGTTAAGTCAACATTCCCGTATACAACAAACCTTACTATTCCGGCATCATCACAACCCGGAACGCAATATACAGCCGTAAACATCGCCACCAGCTACGATCAAAATTTTACTAAGGATGGGAATAATGCTAATCATATTGGCGAGGTAATGGTTGTATCGGCAAAGCTAAGGTCGACAGATCCAGCAGGGTTTAACATTGGGAATTTAGAATATGTTAAATTCTATATGTCTAAACATGATGGTAGCGATGAGATTTTAGTAGCCTCCAGAACCGACATTACCCAAGGTGTTGGCAATAGCATGGTATTAGATATTGATAACTCTAATTTTTTAGATCAGCTGGTGCGCCAGCCGGATGTGAGGATACGTATGGTTTATAAGCTGCGTAATGGTATTGATACTGATGTTACCTTGAAATTAATCTTAGGACTAAGTGCTTATCCTAACAATTAACTATTTTATCAACTGATTATCAATATCCGGGAAGATAGCTATTGGCTGATAAGTACGGGCCTCATCCATTTCCATATAACCGTATGACATGATGATAACTACGTCGCCAACCTGAGCGAGGCGTGCAGTAGCGCCGTTAAGGCATATGGTTCCGCTGCCGCGCTCACCTTTAATTACATAGGTTTCAAAGCGGGCGCCGTTGTTATTATTTACTATCTGAACCTTCTCATTGGCAATAATATTTGCCGCATCCATTAAATCTTCATCAATCGTAATGCTGCCCACATAATTCAATTCGGCCTGGGTTACACGTGCACGATGGATCTTAGATTTTAATACCTCAATTATCATGGCGCAAAGTTAATGCTTTATATTTCATACTTCATAATTCAAGCTTCATACCAATGTAAACTCATCAGCAATGCGCTCATTATCAGTTCATCAAAACGTTATCTATCAGGCGCGTTTTACCAACCCTGGCGGCTACTAATGCAATCACATTTTTAGTGGTTTGATTTGCCGGGTATAAGTTATCTGCATCGGCCAGTTCAAAATATTCCAGCGATACACCGTCCTCAGCATTTATAGCTTCGGCTGCTTTAGCCTGTAAACCGGGAATATTATTGCTGTCGAAGTTTTCCTTAACCCAATTCAGGGTTTTTGACAGGATAAGCGAATGCAACCTGTCTTCAGCCGTTAAATGAATGTTGCGCGAGCTCATGGCCAGGCCATCCTCTTCCCTTAAAATAGGGCACATAACCAGTCTAACCGTCAGGTTTAGCAATTCAACCATTTTGGTTATCACCATAACCTGCTGATAGTCCTTTTGGCCAAAATAAGCAGTATCGGGCTTAAGTATATTAAACAGCTTATAAACCACTTGTGTTACCCCCTGGTAATGCCCCGGGCGAAACTTTCCTTCCAGTAAATACTCTATTTCCCCTAAGTCTAAATGCCAATGCTCATTATCAGCATACATTTCAGTCACTTCCGGGTTAAATAAAATATCGCATCCTGCCTGCTCAAGCATTTGGGTATCGTGAGCTATCGGGCGGGGATATTTTTCAAGGTCGGCAGGATCATTAAACTGGGTGGGGTTTACAAAAATGCTACAGATAACCAAATCGTTATCTTTTTTTGCCTGCTGAATAAGCGACAAGTGTCCTTGGTGTAATGCCCCCATTGTTGCCACCAATCCGGTAGACAGACCTTTATTACGCAAATCAGCTAAATACTGCTGTATTTCCCGGGTTGTTGTAAATACTCTCAAGGCGTTAAAAATCTAAAAATAATCGGCGAAAGTAATTAACTAAATTAAAACAAGCGAATTTACTTGCATAATACGTTGATACTTCATATAATATTGATTATATTTGCAAACTCAAATTTTTTTGACTGCTTATATAATTTAATACTGATTTAAAGATGGGTAAAGCTAAGCTTTTGTTCATAACTCATGAAATGTCGCCTTTTCTGGAACTCTCAAAAATTTCTGAAATCACACGTCAACTCCCGCAGGCAATGCAGGAGAAAGGTTACGAAATCCGTATCCTGATGCCGCGTTTTGGAAACATTAACGAGCGCAGAAACCGCCTTCATGAAGTTATTCGGTTATCGGGAATGAATATCATTATTAATGACAATGATAATCCATTAATTATTAAAGTTGCGTCTATTCCGGCGGCGCGTATGCAGGTTTATTTTTTAGATAATGAAGAATACTTCCAGCGTAAACATGTCTTTAACGACAAAGACGGAAAGTTTTATGCTGACAACGACGAAAGGATGATCTTCTTTTGCAAAGGGGCATTGGAAACTGTTAAAAAGCTGGGCTGGGCTCCGGATATTATCCACTGCCATGGTTGGATGAGCACACTGGTACCGGCTTATTTAAAAACTACTTATAAAGACGATCCAACATTTAAAAACTCAAAAATAGTTTACTCTGTTTATGAGAATGATTTCGCGGAACAATTAGGCGCTGATTTTGCAAACAAAGCGATAATGAGCGATATGACCGAAGCACATGTAGAGGCTTATAAACCAGGCACTAACTCTGCATTATACGCCGGCGCGATTCAATATTCGGACGCGATTGTTTTAGGTAGCGAAAACATTGATCAGGATGTGTTAAATAATGTTAAAAACAGCCACAAATCGGTTTTGGAATTTAATTCTACATCAGATTTGGAAAATTATTACAATTTTTACGACGAAATAGCTAGTGAAGAATTAGCACAAGTTGTATAAAGCATTGAGATCATATATGAAATTTTTCCGGATAGACTTATTAACCTTGTTGATAAGTCTTTTTATTTTGAATAGCTGTAAAAACCAGGACACTGTGGGTTTTACCCTTGGTACCAAAGGCAATATAAGCGGCTCGCTGGTTGATACTGCCACTATTTTTACTAAAACTACAACGGATGACTCTGTTGTAACCAGTGGTATTGCTAAATGCCCGCTTGGATATATTAATGATCCAATATTTGGCTCCACGCAATCAGATCTTATTACTGATTTGAATTTGCCGGGCAATAGCGCATCATCAGGTAACGTGGCGTACACATTGCCTGCAGGTACAATAACTATTGACTCTGCCGTATTGATTTTGAAATACACTCAGGGTTTTTATGGTGACAGCTCGGCTCACGGGACATCTAAATATGTTTTGAATGTTTATCAGTTAAACCAAAGGCAAGCCAGTGGTGGTATCTATTATAGTAACACCCCCTGGACTCATCAGAGTACTCTTTTGGGTAGTACAAGTTTGTTAAATCACACTTTTGCACCACGGCCAAATACAAAAGTTGTTATTGATAGCGCTGTATCCGGCAAAGTAGCTGTGCCAGACACCGTTGCTCCTCAAATCAGGATACCGATCAGTCCAACCTTTCTTAATAATGAGTTGTTTTATGCAAGTTCCGCGCAACTTGCCTCAAACCTGATATTTCAAAACAGTGTTAAAGGCTTATATATTACTGTTGACAAAACCCAATCAACAGGTACTGGCGGTACAATGATGGTAACCGGCGCAGATTCGCTTGCTATTTATATCCGCGCCGCCAGTGGTACCGTTATTGATACTGAGATTGTTTATTTGCCTACAGTACAACATGCTTCCTATATTCACTCTGTTAGATCGACAGTTTTCCAAAACGCAATAACTAATAAAACAAGTGTTACCGATAGCACTGTTTATTTACAAGGGTTGACTGGTAGCAGGGTTAAAATAAGCTTCCCGTACCTTGATTCACTATTTAGTAATAGAAATGTTGGCGGTGTTAATAATGTAATTATTAACCGTGCGGAGTTAGTAGTTACAATGAAGCCGGTTAGTGGCGATATTCCGGGGTATTTAGTGCCGTTACCGCGACTTAGCTTGTACGAACTGGATATTGCACACCAGCGTATTCAAATACCTGATGCTTACAGCTTGTCAACTGAGGCTGGCGTGGCCGCTTTCGGCGGGTTCTATTCAATATATGGCAAGACCCCTAATACCTACCATTTCCTGGTTACTGAATACATACAGAACCGGATTACCAACAAGTTGATAGATTACGGTACCTATTTAGCGCCAATTGATACTACAAACTTAACCAGTCTTGATATTACACCTTCAGCGCAAGTAGGAGCAAGAACCATTGCAGGCGGTGGTTATGTAAATGCATTGCCTAAGTCCAATCCTCAAACCTACAGCATGAGGCTTAACGTTATCTACACCAAAATAAAACAATAACAACGTTGGCCCCTTAAGTATATAATATATTTAAGGGGCTAATTGTATAATTTGTATTGGTTATTATATAACGTCTCTTTACTTTTACCCAATCAAAATCTAATATTATGTGCGGAATTGTCGGCTATATAGGCTTCAGAGATGCTTACCCAATTATAATTAAAGGCTTACAACGTTTAGAGTACCGCGGCTATGATAGCGCAGGTATTGCTTTGTTGGATACTGAACTCAAAGTTTACAAAAAAGCCGGTAAAGTAAGTGATCTGCAGAACTTTGTAAAAGACCTTAATTTAAGCGGAACAATTGGCATGGGCCATACCCGCTGGGCAACCCACGGCGCGCCAAGCGACCGTAACTCGCACCCCCACTCTTCGGGCGATCGTAAATTAACTATCATACATAATGGCATTATAGAAAACTATGGCATTATAAAAGAGGCCTTAGTAGCAAAAGGCCATGTTTTTAAGAGTGATACTGATACCGAGGTTTTAATCCATTTGGTTGAGGATATTATTCATGAAACCGGCTTAGATTTACAGGAGGCTGTTCGTATTGCTTTAAATAGAGTAATAGGTGCTTATGCTATTGTGATAATGAGTGCCGATGAGCCGGATCTGTTAATCGCGGCACGTAAGGGCAGCCCTATGGTTATTGGTGTTGGCAAGGGTGAATACTTTATTGCCTCTGATGCTACACCTATTGTGGAGTATACCAAAAACGTAATTTACCTGAATGATAACGAAATTGCATACGTGCGTCGTGAAGATTTGCTGGTAAAAAATATTGATAATACGGTACAAACCCCATACATACAGGAGCTTGATTTGAAATTAGAGATGCTTGAAAAAGGCGGCTATGATCATTTCATGCTGAAAGAAATTTACGAGCAGCCTCGTTCCATACGTGATTGTATGCGTGGAAGGATTTATCCGCAGCAAGGTAAAGTTCAATTAGGCGGGATAAAGGAATACGCTGAAAAGCTTAAAAATGTTGATCGCATCATTATTGTAGCCTGCGGAACCTCGTGGCATGCTGGCTTGGTTGGCGAATATTTGATTGAGGAATATGCGCGCGTACCTGTTGAAGTTGAATATGCTTCTGAATTCAGGTACCGCAATCCGATTATTACTGAAAAGGATCTGGTTATAGCCATTTCCCAATCAGGCGAAACTGCTGATACCATGGCCGCGCTTGAGTTGGCTAAAGAAAAAGGCGCAACCATATTTGGTATTTGTAATGTGGTTGGCGCATCAATACCACGTACTACCGATGCGGGTGTTTATACCCACGCCGGCCCGGAAATTGGCGTGGCATCAACCAAAGCATTTACCGCGCAGGTTACCGTGTTAACGCTTATGGCGTTTTACATCGCGCAACAACGTGGTACCATCACCCAAAGCAAACTGGTTGAGTACTTAACCGAGCTTGACCAGGTGCCTGAATTGGTTGAAAAAGCATTGGCTTCGAATGAGCATGTTAAGGAGATCGCTGCGCGATTTAAAGATTCTACCAACTGTTTGTTCCTTGGCCGCGGAAGCTCGTTCCCTGTGGCATTAGAGGGCGCTTTAAAGCTTAAAGAAATATCATACATACACGCCGAAGGTTATCCTGCTGCCGAAATGAAACACGGCCCTATCGCTTTAATTGATGATGCCATGCCGGTGATATTTATCGCCACTCAAAATTCATCATACGAAAAAGTGGTTAGCAACATACAGGAGGTTAAAGCCCGTGGCGGACATGTAATCGCTATCGTATCGGAAGGTGATGTGCAGGTACGCGATATGGCCGAATATGTAATTGAGATACCACAAACCAGCGAAGCATTTGTGCCATTACTGGCAACTATACCATTGCAGTTATTGGCTTACCATATCGCGGTAATGCGTGGTTGTAATGTAGATCAGCCGCGTAACCTGGCAAAATCGGTAACAGTAGAATAAGACTTCTTAAATAAAATTAACGTGTGAACGGCAAAGGCAACTAAAAGTGTACCTTTGCCGTTTTATTATTAAATAACAAATTTTGGACGCTCAGCATATCAAAAATAAGGACTTCGATTTTGCCTCCGGTGAACTGTTATTGGTTGATAAACCAGTTGGTTGGACGAGCTTTGATGTGGTAGGCAAACTGCGCAACTCTTTTAAGCCGTTAAAACTTAAAGTTGGGCATGCCGGTACGCTTGATCCATTGGCTACAGGTCTGCTTATCATCTGCACCGGTAAAATGACCAAGCAGATAGACACCTTTCAGGCTGAAGAAAAAGAATATACCGGTACCATGATTTTGGGAGCAACTACTCCATCGTACGATATGGAAACCGAGCCGGATACCCAGTTCGACATCAGCCATATTACTGAGGAGCAAATTAAAGCCGCCTGCCAGCAATTTACAGGTGATATTCAACAATATCCACCTGCACACTCCGCCATAAAGATTGATGGCGAGCGTTTGTACGAAAAAGCCCGTCGTGGTGAAGAAGTTGAATTACGCTTACGCAGTGTTACCATATCTGAATTTGAAATAACACGCATCGAACTGCCCGAAGTTGATTTCAGAGTAGTTTGCAGCAAGGGCACTTATATCCGCTCATTAGTGCATGATTTTGGCAAAGCATTAAACAATGGCGCTTACCTGTCAAAATTAAGGCGTACACGCAGCGGTAATTATAAAGTTGCCGATGCCTGGGAAGTGATGGAGTTGGTGGGTATTATTAGAGAACAAAAAAACATCAGTGCAATCGATCCTGAATCGGTGAAATCATAGTAATGAAGATCTATCATAACATCAACGAATTTAAGGCCATAAAAAATGCGGTAGTTACTATCGGCACTTTTGATGGCGTGCATTTGGGGCACCGTAAAATTATAGAACGCTTAAAGGAATTAGCCGACGAATGTGGCGGTGAAACCGTTATTCTTACTTTTTTTCCGCATCCGCGGATGATATTGCATCCCGAAGATGAAAGCCTTAAACTCATAAATACCATACACGAAAAGGCTGCTTTGTTGGAGCAATTAGGCATCGATCATTTGATCATTACACCTTTCTCAAGGGATTTTTCAAATCAAAGTCCGGAAGCTTATATTCGCGATGTGTTGGTGGATACCATCGGCACAAAAAAAATAGTGATTGGCTACGACCACCGTTTTGGTAAAGACCGGGCGGGTGGCTTTAATGACCTGCTAAAGTTGTCGACAACTTACGGATACGATGTAGTAGAAATTCCGGAACAGGATATTAATGATGTTGCCGTGAGCTCTACCCTGATAAGGGAGGCATTGCTAAATGGCGCTATTGAACTGGCTAATAACTTTTTGGGCTATCCCTTTTTTATTACTGGCAAAGTTGGTCGCGGCGATCAGATTGGCCGTACCATTGGCTACCCTACAGCTAACATCATGATAGAGGAAAGCTATAAATTAATACCTGATGATGGTATTTTTTCGGCCAAAGTAATTATTGGTGATGTAAGTCATAAAGGTATGGCCTACATTGGTTCGCGCCCCACTATAAATGGGATTACCCGCAATATTGAGGTTAATATTTTTGATTTTGATACCGAAATTTATGGCGAAGAGATCAGCATGCAGTTTTTTAACTACGTACGTGGCGATGTAAAATTCGATGGACTTGATGCGCTGAAAACACAATTAGCTAAAGACAGAGACGATGTTTTGGCGCTGCTGAGAGATCAATAATTAAATTGCAGGATGATGCTTAAAAAATATCAGGTAAATCTGCTTTACTATATGATATGCCGCGAAAGCAAAAAATAATACGGCAATTGCCGTATTAATAAACCTGGTGCTAAGGGCAAACTTACTCTGTATGTACTTGGCAAACCGGGCATATAAAAACAAGCATAAAAAAGCGCCGGCTGCAGATCCTATACTAAATATCACCAGATCAATCCTGCTAATAACTATCCATTGGTGGGTTATTAAATAGGTGCCGGTAATCATCCAGAATGGTATCTGCATCGGGTTTAAAAAACCTAACAGGATGCCATATCGGATACTATCCCGGTCAGAATAGGTAGTTTCAGGTGGTTTATTTCGGTGTAACCAGGTAATAACGCCTAATACTGTAAATAAAATAACCATCACCCAATCAATAGCAACGTCCAGATTTACCTGGGCTGAAAGCCATTCGGCGGCATTCATGATAAAATAGGTAAAGAAAAATTCAACACAGGAAAAAGCGATAATAAACTGTACTGCTTGTTTCAAGCCGCGGTTTATGGTTATCTGTACTAATGTAAGATTGATATTTCCTGGCGGGATATAACCAACAAAATTCGCGATAAGGCCTATAAAAAACGTTAAAATTATCATTCGTGCAAAGATAGGTTTTGGATGCGTAGATATGCAAGTTTCAAATGTGCAGATGAAATTAGCAAAATATTAAGTTTAAACGAGCATCATTTTAAAGTGACTTCATCATTAACACTAAAAATCCGCACATTTGTACATTGCTCATGAATAATAAAAAGATAATTTCCCTGCTGCCTGCCGCTACCGAAATAGTTTGCGCCCTTGGGCTCGAACATAATTTGGTTGGCCGCTCGCACGAATGTGATTTCCCGGAATCGGTAAAAAGCCTGCCGGTATGCTCCGAAGCTAATTTCGCCGATGATTTGAGCAGTTTGGAGATAGATATTAAAGTTAAAGAGATCCTTACCGAAGCCTTATCGATTTATACCGTTAAGCGCGAAGTAATAAAAGAGCTTGCCCCGGACGTAGTAATTACCCAGGCACAATGCGAGGTTTGCGCGGTATCATTAAAAGATGTGGAAGAAGCGTTGGATAATTATCTGGATAAAGAATCACATATCGTATCGCTGCAACCCAATAAACTGGATGATATTTTTGAGGATATTAAAACCGTTGCCCAGGCTTTAGATGTAACTGATGCGGGTAATGTTTTGGTAGAGGATTTGCAGGAACGCGTTGATATTATCCGCCATAAATTAAAATATGTAGAAAGCCGGCCAACCGTTGCCTGTATTGAATGGCTGGAACCTTTAATGGTATCGGGCAATTGGATACCGGAAGTGGTAAGTACAGCAGGCGGCAGCAGTATTTTAGCCGAGGCCGGCAAACATTCGCCGTTTGTAAAATGGGAGGATATTCAGCAAGCTAATCCTGATGTGATTGTGGTAATGCCCTGCGGTTTCTCCATAGAACGCACCATGAGGGAGATGAATATTTTGTTGGAATTACCCGGTTTTGCAGAGCTATCAGCCGTAAAAAATAATCGCCTTTACATAACAGACGGAAACCAATATTTTAATCGCCCGGGACCAAGAATTGTTGATTCCATTGAGATTATTGCGGAAATAGTCCATCCTAAATTATTTAATTTTGGCTATGAGGGTAATGGATGGATTAAATTTTCTTTTTAAAATATTTTAGAAAGTATTGTATTGATCTTAAAAATTGTATTTTAGTTTTTTGATAAACTAATTCCAATTAAAATGCGCCGTTTACTAACCTTATTTTTTGCCACGATATTTACCCTGCAGGCATTTGCCCAAGCTGATAATTCAAAGTTTGATGCTCATGCCATCGCTATCACCTGGGATGTGGTACAGAACAATTATCTCAACAAGAACCAATCGTTAAGCGCGCTAATAATTACCAATAATGGCAAGCAAACATTGCCTGCATCGGGTTGGAAATTTTATTTTAACTCAGCTCGTGATATTGCACCCAATACCGTAACCGGCAATGCAACATTCGCTCAAATAAACGGTGATCTGTTTACCCTAACGCCAACCGCGACGTTTCCTGAATTAAAGCCCGGCGCTTCTGTACGGGTAGAATTTACCGGTGACCCGGTTGTTAATTTTACAGATTCTCCCGATGGTTTTTATTTAGTTTGGGATGCGCAACCAACCCAAGGATATACTTTAGGCAATTTTAAAATTAATCCTTTTAACCCGTCATATGCGGGTTTGGTTACCCCGGCTATTATCTACAATCAAAATAAAGTTATAACAGATGTACCGGAAGCACAGTTAACAAAAATATTCCCTACACCGCTTAGCTATACCGAAACAGGTGGTTATCTGAATTTGACAGATAAAGTACTTATTCTGAAATGGGCGGCCAATGGTGATAATATAAATAGCGATGCTGAATACCTATATACTGAATTAGGGAAATTATTTGGCAAAAAAATAGACCAGGATCCTATTCATCAAGGCTCATACAAAACTATTATTACACTTAATAAAGTTCCTGATCTCGCACCAGAGGGCTATAGTTTGAGTGTTACCACAAAAGGTATTACCATTAGTGCATCTACTTCAGCAGGTATATTCTACGGCATCCAATCTTTAAGAACATTAATACCGGCCTCGGCTTATGCGCATCCGCAAAAGGTAATACAAATACCGTGTGTTGAAGTAAAAGATGAGCCACGTTTCCCATACCGTGCATTTGTACTGGATGTAGCGCGTGATTTTCAAACTAAGCAACAGGTTTTAAAGTTTTTGGATGCAATGGCTTTATACAAGCTGAATGTATTGCACTTTCACTTAACTGATGACGAAGGCTGGCGCATCGCATTACCATCTTTACCCGAGCTGACCGAAGTAAGCTCCGAACGCGGACATACCTTAGATAACAAACATTTTTTACAGCCATCGCATGGTTCAGGCCCCGATACCGGCAAACTTGCGGGTAGCGGTCATTATTCCCGTGCCGATTATATCGAGATATTAAAATATGCCACTGCAAGGCACATTGTAGTAATGCCTGAGATTGAAACTCCCGGTCATGCCCGTTCGGCTATCAAAGCCATGGATGCACGTTATAACCGTTTAATGGCAGAAGGCAAACAGGCCGAAGCCTCAAAATATTTGCTGCGCGATTTGAATGATAAGTCGGTTTATAGCTCGGTGCAAGATTGGACTGATAACGTGATTGATGTATCATTGCCATCAACCTATACATTTTTTACCACGGTGATTGATGATTTAGTAGGCATTTATAAAGAAGCTGGTGCGCCATTAACCACCATACATTTCGGAGGCGATGAAGTGCCTCCGCATGTTTGGGAAAAATCACCGGCGTATTTGGCTTTAAAAGCTACTCATCCTGAAATTACGAATACAGGCGACTTGTGGTATTACTTTTATGGTAACATTAACCAGTTACTTAAAGCCCGCGGTTTAACCCTTGCAGGTTGGGAAGAGATGGGCCTGCGTAAAACCCTTACTGACGGCAAGCCGGATTATGTACCAAACCCAGATTTTACCCCATACCATTTACAAACCGAGGTTTGGAACAACGCTATCGGCAGCGGACAGGAAGACCTGGCTTTTAAACTGGCAAACGCAGGTTACAAGGTGGTGCTATCATCAGTAACCAATCTTTATTTTGATATGGCGCATTACAAATCATTTGATGAGCCGGGCTATTACTGGGGTGCTTTTGTTGATATTGATAAACCGTTCTCTTTTATCCCTTACGATTACTTTAAGAATACGAAGGTCAACAGAGACGGCCTGCCGATAAACAAAAGTATATTCATAGGCAAACAACGCCTTACTGATTATGGTAAAACCAACATTGCAGGCTTACAAGGCTGTTTATGGGGCGAAAATATTAAAACACCTGAGCGTATGGAGTACATGATATTCCCATCCATATTAGGGTTAGCTGAACGCGCGTGGGCGCAAAATCCGCAATGGGCAACAGAGCCCGATACTACTAAAAGCGAAGCCATGTATCAACAAGCATGGTCGAATTTTGTGAATGTGCTGGGTAAAAATGAACTACCGCGTTTAACTTATTTAAATGGTGGTTATGGCTACCGTATACCTAAACCGGGTGTTATTTTGCAGGATGGTAAGTATTTGGTTAACATGCAATTTCCGGGTTTTATAATACGATATACCACAAATGGTAAAGACCCTGATGCCAAAAGCAAAATTTATAACGATGCTATTACTCTGCCGCCAAATGGTGTAAAGTTCCGCGCGTTTGATAATAAAGGGCGGGGCAGCAACGTTTCTGAAACAGTAACACCCAAGCAATAAGCATATCTTTATCGCGAGATATGCTTATTGCTAAACCACATCTCACGATAAAGTATTCCATTTTATTCTTGTCATTTTTTTTCCTTGTCATTTCGACCGGAGGGAGAAATCTTCTTCGACCTGCATTTACGCTACGCATATTGTATAAGATTTCTCCCTCCGGTCGAAATGACAAACAGTATCTACTTATTAGACTTACGACATTTCAAAAAGTTCTACTTCTTTATAAGCTTAAACAAATATGCCATGCTTCCCTCTGTTCAAAATGACAATTGAAAGGCTTTATATCAGCAACAACACCATAAAAAACACAAACTGCACCAATAAAAATACTGGTGCAACAATACCCTGTTTTCTAAAACCAAACTTTTCAAAAACAAAAAGCATTACTACGCTAACCAAAAACCAGCAAGCATAATTTTTAAGCGGAACAGTACTATTCGCCCAATGCCAATAATCAAAGTGTTGTGCTACAGGCTCAATAATTAAATCCAGCAGCACCAAAATAAGGGCACCCGCAATTACTCTTATTAATATACTCCTGATTCTTGTCCGCTGCATCAATACCCCTGCGGAGTAGATCAATAAAAACCAGTTTACGCCAATAATTAAAGGTATTTCAGCTGTTTTAATGCCCAACGTTTGCCCGTAACTATAATCGCCGAAGATCCAATGCTTATGCACGCCCAGCCACTCCACAATAATGCTGCTGATAAATATCAGTAGGGCAAACAATATAAATTTACCTTCCATTGGGCGGTGACTGCACACAATCACTACTAACATCAATAATATATGCCAGGGTACTATCTGTAAAAAAAGCGGGCGCATAGTTGGAACCGCGAACCCAATCAAGCCAACTACATGAAATATGATAATAACCAAAATAAGCATGGCTTGCTCTCTTCGGGTAGATTCGTGTGGGTTTAGCTTCAAACCTGACGCCCCTTCCACACCGTTGTTTTGGTTAGATGTTTTTGTATCGCCATAAATGCAATAATAGTTAGGTTGATCATTTGCAGCGGATGAAGCAAAACGTTTAACCAGGCATTCTGGCTTGCGGATAGCGAGATCATAATACGGGTGAGTATAATTAGGCCGATCATAAATGTGATCAGTTGCAAATTCAGGGTCATTATAACAATCATCGGTCCGCCAATAATAATAATCAGGTAAACGAGCAGCGTAATAATGCTATAATTAAAACCTGCCAAAAAATTCTTGCTGAAACCATTCACAGCTTCGGTGTAACTTTTATACATGCGGCAGCTGATCATGCCATTAGCCAGCAAAGCCTCACCGTTATAGCCCGACGATTTTACAATTCGCATAATTTCTACATCCTCAACCACCCGATCCTTAACTTGTTTGTGCCATACGTTTTTTCGATAGATTTCAGCATCAAACAGCATAAACTGCCCGCTGGCTGCTGCCACCGTACTGTTTTTAACCAGGTAAACCAGCCTAAGCGGCAACAAGTTCAGTAAAATATAATGCATTAACGGCACTACCGATTTTTCACCAAAAGTATCCATCTGCTGGTTGGTAAACAGGCTCAGCAAGCCAAGGTTGTATAAGCGCATGCGATGAATAGCGCTGTTCAATAAGCTATCGTTAACCTTCTCATCAGCATCTAAAAATAAAAAGTAATCGCCTTTGGCTTCCTCAGCCAATTGGTGGCAGGCATAGTTTTTACCCAGCCAGTCGTGTGGTAACTTTTTACCCTTAATAATACGGAACTTATGATGCTTTGATGCGAATTGTTCGCAGATACTATACGTATTATCGTCTGAACCATCATCCAGAATAATCACTTCGTAATCGATGTAATCCTGATCATAAATTGATTGTAACAAGCCTAAAATATTGTCCTGCTCATTACGAACCGGTATCAGAATAGATATTAAAGTAGTGTAAGGCCTTTTTACATGGGGTAATTTGGGGTTCGACATAAAATTGAACAGCGTAACAGTGAACCGTAATACAATAAAAATAAAAGTTATAAAAATGGCTACTATCACTGTTCAATATCTATTTCGGTTTGCAGCAGCTTTGATGCCGTGTAATGCTGCTGGTAAGCCTGTTGTAAATCATTAATGGTTTTATCGGCATAATTTACCGTTTCTTGTTTTAAATAAACGGTTGCGGTAGGCTTTTTGTGTTTAAAGTACTGAACAAATGTTGCGGCAAACACCAATTCCACATCAGTTTTTGCTTTTTGGATAATGTTTAACACACCCTTCTCAAAATGTATATACTCTACAAAATTGGAGTATAATTTACCCTGCGGAAACATCAGCACCACATTCCCCGGCTCATTTAACAGCCCGGCGGCATAGTTAAGTGATTCAACTATATCCTTTGGCTTTTTTCCTACCGAAAACGCCCTGCCATATTTTAAGAAACGATCCTTGCGCATGGTCTCCTCTAAAACCATTACGTACGCCTTTTTTTTGAACAGGCGCTCGTTCACGCAAAATAGAATCAGCGAATCCCAAAAACTAAAGTGGTTGGCTATTAAAAGGATGGATTTTGAAGGATCAAGACTAATTTCGTCAAAAATTATTTTATCAAAATTCCGGGTAACTATCCGTTTTACATACCATTTAAAAAGCCCAAATAGGGCGCTGTTTTGCTTTGGGTAGATCATAACCGATTATAAATGTATATGATCCGCGATTGTTTTCGTAGCCCCGGTATTTTGTTTCACATAATCCTTCACCACCTGGCAAGTTTCATTATAGCGCTGTATGTCTTCAGTAATATAAGCTACGGTAGCTTTTAACTCCGGTTCATCATTAATACTATAACCACCTTTAATGCTGATCAAATCCTTAGCTTCCTTAAATTTATCATAATTTGGCCCGAATATCACCGGTAAACCAAATGCCGCAGCCTCTAAAGTATTATGTATTCCCACACCAAAACCGCCGCCTATAAAAGCCACATCAGCATATTGATATAATGATGACAGCATCCCAATATTATCAATAATCAACGTCTGGTAATTATTAAGCGATATTTGATTTGTCTCGATTTGCGAATACCTGATTACCGAATTTAAAGGCAGCAAACTAATCAGCTTTTCAATTTTATCCTCGCCAATTTCATGCGGCGCGAAAATGAATTTCCAATCCGCGTAATCTTTTACCAGCGTAGCTACCAAGGCTTCATCATCAGGCCAGGTACTGCCGGCTATAAATAATTTATGATTGTTTTTAAATTGATTGATTACGGGTAGCTCAGTAGGATGCTGTGCATTTGCCCAAACCCTGTCGAAGCGGGTATCACCGCTAACTTCCACATTAATTATGCCAAGGGTTTGCAATAATTCTTTCGATGAGGTATCCTGAACAAAAAAGTAAGTTACAAAACCCAGCATCTTGCGGTGCAAGCCACCGTACCACTTAAAAAATACCTGATCGGGTCTGAATATCCCTGAAATAACATAAAGCGGGATTTCTTTTTGATGCAGCTCATTAAAATAATGATACCAATATTCGTACTTAGTAAATATGGCTGCGGATGGTTTTATAGCTTCAATAAATTTACGTGCATTAGCTGCCGTATCAAGTGGTAAATAGTACACGGCATCTGCAAGGGGCGTGTTCTTCCTGATCTCGTAACCCGATGGAGAAAAGAACGTTACAACGATTTTTATTTCAGGTTGATTCTTTCTTGCCTGTTCCAGCAAGGGCCGACCCTGCTCAAACTCGCCCAACGAGGCAAAATGAAACCATAAACTTTTTTCAAACTTTTTGTAAATAACGTTGTTCCGACCTGTGAGCCAGAGTTTGGCTTTCTTATTGAAAAATGAGGCAACGTATATAGCGCAGAAGTATAAACCGATACCTATATTATATATTAGCAGCATTATTTTGATTTGATTATCTTCGTCGCTATAAAAGTATAACAATAATTACAATACATCTTTATGAAAATAGCTGTTGTAGGAACAGGTTACGTTGGGTTAGTTACAGGCACCTGTTTAGCAGAAACAGGCAACCAGGTAACCTGCGTTGATATAAACGAACAAAAGGTTAAAATGATGAAAGAAGGCCAGTTGCCCATATATGAGCCCGGCCTCGAGATTCTTTTTCATCGTAACATAAGTGAAAACAGGTTGCAGTTTACAACCAACCTTGCCGATGCGATAGCTGATGCCAAGATCATTTTTCTTGCGCTTCCAACGCCTCCGGGTGGTGATGGATCTGCCGATTTAAGCTATGTATTAGGCGCGGCAAAAGATATTGCCATGCTGGTTACAGATTATAAAGTTATTGTAACCAAATCAACCGTACCGGTTGGCACTGCCGATAAAGTTAAAGCGGTATTGCAAGCAAACACAACAGTTGATTGCGCGGTAGTATCAAACCCTGAGTTTTTACGCGAAGGCGTTGCCGTTGAGGATTTCATGAAGCCTGACCGTGTGGTAGTTGGTACTATGGACGAACGTGCCCGCAAACTTATGGCAGAGCTTTATGCTCCATATGTTCGCCAGGGTAACCCGGTTATTTTTATGGACGAGCGCTCTTCCGAACTTACTAAATATGCTGCCAACTCATTCCTGGCTACCAAAATATCATTCATGAACGAGGTTGCTAACCTGTGCGAATTGGTGGGTGCCGATGTGGATATGGTAAGGCGTGGTATTGGTGCCGATGACCGTATCGGTAAACGTTTCCTATTCTCGGGTATTGGTTATGGCGGCAGCTGCTTCCCTAAGGATGTACAGGCGCTGGCAAAATCAGCCGAAGAGAATAAATATGATTTCAAGATCCTGAACGCGGTAATGGATGTTAACGAGATCCAGAAAAAAGTATTGGTTGAAAAACTAAGGGATTATTATAAAGATGGCTTAAAAGGCAAAAAATTTGCGCTTTGGGGTTTAGCATTTAAACCTGAAACTGATGATATACGCGAAGCTCCTGCTTTGTACATCATTGATGAATTGTTAAAAGATGGTGCCGAAGTGGTTGCTTTCGACCCTGAAGGTATGCCAAACGTTAAAAAATTATTAGGCGATAAAATTAGCTACGCCGCCAACCGCTACGATGCGCTTGATGGCGCTGATGCCTTATTGATCCTCACCGAGTGGTCGGTTTTCCGCACACCGGACTTTGAGTTCATGAAAGAAAAATTAAAAGCACCTGTTATTTTTGATGGTCGTAACTTGTACGATTTGGAGAGAGTAAAAGAGTGTGGTTTTTATTATAACAGTATAGGCAGAAAAGTAGTTAGCTAAATGGCACGTAAAACAATATTAATTACCGGGGCAGCCGGCTTTTTAGGTTCGCATTTATGCGACAGGTTTATAAAGGAAGATTATAAAGTTATTGCCATGGATAACCTGATAACAGGCGATCTGCGCAACATCGAGCATCTTTTCAAACTAGAGAATTTCGAGTTTTATAACCACGATGTTTCCAAATTTGTATATGTACCCGGCGAGTTGGATTATATCCTGCATTTCGCGTCGCCTGCAAGCCCTATCGATTACTTAAAAATACCTATCCAAACATTAAAAGTTGGTTCATTGGGTACCCATAATTTGTTAGGCTTGGCTCGTGCTAAAAAAGCACGTATGCTCATCGCTTCAACATCCGAAGTTTATGGCGACCCGAACGTGAACCCGCAACCCGAAGAATATTGGGGTAATGTAAACCCGGTTGGTCCGCGTGGTGTATATGACGAGGCTAAGCGTTTCCAGGAAGCTATCACCATGGCTTACCATACTTTCCACGGTTTAGAAACCCGCATCGTAAGAATATTCAACACTTACGGTCCTCGTATGCGTCTGAATGATGGTCGTGTATTACCTGCTTTTATCGGTCAGGCTTTAAGGGGCGAACCATTAACCATGTTTGGCGATGGCTCACAAACCCGTTCTTTTTGTTATGTAGATGATTTGATCGAAGGCATCTTCCGTTTATTGCACAGCGATTACGCGCAGCCAATGAACATCGGTAACCCTGATGAGATCACCATTAAACAATTTGGCGATGAGATTATCAAATTAACCGGTACCGACCAGGAAATGATTAGCCTGCCATTACCAACAGATGACCCTAAACAACGCCGCCCGGATATTACCAAGGCAAGGGCTATTTTAGGCTGGGAGCCCAAAGTATCGCGCAGTGAAGGCTTAAAGATCACTTACGAATACTTTAAATCATTGCCGGAGAAAGAAATTCTGCATAAAGACTTTACCTACTACAATAAATAATGGCTAAAATATTAGTTACCGGCGGGCTTGGATTTATCGGCTCACACACCGTGGTTGAATTGGTAAATTCAGGCTACGAGCCTGTTATCATCGATAACCTATCGAATTCTGATATTAAAATATTAGATCAGCTTACCAAGATCATTGGCTACAAACCGACATTTTATCAGCTTGATCTTTGCGATGAAAAGGCCGTAAAACAATTGGTTGAAAAAGAACCCGATGTTACAGGAATTATTCATTTCGCGGCATACAAAGCCGTAGGAGAGTCTGTTCAACAGCCGCTCAAATATTATCGCAATAACTTTTCTTCGATGCTTAATTTATTGGAAGCCTATTACGGCAAACCTTTAAATTTTGTATTCTCATCAAGCTGTACCGTTTACGGCCAGCCCGACGAATTGCCCGTTACCGAAAAGGCACCTGTAAAAGCGGCGCAATCGCCTTATGGAAATACCAAACAAGTTGCCGAAGAGATTTTGAAAGATATGATAGCGGCCGGGAGTAATTATAAAGTGATTTCGCTGCGTTATTTTAATCCCGTAGGAGCGCATGATTCGGCTTTAATTGGCGAATTGCCAATCGGTGTACCGCAAAACTTAGTGCCGTTCATCACTCAAACAGCCATAGGCAAACGCGAAAAAATTACCGTATTCGGTAACGATTACAATACACCCGATGGTAGTTGTGTTAGGGATTATATTCACGTAGTTGATTTGGCTAAAGCACATGTTGCAGCGCTGAAACTAATGGAACAGCCTGATTTTAAGGGTTATGATGTGTTCAATATCGGCACAGGGCAAGGGACTACCGTATTGCAAATCATCCATGCATTTGAAAGTGCTACGGGTGTTAAGCTGAATTATAGCATTGGCCCTCGACGCGAAGGCGATGTAGAGCAGGTTTGGGGCGATGTAACCAAATCAACAAAAAAGCTTGGCTGGACGGCAGAATTAGGTATCGGTGATATGATGCAGTCTGCCTGGGAGTGGGAAAAATATATAAACCAAAACCCATTAAGCTAATTAATGGTTGTAATGGTATAAAGTATAAAACAGCATGTTTGGGTTATTTAAAAAGAGGCACAGCAATAAAAGGGAAGTTACTTTTAATTACGAATCGATTGCTGTAGACATGCACTCCCACGTTTTACCGGGGATTGATGATGGCGCGCAAACCGTGGAGGACTCAGTTGCCCTTGTAAAAAAAATGATGTCCCTGGGGATAAAAAAAATAATTGCCACCCCCCACATCATGGTTGATTTTTACCGCAACAATGCCCAAACAATTGGTAATGCGTTAGAAATACTCAAAGCCGAGCTAAAAAAACAACAAATTAATATTGATATTGAAGCCGCCGCCGAACATTACTTCGACGAAACCTTTGAACCCCGTATCGATAAAAAGGAACTGATGGTATTTGGCAATAACCATGTGCTTTTTGAATTCTCGTTTATCAACCTGCCGCCAAACTATATACAGGTAATACAAAAGTTGGTCAACCTGGGTTACAAGCCAATTCTGGCCCACCCCGAGCGTTATCCATACATGACCATGGATCAATACAAAATGGTGCACTCCTGGGGCTGCGATTTTCAATTGAATACCATATCCCTAACCGGTTACTATGGCAAAGAAACCAAAGCCACCGCCGAAAGCCTGATCGATAATCAACTGATCGACTACATATCAAGCGATATGCACCATCTGAAGCATGCCGCCGCATTCCATGACGCGTTAAAAACCACCTATGTAGAACAATTGCTTTTCGAATACCCGCTTAAGAATATAATGTTGCTGGGAAAGAAGTAAGATCTATAAACTATCGTCATTGCGAGGAACGAAGCAATCTCTATGCTGTACAGAGCCGCTTTACGGGTTTCCCACCTTGTCATTCTGAATGTAATGAAGAATCTTCTTCGCCCTGTATACGAACTTTACAAATCGAAGAAGATTCTTCGCGATGCTCAGAATGACAATTTAATAATATCTTGATTCCTGAATCTTTACTCTTGATTCTAACAACCTACTCGTATCTCAACGATTCAACCGGATCTAATCTTGATGCTTTATTGGCAGGATAAAAGCCCGATAGAAGCCCGATCCCGGTACAAACTACTAGTGCGATGCCTATCCATAAATAAGGTACTACAAAGCTACCCTGAGTTAAAATAACGATCATGTTGCCAATCAACATTCCTAAAAATATTCCCAAAACACCGCCAATCAGGCATATTACTATCGCTTCAATTAAAAACTGTTTGCGAATGATGGATGGCGTGGCGCCGATAGCTTTTCGCAAGCCTATTTCCCGGGTACGTTCAGTAACCGATACCAGCATAATATTCATCAGTGCAATGGCTGCGCCAATCAATGTAATAACACCAATGGCAACGCCGCCATAAGTAATACCGTCTAATTGGCCCGCCAATTGTTTTTGAATAGAATCACTGCGCTGAATATTAAAATTATCGTCTTTGCCGATATGCAGGTCGCGTATATTTCTGAATAACGAAGTCGCTTCGCCAATTGTAGCATCCAGCGCTTCCGGACTGGCAACCATCACGGTAACGTTAAAAGTAGGATTACTAACGGTATCAATCTGTTTAGCTTTTAAAACAGGTATCACGCAAAATTTATCGCCCGCACCCATGCTCGATCCCTTTTTTGCAAAAACACCCACAATCTTAAAACGGTTGTTACCAATCAGTATCGATTTATTAACCGGGTCATCCTTTTTAAAAAGTTTATCTTTTATCTCATCTCCAATAACTACCACATTTTCTCCGTGTAGTAACTCATCCGAAGAGAAAAAACGACCGTAGGCCATTTTATGCCCGGTAGTTTGCATATAGCCATCGGTAGTGCCTGCCAGTGATATATTGGGGTTGGTTTTAATACTGCCGTATTTTACAATGCCCGTACCCGTAACATTCAAATTAATGGTGATAACAGTAGGTAAGGCAAACTTATTTTTAAAGCTAACCGCCTGCTCATAACTTATTGGCGGATATATTTTTTGATGGCCGCCCTGTCCGAAACCCAAATCGGCGGTATTGGCTATTGTAAAGGAGTTTGCGCCCAGCCCTGCAAAGGCGGTGTTGGTTTGCTGTTTGATGCCGTCAATAGCAGTTAAAATACCCACCAGGGCCATAATGCCAATAGCAATGATCAGCGCCGTAAGCGATGTGCGCAACCTGTTCCCCTTTATAGAGGTTAAGGCAATGGCTATGTTTTCTTTATAAGTTGTTTTTACCGGCATGCTGATGGCTATGGTTGCCTATATAAGACTTAGGCTTGTACGGGTTTGTTACAGGCTCAAGATATTAAATATTAGTGACAGGCCAATGTCTGAACTCGAATTTTTAGAATTCTGCGAATTTCTCTAATTCTGAAAATTTAGGTTCAGACAATATTTGCGCTTTAATTTCAATATTCCATATAATTTTTTAAGCTTAAAATTCGTATTTTTGCAACCTCTAAAATTTAGGTGTAAAAAATTGAAATACAAGGAATATAAGCAGTTAAATCTATCGGATACTGGCAAGGAAGTACTGGAGTTCTGGAAAAAGCAAAATATCTTTGAAAAAAGTATTAGCAGCCGCCCGGCCAATAACCCCTATACATTTTATGAAGGCCCCCCGAGCGCTAATGGTATGCCCGGCATCCACCACGTAATGGCACGTGCCATAAAGGATATTTTTTGCCGTTACAAAACCCTAAAAGGTTACCAGGTAAAACGCAAAGGCGGATGGGATACCCATGGTTTGCCTATCGAACTGGCTGTTGAAAAAGCTTTAGGTATTACTAAAGACGACATCGGTAAAAAAATCTCTATCGAAGATTACAATGCCGCTTGCCGCAAAGAAGTAATGCGCTATACCGATGTTTGGAACGACCTGACCGAAAAGATGGGTTACTGGGTTGATCTGGAAGATCCGTACATCACCTACAAAAACGAATACATCGAATCGCTTTGGTGGATACTGAAGCAATTTTACAATAAAGGATATTTATATAAAGGCTATACTGTACAGCCTTATTCGCCAAAATCAGGTACCGGCTTGAGCTCGCATGAGCTGAACCAGCCCGGCACCTATAAAATGGTGAAGGATACTACCATTGTTGCGCAGTTTAAAGTTAAAAAGGATAAGGATTCAGCATTTTTATTTGAAGGTGTTGATACCGATGTTTTCATTTTAGCATGGACAACCACGCCGTGGACCCTACCATCAAACTGTGCTTTAGCCGTTGGCGAAAAGATTGATTATGTAAAAATCGAGACCTTTAACCCTTATACCTATGAGCCAATAACGGTTATTTTGGCTAAAGATTTAGTAGGTAAATATTTTAAGACTGAAGGCGAAAACGCATCTTTTGAAGAATACAAAGGCGGAGATAAAATCATCCCATGGGCATTAAAAGGATCATATAAAGGCAAGCAATTATTAGGCTTACATTACGAGCAGTTAATGCCGTATGTAACCAATGCCGATTTAGAGAAAAATGCGTTCCGTGTTATCTCTGCTGATTTCGTTACGACTGAAGATGGTACAGGTATAGTACATACCGCGTCTGTTTTTGGTGCGGATGACTTTAGAGCATGTAAGGAAAACAACGTGCCCTCAGTAATGGTGAAGGATGAAGCAGGTAAGGACGTTCCTTTGGTTGATAAACAAGGTAAGTTTGTTGATGAGGTTACCGACTACGCTGGTCGTTACGTTAAGGAAGAATATTACAGCGATGAAGAGCGTGCAGAACCTGGCTTTAAAGCCACCGATGTACTGATCTCCATCAAACTAAAAACAGAAAATAAAGCGTTCGACGTAAAAAAATATGAGCACAGCTACCCACACTCATGGCGTTCGGACGAACCGATATTATATTATCCTTTAGATAGCTGGTTTGTAAAAACCACTGCCGTTAAGGATAAAATGGTTGAGCTTAACAAAACCATCAACTGGAAACCGGAATCAACAGGTACCGGCCGTTTTGGTAACTGGCTGGAAAATTTGGTGGATTGGAATCTTTCCCGTTCACGTTACTGGGGTACACCGCTGCCTATCTGGCGTGAATTGGATGGTAACGAAGAAAAATGTATCGGTTCTATCAAAGAATTAGAAGCTGAGATCGCCATCTCCAAAGCGGCAGGCTTAATGCCTGAGGCGTTTGAGCTGATCGATATGCACCGCCCTTATGTGGATGATGTGATCCTGATGTCGTCAAACGGTAAGCCAATGTTACGCGAGCCTGATTTGATTGACGTTTGGTTTGATAGCGGTGCCATGCCATATGCGCAATGGCATTTCCCTTTCGAAAATAAAGAAGCGTTTGCGAATGCTTATCCTGCTGATTTTATCGCCGAAGGCGTAGATCAAACCCGTGGCTGGTTCTTCACCCTGCATGCCATCGCGGTATTGCTGAGCGAGGCAAGCGACGAGGTAAAAGCCATTAACGAAAAGATCGGTAACAAAGGCATCGCGTTTAAAAATGTGGTGTCAAATGGTTTGGTGCTGGATAAAAATGGCAACAAAATGTCTAAACGTTTAGGCAATACCGTTGATCCTTTCGAAACCATCGAACAATATGGCGCCGATGCCGCCCGCTGGTACATGATCAGCAATGCATCGCCTTGGGATAACCTTAAATTTAATTTAGATGGTATTGATGAGGTGCGCCGCAAATTCTTCGGCACGCTGTACAATACGTATAACTTCTTTGCCATGTATGCCAATATTGATGGCTTTACTTACAGCGAAGCAGAAATTAAATTAAGCGACCGCCCGGAGATCGATCAATGGATCATCTCCTTACTAAATACTTTAAGCAAGGAGGTTGATGCGTTCTACGCTGAGTTTGAGCCAACTAAAGCTGCCCGTGCCATCCAGGATTTTGTGGATGCACATTTAAGCAACTGGTATGTGCGCCTGAGCCGTCGCCGTTTCTGGAAATCAGATAATTCGGATGATAAACTATCAGCTTATCAAACTTTATATACTTGTTTAACAACAGTAGCTAAATTAATGTCGCCTATCGCGCCATTCTTTGCCGATAGCTTATATAATGATCTGAATAAAGTATCCGGAAAAGAGACTTTTGAATCAGTGCATTTGGCTGATTTCCCAACCACCGAAGCGACATTAGTAAACAAAGGGCTGGAAGAGCGCATGCAAATGGCACAGGATATTTCATCCTTAGTGTTGTCGCTGCGTAAAAAGGTAGGAATAAACGTAAGGCAGCCATTAAGTAAGATATTATTACCTATCTTAGATAAGCGCTTTAAGCAACAGGTTGAGCAGGTAAAAGACTTGATATTATCCGAAACTAACATCAAGGATATTGAGTACATTACCGATGCAGCTGGTTTTATCACTAAAAAAGTAAAACCAAATTTTAAAGCACTGGGAGCGAAAGTGGGGAAAGATATGAAAGTTGTAGCCGAAGCCATCACAAGTTTTGGTCAGGATGATATCACTAAATTAGAATCAGAAGGCAGCATCGCTGTACTTGATACTAAATACGCGATATTATTATCTGATGTCGAAATCATCGCCGAAGATGTTCCGGGATGGCAAGTTGCAAATTTAGGAAAACTAACCGTTGCTTTAGATGTTACGATTACCAACGAACTTAAACAGGAAGGTATATCACGGGAATTGATTAACCGCATACAGAATCTGCGTAAGGGAAAGGGATTTGAAGTTACCGACAGGATAAATGTAAAGTTAAGCGACCACCCGCTAATTAACGGTGCTGTGAAAAATAATTTAACATATATTTGCGCCGAAATTTTAGCTGACAGCGTATTGCTTGATAACCAGTTAAATGAAGGCGAGAAAACACTGATTGACGAAATTGAAATTTTTATTGCTATAAGTAAAGTATAATGGAAAACGAAACTATTAAAACCAGATATTCAGACAACGAACTAAAAGAATTTAAAGACCTTTTACTAGACAAACTGCGTATTGCACGCGAAGAATTAAACGCGCTTGCTACATCATTAAGTTCACCCAATGCAAACGGTACGGATGATACCGCGGGTACTTACAAAACTTTAGAGGATGGATCAGCAACATTGGAGAAAGAACAAATTAACCAGTTAGCTGCCCGCCAAAAGAAATTTATTGAGCAATTAGAAGCTGCAGTAGTACGTATTGAAAATAAAACTTATGGTATTTGCCGCGAAACAGGCAAACTGATACCTAAGGAGCGTTTACGCGCGGTTCCACACACTACCCTGAGCATGGAGGCCAAGCTTAAACAATAATGAAGCCGGCGTATTTAAAACCGTTTTTAATTGTTGTTTTTATTGTATTAATCGACCAGATTATCAAAACCTGGGTTCGTACAAACATGTACCTCGGCCAGGATATCCACTTTTTAGGTGACCACGGCATGTTGCACTATACCGAAAATAACGGTATGGCCTTCGGCATGGAGTTGGGCGGCGATTTTGGTAAACTGGTTTTAACCATGTTCCGCATAGCGGCGGTGGTAGCTATTGGCTATGGATTAGTATATCTCATCAAACACAAATATCACCGTGGCTTAATCATGTGTGTAGCGCTGATTTTAGCCGGGGCATTAGGCAATATTGTCGACTCCACCATTTATGGTGTATTGTACCAGCATGGTCCTTTATTTTATGGTCGCGTAGTTGATATGTTCTACTTCCCGTTGCTATCCGGCAATTTTCCGCAGTGGGTGCCGCTATGGGGTGGGCAGGATTATATATTCTTCCGCCCGGTATTTAATTTTGCCGATTCGGCGATTTCGGTAGGCGTTATTGCCATCCTGATATTCCAAAAACGCTACTTCAAGCACGAAGTGCCTGAGCTAAGTAGTCCTAATAGTGAAATGGTAGAAGAGTAACCCTCGACCATTGTCATTTCATACCTTTTATCATTCTGTACAGACTTACGAAGTTTTTAAACCTTCGTAAGTCTTATACTACTGTCATTTCTCCCTCCGCTCAGAATGACACAATCTGGAAAAATAAAATGTCACCCTCGTGAGGTACGAAACAACGATGTATAGGGAAGCAATAGAAATCGTAAGCTTTTGCGTGGACTCTTTTCAAACGCTACTCCTTTAGCTTTTAAGTCTTCGTAGATAGCCAGCAGGTTATCACATTCAAAAACGCCGAAACGCGAATGTGCCGTTTTCTACCAGGGCCCGCATCAGCCTGCCCGATTCCTGGTTAAACATCATCCCCAACTTAACAGCCATTAGCGAAATTTCCAATTGAGGTTGTTCGGGCGGGCAAGTCGTTATCCATTGCATCCCCGGCACTACCTCCTCACGGATATGTACTTTAAACCCTAATTTATTTACGTAAAACTCATAAGCGCTTTGTTGGTTTAAAACAAAGATGCTGACGTGGTTCAATTTGGTAATCGTGATGGTGTTTTTTGTAAAGCTAATCGAGTTTTTTTAATCAATGATATTAAAAATCTCAATTTTCATAGGGCATAAGTACAAGGATGGTGTAACTGAAATGAAAGAAATGATTAACCCCAATGATAAATTTAACTGTCACTAAAACAATGTGATACAAACGTATATTAAACTGTAACAATAGTGTAAAACAGCCCCATTTACAGCAACATTAAGCCACTTTAACCGTAAAAACTAATCCAATAATGAAAATGCGTATTATTCTCCGGCTTTTACCATTTGTGGTGCTTTTTACGGCATGTTCCCCAAGGGGGCCATACGTATTAAGCAACAAGGTATATCATAGGCAGGTTGATTCTATAAAAAAAATTATTACCGTACGCGATCCTCTTGCGCTGAAAGATACCGCGGGGGTCGAGATCACTTCAGAATTTGTAGGAACGGTTAATTTTAACATCCGCAAGCCCAATTACGTTATCATACACTTTACTGCGCAGGATAGCGTAGTGCAAACCCTCAAAACTTTTGTACGCGCTAAAACACAGGTAAGCGCCCATTATGTCATCAGTCGCGATGGCAAGGTATACCACATGCTGAACGATTACCTGCGTGCCTGGCATGCGGGGGTAAGCAAGTGGGGCAGTATTTCGGATATGAACAGCTGCTCCATCGGTATCGAGTTGGATAATAATGGCAGCGAGCCCTTCGCCAAAGAACAGATCAATAGCCTGTTGATTTTGCTGGCGCGATTAAAGAAACTGTATAATATACCGGTAACTAATTTCCTTGGTCACCAGGACATAGCCCCCGGCCGAAAACCCGACCCCGGCCCATACTTCCCATGGCAGGTATTAGCGCAGCATGGTTTTGGTTACTGGAGCGATGATGTGCTGGAAGTACCACCCGATAGTTTCGACCCCGCCATCGCCCTGCGCCTGATGGGTTACGATACCCACGACATCAACGCTGCCATAGTAGCCTTTAAACGCCACTTTGTACAAATAGACAATAGCCCGCAACTCACCCAGTTAGACCTGAATGTGTTGTATAATGTTTATAAGAAGTATAGCGATTAACCCCCTGCCCCCTGAAGGGGGAGCTGATTTGGAAGGGGCGCTATGCCGATAAAACTCCCCCTTCAGGGGGCTGGGGGATTAATCATACCGGTGCTTATCCAAATCATACTCCGATTGCCCGGAGATAAGTTTCTTTCGCTTCGCCACATCTTCATCCAAATGATGATCGTAAACCTCATCGGTAACGGCAACATCCCGCTCCTTATCCTTTTCGGCAAAGTACATATTAGCCTCAGCTGTTTTTGCTAACGCGACATCATACGGCCCTTTGGGCGACATCAGCTTAACAAACACAGGTAAACACTCAAATAAAATAAATAACCAGCTGATAAACGTTTCGGCCAGATAAGTATCCAGGTTACGCGTTCCATCGTCGTTATAGCCCAACTGTCCTAATGCCCAGTTACGGTCGGCAAAGCCGGCAACGTTGGCCAGGCTGTCCAGCTGATGGTCCGAGAACAAACGCAGCGTATTCAATCCTTCATAATCCTTGCGTTGGGCAAGGTATTGGTCCATTTTATCCTGGTTTTGTGTCACCAGCTTCAGGCGGTCCTCTTTCTCCTGTAAAACGCCCTCTTTTTGCTTGGCATAAGTGCCGTAACCTTTAATACCTGACGTTTGGTCTGATTTATCACCAAAAACTTCCTGATTCAATTGGTAACGGGTACGGTTAATATCTTTGGTAAGCGAATCACTTTCCTTTTTATAGTCATTATCCTTGCCCATCTCCGTCGCATATTTTTGATTGTAGGTTTTCTCCAGCGTATCAATCTTACGGTGCTGACCTTTGATATAGGCGTTTTTTAACTTGTTACGGATCTCTTTATCAAATATTTTAAGTTCGATAGGTCGTGATATTACCACCCCGATCATAATCGCCAGTAAAATACGGGGCGATGCTTGTAATATCTGTTGGTTAGTGCTGCCTTCCTTGTTGATGCTGGATACAATGTACCTGTCCATGTTAAAAATGGCGGTACCCCATATCAACCCAAATAAAATGGCAAAGCCTACGGCGAAAGAACCACCGTTGAAAACAAAGTACATGGCATATCCGCCCGATAGCGAAGCAAACAACGCGGTAAAAAAGATAGTAGCCCCAATACCCACATATTTATTATGCTCGATGGGGTACTTTTTTAATGTATCTATATGCGCTCCTGAACAAAACCAGAAAAAGCGTGTAACTTTTCTCATTATATATTATGTGTTATAACTGCAAACATATATGAAACGCTCTTAACCAGCGAATGTTACAAAATAATCGGTTAAATATTTAATACAGAAAAAGCTAACTTTGATTTTTATTAATACAATATCATGAAAGAAATAAGTGTACAGGAACTAAAAGAAATGCAGGATGCTAATGCGGATTTTCAACTTATTGATGTAAGGGAAGATTTTGAGTACGAAGTATCAAACCTGGGCGGTTTATCAATCCCCTTAGGTGGTGTTTTAATTGAGGCTGATAAAATATCAAAAGATAAACCTGTTGTAGTAATGTGCCGTAGTGGCAAACGCAGCGCGGCAGCCATTATGCAATTGGAGCAATTGGGTTATACCAACCTATCAAACCTGCAAGGCGGTATACTAGCCTGGGCAGCTGAAATTGATCCTGAACTTAGCGTATACTAAGTGATGTTTAAAAAAGCAATGCTCAATTTTATGTACAACATTGGCATCTTCGGAAGCCTTGCTGTAGGATATCTGGCATTCGACAGGAAAAGCTTTTATTTGGTTTTTCCTGCCATTTTTGCCCTTGTCTTTTTTGTGATGCAAAAAATAAAGCTCATGAAACAGATCAAAAGTATGCCCCGTCCCAACCCGGATATAAAAACCAAACCATAACCCCCAACCCAATCATGCTTATCGCAATTTTAGGTGTTATTATTCTTATTGTAGGAATAGTAATGAAACGCTCGCCCGAACCAGCCAGCAATTTTAGTGGTATCGCTACCATAGTAGGTGCCGTAGTTATCTTCTTAGGCCTCTCATTCTCAGCATTTAAAGTTATTGAGCCCGGTACCGTAGGCGTACAAACCCTATTCGGACAGGTACAAACTGATGTGCTGCCCAGTGGTCTGCATATAATAGATCCTTTGGTTGATGTAACAATTTTCGATACCCGCACCCAAAACTACACCATGAGCGCTAAAAGTGGCGAAGGACAGGTAGAGGGCGATGATGCTATCCGCGTATTATCAAGCGACGGTTTAGAGGTGACAATTGATCTTTCTATCCTGTACAAAGTAACACAATCAAAAGCACCATACATTTACCAGAATATTGGGGTAGATTATGAAGATAAAATTGTTCGCCCAATAACCCGTACCGCCATCCGCGATAACGCGGTAAATTACCAGGCGGTTGACTTGTATTCTACAAAACGCGAAGAATTTCAGTTCAAGATTAATAAAACCATCAGCGATAACTTCGCCAAAAATGGTTTAGAAGTGCAGCAGATATTGGTGCGTAACATCACCCTGCCTGCAACTGTTCGCGCCAGCATCGAATCAAAAATTCAAGCTGAGCAGGATGCCCAAAAAATGCAATTCGTTCTCCAAAAAGAACGCCAGGAAGCCGACCGTAAACGCGTAGAAGCCCAGGGTATAGCCGATTACCAAAAAATCATCTCAACCGGCCTAACCGATAAACAGTTGCAATATCAATCCATCTTAGCCCAACAAGCTATCGCCACCTCGCCAAACACCAAGATCATCATCATGGGAAGCGGTAAGGCTACGCCGATTATGTTGAGTGATAAGTAAAAATCAGTAACGCATAAATGGAAGGCCACAACTTTTTTGCATTCGATACAGTTATTTCATCTGTCGCATACTATATTATTGCAGCCTTTTCATTTTTGTTGGCCTGTACGTTAAGTCCAACTAATTTGGCGGGCCCTGGATTTGACATAGTTGTTTTTCTCTTCGTAATTATTTTTAGCATTTATTTGTTATTTAAAAACTGGAGATTAATCAAAAAAGGCAAGTCGTCATGGGCCGTCGTGGGCATTCATTTAATAGGGTTTGCCTGTTTAATCGGGATGACATTTATTCCTACAAATGATTTAAAGCTTTAAGGTACGTTCGCCGGTTCAAGTGTCTACGCTTATCGAATCATTTTAGGTTTTAAGCGTGGACGCTTAAAACTTTTTGCATTCAAGCGAAGGACGCTTGAATGGGCGTTACGGCACTACATACCCATCACCGCCCAAACCGGCATCGTCTGGCTCGGTTGGCACAGCCCAAACTAAAAGCACTAACATTAATAGAGGCAGGCGCAGCCGGGAGTTTTCTTTGGTTACTTTCTTTTGCGGAAAAAGAAAGTGACGCCTTAGCGGCTAGCGATACCATCAGATGAGCGGCCATGCTTATCAACCTGTAAAGTTTGGGGTTGCTACGCGACCGCCCGCAATGATGATTCTATAGTAACTTCAACCCCAACCCACTTTCCCCGCTCAAAACCCACTTCCCATCCACAAACTCCGGCAATACAAAGGGGTTATTACTGGTTAACAACGGACCATCCAGATCCGCCCAATCACATAAAGGGGCAAGCGCAGCGCCTGCGAGAGCAGCACAGCTTGTTTCGGTCATACAACCGATCATTACCTTCAAATCCAGTTCACGTGCTTTCAGGATCATCCTATGCGCCTCATACATCCCGGCAGATTTCATCAGTTTGATATTGATACCATGATAAGCGCCTTTAGCCCGCTCTACATCATCAAAAGTCTGCATAGCTTCATCAGCAATTATTGGTAGCGGACTACGCTCCGTCAGCCACGCATTGCTGTCGCGGTCTGTCTTCACCATAGGTTGTTCAATCAGTAAAACACCTTGTTCTTTAAGCCAATAGGTAAGGTCAAGGCTTTTTTCCAAATCGCTCCAGCCCTGGTTAGCATCTACATACAAAGGCACATCGGTAACCGATCGTATAGTTTGGATGATCTCCCTATCATTATCCCGGCCCAGCTTTACTTTTATGATTTTATACTCTGCGGCTTCCAGCACTTTTTGGCGCATAATTTCGGGTGTATCAATGCCAATGGTAAAACTGCTTACCGGCATTTGGGTAGGATTACTACCTAATAATTGCCAGCAGGCTTTGTTTTTCAGCTTGCCTTCCAAATCATGCAGTGCAATATCAATTCCGGCCTTAATCGCCGTGTTTCCCGGTGCAAGGCTATCTAAATAAGCGCTGATCTCCTCAAAATTAAATGGATACTTAAACTGGCCGGTATCCACCTCTTTCAAAAAGGCAAAGGCGGTTTCATAAGTCTCATTCATGTATGGCACCATCGATGCCTCTCCGTAGCCAATATGGCCCTCGTGCGCTATTTGCAGCAACATTACAGGCGTTGATGTACGCGAAAATTTGGCGATGGTAAACGTGTGCTTTAACTGCAGCTCGAAGGGTTGATAAGTCAGTTCCATGTTAAATTCAAAGCTAAAATTTTCAAAACGAATTTCATACCTATCTTTGCACCCATGCCGGCACAAATTTACCATCCGTTCGAAAGCACTAACTTTAGTAATACCACTTGCTTTTTAAGCGGACAAAAATTAACATCATCCGAAGAGAAGATCCAGGTTTTCCCGCAATGGCTCATGAGCCGCTATAACCTCGAAGACCAGCCTTTTAAATTGCTTGATGAAAGCATGGCAACTTATAAGGATTTAAAGATTCCCTGCGCGGCGGAGGTAAATGAGAAATGGTTAGAACCTTTAGAAGCCGAAATTGCCGCCGCGTTCGAGATCGGCTACGACGCCCTTAAAAATATCGATGAGCAAAAGCTGTTTCAATGGGCGAGCAAACTGTTGTATGGTATTATTTTTAACGAGATCCAAAGCGGTATTAAATTGCAGCATTCGCAGGGTGAGGAGTTCAATATCTCGCAATCTATCATCCATAAATTCAGCCACCTGCATTTAATGCTGCAAAGCATTAACCTGCCGTTACAGTTCGACGATTTTAAACCTTACAGTGTTTTTTTATTTAAGGTAGATAACAATGAAAAAGAGTTCGGCTATCGCGATGAGATAAACACCATGACTTTCGCACTGCGGATACGTGATTTCGGGTTGGTGATTTGCCTGCAGGATAACGGCGCGAATAAATCATATCATAAAGAAGTTTTAAATAAAATAGGCAACCAAACGCTGCACCCCATACAGTTTGAAGAATTTAGTGGGCGTGTATTTTACTCGGCTTACTTGTTTAACCGCCTGCCTGAGTATAATATTTTGCCTGTTGATGATACTATTTATTTAGAAGCAATGCCACTACGCGGCACGAGCAGCAAGCCTTTGTTCGATACCTGGAACAACAAAACCTATGGACAAGTATTGGAAAGTTTCTGGAAAAATTGGGGATTCCTGTTGCTAGAGATCATCAAGAACCCGGAAAACCCGATGAGTTTTTTATTTGATGCCAACGGTGAGTTTGTTAATGAAAGTACGATCGACTTACCTCATTAATAAAGTGACCCACTACATGTGTGTTAAATATAATCACAATAATTAAACCGCTTAATGCACCATATAAGTGCGCGTCATGGTTTACATGGTCACGCGCTTGTCTCGAAGAAAAATAACAATAAACTAAATATAACGGGCCGAAAACAATAGCGGGTATTTCAACAGGGATTGGCATTATCATCATGCCACTCGTTGGGTTATACATAATAAAGCCAAAAATAACAGCGCTCACCGCACCCGATGCCCCAAGGCAACGATATTGATAATCATCCCGATGTTTATAAACCGTTGGCAGGTCGCTTAATATTAAGCTGGCTACGTATAATAATCCGAACTGCCAGTGCCCAATTAATTTTTCAAGCGGAAACGCAAAGAAATAATACGAGAACATATTAAATGCCAAATGCATCCAGTCGCCATGAATCAAGCCGCTGGTAATTACGGTATAAGTACGTTTTTTGCGGGCTACGCTGTAAGGATGTAATATTAATTCTGATAGCAATTCCTGGTTATTGAATGCCATCACGGTAGTAATTATGGTGATAACAAATATGAGCGACGCTACGGGCGTCTCTCTTAACATTTCGATGATCATTTCAGATTATTTAGTTGCTGTAATTTCGGCTTGTAGTACTTTAGGCAGGCTCTTTAAAATCAAGGAGTACGAATGATCAATCATTTCACAGAGTTGTTTATTTGTAAGATTACCATCCGTGTAAACGCTGTTCCAGTGTGTTTTATTCATATGGAAACCCGGTATCACTTCGGCATGGCGATCGCGGAGTTCAATGGCTAATTCAGGGTCGCATTTTACATTAAAGCGGTTGCCGGTATTAAGGCTCATCAATAAAAATATTTTATTGCCAACCCTAAATACAAGGGTGTCATTACCAAAGGGCATCCCTTCGGTAACACCGCTTTTTTGCAGGCAATAATCGCGTAATTCCTCTACGTTCAAAAACTTGTACCTCTAATTCGTTTTGTAAACGCTCGTATAGTACCAAAATTGTATTTAAACACAACACTTATTTCGCGGTATTGGTCGGGGTGCTGGTTTTTAAACTGGCTTGGCGGGTCATCATATCCATCCAAACCTTCGCCAAAAACAATATTGTGCTGGTATTCAAAATCAATCCTTACACAAGGCTCATCATACTCATTGTAAATTTTAACCTCGTACCCTAAACGTATTGGTATGGCTAAGTTTATACTTTTATCCGTCCCTGGGAAATTGCCATAGCTTGGATTACGCACATCAAAGCGCTGGTTTTGTACATTATCATCAACAAATCCCAAACCGCCGCCTATATATACGTTTTTAATGGCTTCGTTAAAAGCGCTGTAATCATAATCTATAATCTGGCCCATCTGCAGGTCGGCGTGTAAATACAATGCTATGTAATTATTTTCATATTCGCGCCCGCTGGGGTCGGTAACCCGGCTGCCGCCCCATAACCTGCCATCTTGCAATTCAAGTGTTATAGGCAAATACGGGCTGTAATTGTAAGTAAAGTTAATATTGGCAGCCAATGTATTGTTTTGCTTGGCAACATTGGTATAACCGCGAATGGTACTAACTCCAAAACCTACACCATATGGACTAAAGTTATAGTCGCCCTGGGCTTTTACAATTACTGAGGAAAGTATTAAAACAAAAAGTAAAAAGTATTTTTTCAATAGTCCTATTTTAATTCAATAATTTATCAATTTTGGTGCCTGTTCAATCGTGGAAGTTGCAAAAATAGAATTTCCCCCGAAAAAAAATCTAACGTTATGACTTTAAACGCAATATTATCATTTAATGTTACCGATCGTTTTTTGCGATATGTAGAAATAGATACCCAATCAGATCCCGAATCGCATACTTTTCCATCAACTGCAAAGCAAAAAAACTTAGGTAACCTGCTGGTTAAGGAATTATTAGCAATAGGTGTTGCCGATGCGCATATAGATGATTATGGTTACGTGTATGCTACCATACCCGCCAATACTAATAAGGCTAATGTGCCGGTAATCTGCTTTTGCTCGCACATGGATACCTCGCCTGATTGCAGCGGCGAAAATGTAAAACCCATTATCCACAAAAATTACCAGGGACAGGATTTGGTTTTGCCTGATGATGCTACGCAAATATTAAAAATGAGCGAACATCCCGACCTGAAAAATCAGATAGGTAACGATATTATTACTGCTAGCGGGACTACTTTACTGGGTGCCGATAATAAGGCCGGTGTTGCCGAAATTATGGATGCCTGCTACCATTTGATCAACCATCCGGAGATTAAACATGGCGATATCCGCATATTATTTACCCCTGATGAAGAGATTGGCCGTGGTGTTGATAAGGTGGATATTAAAAAATTAGGAGCCTACGCGGGTTACACTATTGATGGCGAAAGTGCCGGAAATATGGAGAATGAAACTTTTAGTGCTGATGGTTTAAAACTCATCATCCATGGTCTTAGTGCGCACCCGGGTTTTGCCAAAGGGAAAATGGAAAGCGCCATTAAAATTGCCGGTGAAATTGTAGCGAAGCTGCCGCTGGATTTATCGCCTGAAGGCACCAGTGGGATGCAGGGTTTTGTTCATCCGGTTAGTATTTCGGGGCATGTAGAGGAAGCCACTATTGATTTTATCATCCGCGATTTTGACGAGCGTAAATTAAAAGAGCATGAAAGAGCCATTCGCGACCTTGCCGATAATGTATTGAAGAAATACCCGAACTCATCCCGTACAATAGATATTAAGCCGCAATACCGCAATATGAAAGGTGTATTAGATAAGCATCCCCAAATTGTTGAATACGGTATGGAAGCCATTAAACGTGCCGGAATGAATGCCAAGCTGTGCAGCATCCGTGGCGGCACTGATGGCTCACGCCTGTCATTCATGGGATTACCCTGCCCTAACATCTTCGCCGGCGAGCACGCGTTTCACGGTAAACAGGAATGGGTATCGGTACAAGACATGCAAAAAGCAGTGGAAACCATCCTGCATTTATGTATGATTTGGGAAGAGAAAGCGTAACGGCTAAAAACTCTTAAAAAAGAATTGTCATTCTGAGCGGAGCGAAGAATCTGTACTGGTGTAAACTACTTTACAGATTCTTCGCTCCGCTCAGAATGACAAATTTGTTTATGACGCGACAATAAGATATTCAATAAAAGCACTGTCCCCTCGTTAACCGCCCAAAACCGGCATCGTCTGGCTCGGCTAGCACAGACCCAACTAAAAGCACTAACAATAACAGAGGCAGGCGCAGCCGGGAGTTTTCTTTGGTTACTTTCTTTTGCGGAAAAAGAAAGTGACGACATAGCGTCAGCGATACCAAAGAAAAGAAATCCGATTTTCTCTATGCAGCATAGAGATTGCTTTGTACCCCGCAATGACAAGTTGAAAATGTAATCAGAATTATTCTGCCAGCAGCTTATCCGTTAACCTATCAAACTCATCAACAAACTGAGTATAATACTCGCCTGTGCCCGGGCCGCTAAAGCCGGTATGTATTTTACGCACGTTTCCTTGCTTATCAATAATAATGGTAGTCGGGAACCCTTTAAAATCAGCCAGCATGGGCAAACTTTTCTGCGGATCGCCACGACCTGGAGTATAACCCGTTATCAGTATCGGGTAGGGAATATTGAAATGTGTTTTTAACTGCTGCAAAGCCTTTTTCGATTGCGCGAAATCAGGTGTACGCTCATAAGCCAGACCGATAACCTCAACTCCTTTAGGGTGATATTTTTGATAATAGCCCCCGTTAATAAAAGCCGTTTCATCCATACAATTAGGGCACCACGAGCCTAATAGTTGCACAATAACCACTTTGTTTTTATAACGCGCATCACTTAACGATACCGTATTGCCTTCCGTATCCTTAAAGCTAAAAGCAATGGTTTTATATCCCGGCTTTAAAAATGTTAACGAGTAAGCATCAGGCAATTTGGCGTTTTCATTCCGGTAAGCAGTCCAATGGTCCAAGCCGGAGTAGCCAGCATACATTTTACCATCGGTTAATGTATTATCAGCATTTACTTTGGCAATGAATATAAAAGCATGCCCGCCATCAAAGCACGATAAGTATAAGCTATCATCTTTAACCGTTCCTTCTAAAAAACGATAATCACCTGTTGTAGTTAAAAAAGTACCGGTAACATCTTCTCCGTTTTGTTTAAATTCACCTACGGTGGTATCCCTGCTGGCACCATCGCCAAAAATAGCGGTCCATCTTCCTGCTACGTTAAGGTTAGATGCTTGTCCCGGGGCAAAAAAGCGGTAAGTAGTATTAGCGGTAGCTTTAAACGGTAAAAGATATTGCTTATTGGCAGAGTGCTTTATCCAGCTTCCCTGCAAGTTGTCGCCAACCAGTTTCAATTTAAACTCCGAATCAAACAACGGCATGTGTATAAATACAGAATCACCAACAAGTTTTACATCAGTTACCTTTAAACGCTCACCACCATTTATAATAGCTATTTGCGGATGCCCCGCAGTATCGCTCACCTCAAAATTAAAAGGAAGATCGTGCCCGGATGTATTGGTGATCACCCCGCGCCAAACACCGGTTGATAGTGATAGTTTACTTTGGGCGAATGCCACATTAATTACTAAGCAGAGGAGAGCTATGAGTAGCGCTTTGTTTTTCATTTTACAGGTCAGTTATACATTTATTGTGCTTACCCGCTTTCCCGCGCAGCGGAAGAGAGGATCGACCAGCGCAGCGACGTCGGGATGAGCCGAATCGTCATACCCGCTGATACAACCCAAATGTATATAAACTTAGTGGATTATTTTAACACCTCGCGCGATATGACAATCTTCTGAATTTCTGATGTACCCTCATATATCTGCGTGATCTTGGCATCGCGCATCAAACGCTCCACATGGAACTCCTTTACAAAGCCATAGCCGCCATGTATCTGCACCGCTTCAATGGTGGTATCCATTGCTACTTTTGAAGCGAATAGCTTAGCCATAGCGCTCGCCTGCCCGTATGGCAAGTGATGATCTTTTAACCAGGCCGCTTTTAAACACATTAAACGCGCTGCTTCAATTTCGGTTGCCATATCGGCCAGCTTAAACTGTATGGATTGCAGGTTGGCTATAGTTTTACCAAAAGCCTTGCGTTCCTTGGCATATTGTACCGCCAGCTCATGCGCGCCCGATGCAATACCTAAAGCCTGTGAAGCAATTCCAATACGACCGCCTTCTAAGGTAGTCATCGCGAATTTAAAGCCGAAGCCTTCTTCGCCTATGCGGTTTTCTTTAGGCACTTTCACATCAGTAAACATTAGCGAATGCGTATCCGACCCACGTATACCCATTTTATTTTCTTTTGGGCCGATGGTAAATCCCTCCATACCGCGCTCTACAATCAGCGCATTAATACCATGATGTTTTTTACTCGCATCTGTTTGCGCGATAACCAAGTATGTTGACGCCGAATTTCCGTTAGTGATCCAGTTTTTTGTGCCGTTCAGCAAATAATGGTCGCCCATATCAATGGCTGTGGTCTGCTGCGATGTCGCATCTGATCCCGCTTCCGGCTCGGATAGGCAAAAAGCGCCTATCTTTTCGCCTCTGGCTAAAGGGATTAAATATTTTTGTTTTTGTTCTTCAGTGCCGAACTTCTCCAGCCCATAACATACCAATGAATTATTTACCGATATAACTACCGAAGCCGAAGCGTCAACCTTTGATAATTCCTCCATAACCAACACATAGGATATGGCATCCATGCCGCTGCCGCCATATTGTTCCGATGTCATCAGGCCCATAAAACCCAGTTCGCCCAGTTTTTTTATCTGTTCAGCCGGAAATTTTTGGTGTTCATCCCTATCAATAACACCTGGCTTTAGTTCATTTTGGGCAAAATCACGCGCGGCCTGGCGCACCATCAGTTGTTCTTCGGTAAATTCAAAATTCATGTTTGGTTAATTAGCTTGCTGTAAAAATAATGTTATGCATGCATAGTAAAAAATTATAATAAAAAAAAGAGAGCTCTTTTGAAGCTCCCTTTCCCCTAATTAATTTAAACTATTGATTAAACCCAAAACAAAGAACAAAAATTTTCAGCTTGGGTGTCTGAGAATTCATTTTTAATAGGTAGACGTTGTTTTCATTCTACAGGTAAGTGTAGGACCGATTTATTATGTACAAACATGTTGCCATTATTTTAATGCTGGTAAAAAATTAACCCAATAATTAATAAATTAAAGCTTAACAACTTTAAGGTGTGCGAATTATATATAATTAGCCTTAAGTATAGCTTGTTCATTACATTCATAAGTTGACTTATTAGGCCTGACTTCTGTCTCCAAAAAGCATAAATTCTGTTTTTCAATACAGGCGATGTATTAAATTTTATACAAGTGTGGTTTTAAATGATGTTGTAATTTTTATTTGATGCATGCTATATTCTCGCCATCTGTAATGCCTAATTATTACCTTTAGCCATGCAAATTATTCATGCCCTGCAGCAATGGTGGGCAAACCAAAGCTTGTTAGAGATTGTAGGTGTAATCACAGGCCTGTTATGTGTTGTTTTAGCGGCCCTGAATAATATATGGAACTGGCCAGTAGCCATTATTAGCGTGGGTATTTACATTTTTATATTTATGCAATCACGCCTGTATGCCGATATGGGCCTGCAGATTTATTTCCTGGTCACCAATATTTATGGTTGGTATTTTTGGAGCAGGAATACCGCTACTGAAATAAAAATACCCGTAAAACTTATCACGGCCAGGCAAACTATAATTTCTGTATTAATTATCGCGGTAGCAACACCTTCGCTGGGTTTTATGCTGATAAGGTTATCTCCTATACTTCATTATCAACCGGCATCGTATCCATATCTGGATAGTTTTTGCACGGCTTGCAGCCTGGTAGCGCAGGTGTTTTTAACCCGAAAAATTTTAGAGAACTGGTTGATCTGGATTTTTGTAGATATTATTTATGTAGGCGTTTACATTTTTAAAGGCCTTGATGCTACAGCTTTTATGTACGCCATATATGTGCCTATAGCCCTGTTAGGCTATATTGATTGGCGAAAAGATTATAAAAAACAGCCAGTATCAGCATAAAAAAACCGGCTGCCATAATAGCAACCGGCATAAACACTACCAAACTTAAAGGAGGCTATTTAATAGCCATTATTAATTCGTTATCAATAAAACTTTCTTCTCTAAATCCACTCTCGCGCACAATTTTTACAAAATCAAAGTAGGAGCGTTTGTAAAAATCAGTATCGTTGGCATGTAAAAATTTGCTTTTTAAAATAGAAACCAATGCCTCTGTTTTAATTAATTTAAAATCCGCCTCATCGGTTAAACGGACCAAGGGTTTTATTAATTCATGCACACAAGCCTTGTTATTGGCAGATAAACTCATATTAACCTTAAGCAAATAAAATGAGGCCAGCATAAATGGGGTATAAGTATGGCTCTCTTTATCATATAATTTTACTAAATCATTATTAAGGGTTGTTGCAAGCTCCATATTACCTGATTGTATGTTAGCGCCGACTATCATCATTTTCAAAATAAAATTATAGGCATCGGCGTCACCTCGCTCTCTTTTATATACTTTGTTGAGCACATTGGTAAATCGCAGAAGCTTAACCGGGCTTTTGCAAATAGAAAGTGTGTATACAGCTAACAGGTATAAAATATCATTTTCGGTATTTGCTGCCAGTTTATCGCCTGTTTTTGGCGGATTAAAATAAAATGTGGTTAGTTCGGCAAAAGCTTCTTTTTTAATTATCCCGTATTTAAAGTAGTAGTATATGGTTTCAAGGCAGCTTAGCGGGTTAATAGCTAATTGCTGTAATTCTTCCTGCGGAAAGCTTTTTAGCCTTAATAAATATTCTTCAAGCTTGTTTATGTCAAGCTGCATAACCGCTATTACAGCCAGGCCGCTATAAATCATTATTCTCTTTTTGGTAGATAAATTAAAGAGTAACAATGCTTGCAGCGCCTTTTTATAATCGGTATTTATAAATTCAAGCCCAAAAAAGTAATTAAATAAGCTATCGGTGCAATCCCCCTGAAAGTATTCAGTTATTGCCTCTGCCCGGGTTAATGATGCATACTCCTTAGCAATAACCTCTCCCAGAAAAATAATAATGTCTGCTTTTTCTTTAGATGATAAGTGTATCTCGGTCAAATACTCACAAACGTTGGTTTGCCCGTTTTTAGCCGCGTAAATGATGAGCCATTTTAATATAGATACCTTATGATCGTTTTTAAACAGACTATTCAGGCTTGATACCAGGTTTGAGTTAACGATATTATTGTTCTGGTACAACAGGTGGCGGGCAAGGCTGTAGTTAAGAAAGTTATGGTTGCCAAACTCAATAACAGTATTGTATTGCATGTCGCCGCTTCTATTAAGCTCATATATGAATCCTATACCTAAAAGCTCATTATATGCATGGTGATATTGTTTAATAAAATCGTTTATTCTGAATTTATCAACCACAAATTTATCATTTGTAAGATCCATGTTTTCTAACAGCATCTTTACAAAAAGCGATTTTTCGACGCCGTATGTCCCCAGGTAAATTTTGTTTAATATAAATGTTGAAACAAGATCATATATACTCAACTGATCGGCTTTTTGAAGTGAAAAATCGAGCTTATATTGTTTATAATAATATTGAAAATACAATGGATAGCTGAAGTTTTTCAATACCTCAAAATCTGAATTGGTTTTTGACTCGGGGTTTATATTGTAACTAAGTTCATTTATTTCCTGGTTGCTAAACAACGGTACATTAGTCAGCAGGTCTTCGCGACTTGGGAAACCTAAAAAACATTTTTTATTAAAGTCTTCAAGTTCACCCCTGTTATTTAACCAGGTGGCTGCACGCATGGTTAATATCATTTTAAAGCTCTCATGCTGTTTATAAAATGAAAAAATATCGATAACCTGATTCAATAAAAACTGAAACTGATCGCTTTTAAACATATGTTCATCAAGCCCGTCTATTATCAGGTAAAAATTACCGTTATGATTTTGGCGGATGTCAAGCAGGGCCGATAAATCATTCCAGCTGCCATAGCCCAGTAATGATAGTAACCAATCGTTAATATCTTTACCGCTTATAAAAACATTTATAAGCGCGTTGCTGCTAAAAAACAAGATAATATCATTATTCTTTCCGGCGGCATTTATAGCCATCTTTTCTTCAACCCAATGGCAAAGCGCAATGGTTTTACCGTACCCGGCAGGTGCGGTAATAATGGTGGCGGCATAATCATCTTTTAAAAAAGCATCAAAGTGATCATCAATAAATTTTCTTTTTATGGTTTGATGATAAGGGATACCTGATCGGTTTTTTAAGGCTTGTAAAGTAAAGTTGCTTATTTTATCGGCACTTTGTTTAATACTATTCCAACCTATATCAGCGCCCGCGGCATTACTGACTAGGGTGCTGTTACTATCGCAGTATTGAGCCCAGCCTTCGTGCCCGCAATACCTGGCCATTGCATCCATTGTAAATAACGATGGTTTAAATTTGCTATAAGCAAAGCCATATACGCGTTTTAAAGTGGTTTCACTTACTTGCTGATTGGTTTTTCGGAAAATTAATATGGAAAGGGTTTTACAATCGGATGGTGAAATATTTTTGAATTCCGCGATAGAAAGCACGAGCTTCTTTAGCTTTTCGAAGTGCTGAATTAAAAATGATGTCATGACGGTTAAGATTAGGTTGTCTTTACTACGTTTTAATAATTATTGCTGTCACATAGTGCTGTTGTTATTAATTTTTTTAAGTTGTCATATATATACCGAAATTCTGGGGCTGTAGGTTGTGTTAGAAGCGGTAATGAACAAAATGAACAAATTTATAACAGGTTTATTGCTCCGCGGACATCAGTTGGGCCAGTTACTAAATATATTTAAAAAGTTTTAAAAAATGAAGAACTATGCGAAAACCATTTTAATACACTCACTAACGGTGTGGTGTTTAGATACATCGCCGGGTAGTATGATTTTCCCTGTGTGGTATTGAGTGGCTATTTCCTGGAGTTTTTGTTCTAATACGCGACAGAGTGCTTCGTTTTGGGCATAGTTAAAAAGATCGAGGGTTAAATTACCCGGCAAATTGTAGGCTTTATTTGTGGGTTGGCCACCTATCCTTAATATCTCCAGTTTAATCTGATTACTGATAAATATCTTATCCATCACAACATCCATATTTAGTAGTTTAGGTAAATAAACTACTTTATACGCAGATATTAAACCTATGTTTTATAATGTCGTAAAAAGTTAAAAAAAATATAGTATTAAGAAAGATTTCTGTTTCCTGCTATGAAATATATCGACAATCGACTAAATAAATTTATTCAATAGTTAACAATATCAATAACTAATACAAGCTTTAAACGTAACCGGGTATTTATACGTTATTTAAGATTCAGGTATAAATACGTATGTGTAAGGAGGCTTAAACCGGCAACTGAAACAGTGAATATTTTATAGCAAACAATACCAGTCCTGCCGTATTTCGGCAACCTGCTTTATTTATAAGGTTATTTCTGTGTCCTTCAATGGTGCGCGTACTTAAAAAAAGTTGCTCACCAATTTCGGCATTATTGTATTCTTTACAAATTAACTCTAATACCTGTTTCTCGCGTGATGTTAATTTCACCGGGATGGTACTGATGTTTTTTTGTGTTTGCACCCGGTAGTTAGCGCTTTCCTTAAGTGCCATTAATGTGCCCGTGTTAAAATAAAACCCGGTTTTATGAACCGTTTCAATAGCAGTTATCAGTTCAGTTTTATCGCAATTTTTTGCCAGGTAGGCAGCTGCGCCAGCATTTATCATTTGTGTAATAAGTAATGGCTGTACGTGTACCGATAGTACTATTACTTTAATAAGAGTATATTGTTGGTGTAAGATGGTATTCAGCTCAATGCCGTTCATGCCGGGCATATCCATATCTATAATGGCTATATCAGGTAATTCCGCTCCTTTGTTATTAAGCCTTTCTAAAAATGAATTCCCATCTTCTGATTCTGAAATCAGCCTAAATTGCTCTACAGAATCAATCAGCAAACCCAGGCTTTGCCTAAACAGGTTTTGATCATCAACAATAGCAATTTTTATTTCGTTCATATTTAGTTAGCCGGTAGCTGATAATTGATGTTCGCTCTGAATCCTTGTCCGGCGGCGGTGTCAATTATATAATCAGCATTTATTACGGTTAACCGGCTCTCAATGTTTTGCATCCCCATACCAACAGCTACTGCTGACGCATCCATACCCTTCCCATTATCACTGTAAGTAATTAATATGGCATTGTCGGCAGCCGCTATTTTGATAATGGATTGTGTAGCCCCTGCGTGTTTTATAGTATTGTTAATTAATTCTTCTAAAACCCGGTACAATGCAACTGATGCCGGTAATGATATGCCTTTAAGCACCTCTTCAGCATCATTAGTTAAGGTTATGGTTAACTGTCCCGAATTATTGATGAACGATGCTTTTTCTTCTATAGCGGCAGCCAAACCGTAATAGCTTAAAGCCGGAGGCGATAGATTGTGCGATATGTAACGTACATCCCGTATTACCTTATCAATAATCTCCTTACTTAATTTTACATGTTTGCTATTATTATCTTCCTCGCTTGCGGGTTTAAACATTTCAATGGTTAACCTCAGGCTCGAGAGCGCGGTGCCAACATCATCATGCAGGTCCTGGCCTATACGTTTGCGTTCGGTCTCCTGCGACTCGATAATCGCCTGTAATAATTCCTTTTGATGCACAATTTCTTTAAACTGTAATTCCTGGTGCTGTTTCAAAATTTTGTTTTGATTGCGCACATATAGCAATATTAATGAGCCCACCATTAAAAATGAGCCCACCATGCCTAGTATTACCAGTATGTATATGTTATCTACGTGCTGCATTTGTAAAATCCCACTGCAAATAAAAGATATTGAACTAATAAAATGGTATCAAAAACCGACCAAACTACGAGGTTAACAGACTGCGATGCATGTGCAAGAAAGTTGGCTGATATAAAAATAAACAATCCACAACCATAATAAATTAAAAAAGAGATATTTACCCAGTTTAAGCCGCTTTGTTCCCAAGGGGTAGGCTGTTCATTATTGTTGTGTTTAAAAAGGTATAAAATAGCGTACGCGATAATAATAACAGCTTCAAGTGTTCCGGTATAAGTAGCCACCTCAACACCAGTTTGTATGCAAAAGAAATTTATAATACAGAATATGGTAAACACAGTTACCAGGATAGCTAATATATAGCGCCATTTTTTATCAAAGACGGTGCTGTAAAACCAGGTTATAAATGCAAATTCGAACACGGTAAATACATGAAATAAGGTTGTTGTAAATATATGAAACCCGGATAATATTATATTCAGCGCATTTGCGGCTGCTGAAAAAATCAAAAACCACAATAATACTTTAAAAGAAAAAGATAGCAGCCTATATTTGAAAAAGGCAATAATTATTGGAATTATAATACACAATGGTATTATATAGGAGACATAGATATACAGATAACTCATAATTGTGTTTATTCTGCCTAAATATTGCTATTAAAGCAGAATAAACATAGAGTTTCTGAATAAATATTATTGATTAAGTACACTTGGTAACGGGCAAATTGGAGGACAAACCTTAGTAAGGTCCCAAACATTACTACCCACGTTATTGCCTTCTCCATTTTCTGATGGAAGATAAACCACATCCTGATCATTAACAACAGGTACCAGCACAAGCTGTGCACTCATTGGATCAGCAGCATCTGCCAGGCCTATATATGCCCTAACACCTTCGGCATGTGGATTATGCTTTAGTATGTTCACAAAATTAATTATAGGTATAAAAAAAGACCGTGCTACAAAGTCTGGTTCTGATGCAGCAAGATATTCGCGCCAGTTTGCTGTTAGTTCGATACCGTGTTCAACCGGGATTGTGCCCTCAGGGCCATTGGATTTGGCTGGTGTAGTCATAATATAATATGTGATAAGTTTAATTGTTTTTAAAGATATAAAATCAAGTTAAATAACGTTATTACTATAATAATAATTTTACAATAATTTATTCCTCTTTGATGAATGAAATGAACACTATTAGTTCATTGTGAACAGCTTGCGTGCCTTGCGAATAACTGAACAAACTGTTTTGGGGATATACTGAACGTGCTGTTTAATTTTAGATGACTGAAATAGGTCATCTAACTTAAACAACTCAATCATGAAAATCTTTACCTGTGTGGCCAGGTACGTTCTGATATTGTGCCTGCTACTGTGCTTCTCTTTAACTTCCAGCGCTCAGCGCATCTATGCCTCCAGCCAGGATGTTGGCTCATCCGGTTTGTTATGCCTTAATTGTACTGTAACCAACCCGGCAAATGCTGCCGATGGTAATGTGGAAACGTACTCAACCCTCAATGTTACGGTGGGTTTAGCGGCAACAACATACCAGGAGCTTATATTTGGCACTACCAAAGTTGCGGCCAATACACCGGTAACGGTTAAGTTGGGTACAGGTAATAACCTGTTGAGTGCTACAGTACTTGGGGGTATCTCGTTACAAGCCTATAATGGCACAACGGCAATCGGTCAGCCAGTTGCTGTATCAACCCTGGTAAGTGTATTAGCTAATAACGACCAGATAGAAGCTAGCATAACCCCTACTGCGGCTTATGATCGTATAAGAGTAACACTTAATGGCGGCTTATTAGGCGCGTTAAGCACTTTGTATTTATACGAAGGTTTTTATAACGGTACAGCCGCCGGAGCATGTAACTCGCCAGTCGACGAGCTGTATGGCATTTCATCGGGTTTGCTCAACCTGGGCCTGGCAGTTGGTGGGGTGCAAAATCCGCAAAATGCCGATGATGGCAATTTAACCACGTATTCAACCCTTAATGCGGGTGTTGGTTTGGTTGGAGCCTATGCTCAACAGACCATTATCTACGAAGCCCCATCCGTAGTTGGTGATTCCATCAGATTGACAATGTCTGTACCGCAATCACTGCTTTCCGCAGGTGTGTTATCGAATATTTCAGTCTCAACCTATGACGACTATAACGGTGCCAATGGCACTGCCGAAACTTATACCTTAAGCTCATCCTTATTAAACCTTCAATTACTCGGGCTAATAGGCGGAACCCAAAATTTCACGGTCACCTATGCCCCGAAAAATATATTTGATCGTGTACAAGTTACCCTGGGGGGAGGTATAGCCAATGTGCTATCAACCTTAAACCTGTACGAGGCGCAAAAGCTGATACCGCGCCCGGTTATACAATTTAATAATGTAGTTACAAATACCGCCGCTATATGCAGTGGTACTTCGGCTACCCTAACTGCTGTTGCGCAGCCTAATACTACATTTTTATGGTATACTGCAGCTACAGGCGGTTCCCCTGTTTATACCGGCAGTAGTTTCACAACTCCTGTATTAACCGCAGGTACAACCTATTATGTTGCCGCCATGCGCACCGGTTGTACCGATCAATCCGCGCGAACACCCATTGCGGTAACTGTAAATACCGTACCAGGAAATGTTACCGTGACCAATGCCGCGGTAACCGTTTGCCCCGGCCAACCGGCAACCTTTACCGCGCAGGCAGTTACGGGTGTAACCGTAAACTGGTATACTGCCGCTACCGGCGGTACGCCAATTGCTACCGGCAACAGTTTCACTACACCTGCATTAACAGCAACTACAAGTTATTATGCCGAGGCCCAATCCGGCGGTACTTGCGTAAGCCCCGGCCGTACCTTGGTTACCGCAACAGTTAGTACGCTACCTGCTGCACCGGGAATAACCACACCCAATGTAACCATCTGCCCCAATAATGTCGCGGTGTTTTCAATTGCTACCCCTGTAACTGGTGTTACTTATAATTGGTATAGCACCGCTACAGGTGGTACATCATTATATACGGGTACTAGCTTTACCACCCCGGCATTAACTGCCACCACAAGTTATTATGCCGAGGCCGAGAATATAACCGGCTGCCCAAGTGCAACCCGTACTCAGGCTACAGCAACTGTTAGTCCCGCCCCTGCCGATCCTGTCTTAGCCGCGAACAATCAAACTATCAGTGCCGGGCAAACAGCTACTATAAATGTAACCAACGCCCAAACAGGTATTACCTACAATTGGTATACTTCGGCTACGGCGGCATCATCTATTTTTACAGGTACATCATTTACCACGCCTGCGCTCTATAGCAATACTACTTATTATGTAGCTGCGGTAAATGCCACAGGTTGCCAGTCGGCCGATAGGGTAGCCATCACCATAACCGTCACCATCAATACAAATACACCTTGCGCATTTGCCAATAACCAGGCAAGTAGCGTTAATGGCCTTTGTATTGGATGTAGCATCACCAATAACGCGCTCTCGGTTGATGCCGATACCACCACCGCTTCAACCATCAGTGTTTTGGCGGGGTTAGTTGGCGGTTCAGCATCGCAACAGCTCATATTCCCGCAACCGGGTTTCGCTGGCGATACGGTGAAATTAGAGTTGGGCTCACCTGCAAATTTATTAAGTGCAGGTGTAGCGGCTAATATTCAAGTTGCGCTATATAATGGCACCACGCTGGTTGCAAACTATGTTTTAAACAGTTCCTTGATTACGATAAGGCTCTTATCCGGCAGCAGCCGTTATGCGGTTTATATACCGGCAACGGGCGCTTATGATAGGGTGCAGGTAACGTTAAATTCCGGCGTTGCGGGTTTAATAAACTCCTTAAACGTTTACTACGCTGTGCAGGAGTATCCAAAACCGGTATTCACCCCTGCCAGTCCTGAAATTTGCATGGGCAGTACAGCTACAATCAATATCACCTCACCAACAAATGGTACATTCCAATTCTATACCGCCCCAACCGGCGGAACATTGGCAGGTACCGGCAGTAGTTTTACAACCCCTGCTTTAACTGCCAATACTACTTATTACATAGCTTATACCCGTGGTACATGTACAAGCCCTAACCGCTACCCGGTACAAATTTTGGTTGATAGTCCGCCCGCTGCCCCTGTTGTTAATCCATCAAGCGCGAGCATTTACAGCGGACAAACAGCAACCTTTACGGCAACTGTTCCAAATAATGTAACCGTTAACTGGTATACTGCGGCAAGCGGTGGCACCCCGGTTTATACAGGTACAACTTTTACCACACCTGCTTTAACCGCAAATACAACTTATTACGCCGAAGCTTCATCGGGCAGTTGCGTATCAACAACACGTACACCTGCTGCAGTAACGGTGCAGCCTATTGTAATACCTAATGTAACCGTAACCCCGCCAACACAAACTATAAATCCGGGCACTACGGCTACTTTAACCGCATCATCAACCACACCGGGTACTGTATTTAACTGGTTCACTACCCCAACAGGTGGTACCAGCATTTACACCGGGGCAACATTTACGTCTCCGCCATTATTTGCAGGCACAACATATTATGCGCAAGCCACTGTAACCGCTAGCGGAGCGGTATCTGCTACCCGTGCAGCTGGGGTTATTACTTTAACTTCATCAACAGTAAATCCAACACCATGCGACGCCGCCATTGCCGAAACAACCGCCACTAGCGGATTACTGTGCGTGGGCTGCGCGATAAATAATGAGGCAGCCGCGGTAGATGCCGACCGTAATACATTCTCCCAATTAGAAGTACCGGTAGGTTTACTTAACGCTTACGCGGAGCAAACACTTCGTTTCGCTAACACAGGCATTGCAGGCGATACCGTTGTTGTGGAATTGGGCGTACCAGGAACACTGGCCAGTGTAGGAGTACTATCCGGCATAAGCCTGGCTACTTATAACGGTACTACTTATAATAATGATAGGTTCGCTATCAATGCATCGTTGCTAAGTGTTACAGTACTTAACGGAAGTACCCGTTTTAGATATGCTTTTGTGACTACCGCTCCTTTCGATAGGGTAGAGATCAGACTGAACTCGGCCGTGAGTGTTTTAAACGCGCTGAATATTTATGATGCTTATGAAGAGGTTCCTGCCCCTGTTGTCAGTACATCATCGGTTACTGCCTGCCAGGGAACGCAAGCCACGCTTACCGCTACTGCAACTGCAGACGCGACAGTGCGCTGGTATAGCACCGCAACTGGCGGTACACCATTATATACAGGCAATGTATTTAATACACCTGTACTAACAACCACTACAACCTACTATGCCGAAGCCAGCCGCACAGCAGATGGATGTACCCAGGCGGTACGCACCCCGGCAACGGTTAATGTAGTGTCATCGCCTGTTGCGCCGGTAGTAAGCGCGCCAACACAAAATATATGTTCCGGCTCTACGGCTACCTTTGCGGCCCAGGCGGTAGCAGGTGTTACTTTTAACTGGTATAGCGCTGCCACAGGTGGTACGCTATTATTCACAGGCAATCCATTTACTACCCCGGCCTTAACCACATCAACATCCTATTATGTAGAGGCTGATAACGCCGGATCATGTGCCAGCCCAACCCGTACATTGGTTACTGCCAATGTTACTGCTACACCTTCTGTGCCAATTGTATCATCAACTCCGGTACAAACCTGTTCAGGCTCAACGGCTGTTTTAACGGCTACATCGGCCCAATCAGGTGTAACCTTTAACTGGTATACAACAGCAACCGGCGGTACGCCAATCTTTACAGGTGCGCAATATACCACACCAGCACTTACCGCGAATACAAGTTATTATGTTGAGGCAGCATCAGGCTCCTGCGTTAGCGCTACAAGGGCCGAAGCCGATGTTATTGTAAATCCTACCCCTGCAAACCCGGTTGTTACCACGACCCCTGCAAACGGGCAAGTAACATCCGGTCAAACAGCTACACTTGCCGCAACATCAGCTACTGCAGGTGTAACGTTTAATTGGTACACCACAGCCACAGGTGGTACGCCAGTTTTTACAGGGGCAACCTTTGTTACACCTGCTTTATTCTCAAACACAACTTATTATGTTGAGGCTACAAACGGCACAACAGGCTGCGTGAGCCCGCAACGAACCGCCGTTACCATAATAGTTAATACTATTTTTAACACTACGTGCGATTTTGCATCATCACAAACTAATACTACGAGCGGCGTGCTTTGTGTAGGGTGTGGCGTAACAAATCCTAATAACGCTGTTGATGCTGACACCACAACTTATTCGCAGCTAAATTTAACCGTGGCCTTACTTAATGCCTCTGTATCACAAACCTTAATATTTAGTGATCCGGGTATAGTGGGCGATACTGTTGCTCTTAGACTAAGAATACCTGCTGCTCTGCTTTCCGCCGCGGTACTAGGCAATATCCAGATACAATCATATAACGGTACCACTGCTAATAACGACGCGGTAACGTTAAATAGCGCTGCGATAAAAATTCTGTTATTATCGGGTAGCCAGGATGTGTTGGTGAAATTTGTTCCCGGCGCGGTTTATAATGCTGTGCAGATAACCCTGGTTGATAATGTGCTTGGTGCGCTTAATACATTAGATGTATTTTATGCTACCAAGCAAGTCGAGAAGCCACAGCTTGCCGCATCTACCGTAAATATATGCTCTGGCACTACAGCTACCTTCAACGTAAGCAATGCCCGTACAGGTGTAACTTATACATGGTACAATAGCGGCGGTACAGTGGTGCATACCGGGACAAGTTATACTACTGGTACGTTATCAGCAACTACCACATATTATGTGCAAAGCAGCCGTACCGCAACAGGTTGTGCTAACCCTAATAAAGTAGCGGCTACAGCAAACGTAACGGCATCGCCGGTTACTCCGGTGCTGGCTCAGGGTTCTGTGCAAATATGCTCAGGCAGCAACGTTACCCTGTCAGTAACCAATGGTACAGGCTTCACCATCAATTGGTACGATGCTGCAACAGGCGGCAACTTATTGTTTACCGGTGCAAGCTACCAGGTAGCTCCGGTAACAACCACCAGTTACTATGCCGAGCTTACCAATGGCACTTGTACCAGCCCATCACGTGCAGTGGCTACCGTTACGGTTAATCCATTGCCATTACAACCAGGTGTGCTGTCAAATAATATAACAGTATGTTCAGGCAGCCCGGCAACTATTACTATAACTAGTCCGCAAACTGGTGTAACCTACAACTATTATGCTACAGCAACAGGCGGTACTATTCTAGGCAGCGGTGTTACCTACACCACACCGGCCATCACCGCGAATACAACTTATTATATTGATGCTGCAAATACCACAACAGGCTGTATCAATAGCGGTGGCAGAACTGTTGTTAATATTAACGTAACCAGCCCAATTGCCGCGCCAACACTAAGCGCTGCACAAACCCAGGTTTGTAGCGGCGGCAGTGTATCAATAAGTGTAACCAGCCCGGTTGCAGGCTTAACCTACAACTGGTATGATGCTGCAACAGGCGGAAGCATAGTATTCACCGGTACCACATTTACCGCGAATAATGTTACTGCTGACGCTAAATATTATGTAGAGGCGGTAAATAGCATAGGCTGTGTGAGCCCAACCCGTACTGAAACAGATATAAATGTAACACCGATACCAACTCCGCCGCAGGTTCAAACCTCAGCAGGAGGAACATCAGTTTGTTCGGGCTCATCAGCCACATTAGTTATTGTTAGTCCGGTAGTTGGCAACGTTTATAATTGGTACAACGCAGCATCCGGCGGAACGCTACTGTTTACTGGTACTGAGTATGTTACCCCAGCCTTAACAAGTGCGACAACCTATTATGTTGAAGCGGCTACCGCGGGTAACTGTAATCCATCCACCCCTACAGCGGTAACCATCACCATTAATGCCTTACCAACCGATCCTGTTTTGGTTAATAACGCGGCATCGGTATGCTTGGGTAGCACTGCTACATTGGCAGTAAGTTCGCCACAGGCAGGGGTTAGCTATAACTGGTACGATTCTCCGGCAGCAACAAACCTGTTGTTCACCGGTACCACTTACATAACCGGGCCTATCACCAATACAACTAATTTTTATGTATCGGCAGTAAATGGTTCAGGCTGCACAAGCAACAATATGGCTATTGCACAGGTAACGGTAGCGCCAGCACCTGCGGCACCTGCCTTAACCAATACGGGTACAGTAACAACCTGTACAGGTACACAGGTTACCTTAAGCATTGCTAACCCACAAGCCGGCTATACGTATAATTTTTATACAACAGCAACCGGCGGGGCATCAGTAGCTACGGGTACCAGCTTTACCACACCAGTATTAACAGCAAATACAACCTATTATGCCGAAGCTACAAATAGTGGCGGTTGTGTTTCAGATACCCGTACCGCGGTAACCATTACCATATCTACACCACCGGCAGCGCCAACAGCTGGCACAACCGGTACAGCTATATGTACAGGTAATGCCACTACCATAACCGCTACAAGTGCCGACCCAAGCGCGACCATAAGCTGGTTTGCCAATGCAGCAGGAGGTACAGCGTTAGCCACTGGCAACAGCTTCACTACACCTGTATTAACCGCTACCACTACCTATTATGCCGAAGCAGATAACAGCGGCAGCTGCCCATCTGCAACACGCACACCAGTAACAGTAACGGTATCACCAACTCCTGATGCAGCAATTGCCGGTACGGGAGGCACATCAATTTGTATTAATAGCGCCACAACAATAACCGCTACCAGCACCGATGCTACCGCGACAATAACCTGGTATGCCGCTGCTACAGGCGGTACAGTTTTAGCAACAGGCAATAGCTTTACTACTCCTGTTTTAAATAGCAATACCACTTATTATGCACAGGTAACTAACAGCACCGGTTGTACTTCGGCAGCACGTACTGCGGTAACCATCACCATAAATGCATTACCTGCGGATCCAACACTGGCAAGCGCTAATGTTGTTGTTTGTTCAGGTGCCAATGCAACCTTAATGGTGAGCTCGCCGGTGGCGGGTACAACCTATAATTGGTACGACTCTGCTACATCAACTACCATACTGTTTACTGGCGCTACTTATGTAACCGGACCTATAAGCAGCCCGACAGTTTACTTTGTGTCGGCAGTAAACGGCACAGGCTGTACCAGTATGGACAGGGCGCAGGCACAGGTAACCATACAGGCAGCTCCGGCTGCACCAGCAGTAGCTAACGCGGGTACGATACAAACCTGCGCGGGTACATCGGTAACGCTAAGCATTGCTAATCCGCAAGCGGGATATACCTACAACTGGTATACTGCCGCAACAGGTGGATCATCAGTTTATACCGGTACTGATTTTGCAACACCTGCGCTAACATCAGGCACTACTTATTATGTAGATGCAACAAATAGCACAGGTTGTACATCTACCACACGCACTGCGGTTAATATAAGTGTAACCAATGCACCTGGCGCGCCTACGGTTAGCAACACTGGTACATCCGTTTGTCCGAATAACTCCACCACGCTAACAGCAACCAGTAATGACCCTGGTGCTGTAATAACATGGTATAGCGCTGCAACAGGCGGTACAGCCTTAGCAACAGGCGGTAGTTTTACCACACCGGTATTAACCGCTAACACTACATACTATGTCGGGGCGACAAATACAGCCAGTGGTTGTATATCAACCTCGCGTACACCTGTAACGGTAACCATATTGCAACCATTAGCTGCACCGGTTGTCGCTGTATCTGCAACCACCATCTCTACAGTAACCTTTGGGTGGAGTTCCATAACAGGGGCAACAGGCTACCAGGTAAGTTCAGACAACGGGGCTACATTCATTGATCCTGGGTCCGGGGCGTTAAGCTATACGGTGGCGGGGCTCAATCCAGGGCAAAGTGTCACGCTGATCGTCAGGGCAGTGGGGGCTTCGGGTTGCCAACTCAGTGCTAACTCCGCTGCGGTTACCGGCACAGCGCAAAATCCATTCGGCGACGGAATTTTTGTACCGAACGCATTTACGCCTAACGGAGACGGCAAGAATGATATTGAATATGTATATGGAACAAGCATAAAGAGCCTAACCTTTTATGTCTATAATCAATGGGGAGAGATGATCTTTAAATCCGAAAGTCAGGCAAGCGGATGGGATGGCACTTACAAGGGTACCAATCAGCCGGTAGGCGTGTATGTCTACTACGTTCAGGCTACCATGAACGACGGAAAACAAATAATGAAGAAGGGGACAATAACACTGCTGCGGTGATCAATTCATCGCAGCCCCTAACGGGGTATTTAACCTTTAAATAATTCATTCATCACCAAAAAAGACTCTCAACATGAAAAAGATTATAATCACCATAACCATACTATTGCAAATTGTAATAGTTAGCCAGGTAAAAGCGCAGATAGACCCGCACTTTTCACAATATTATGCATACCCATTGTTTTTAAACCCGGCATTAACCGGTGTTATGAATGGCGATGCCCGAGTAAACGCCAACTTTAAAGATCAATACGCGACTGTAGATAATGCCTACGAAACAGGCGCCTTATCGGCAGATGTAAGGCCTAACGACAGGATGGGTGTTGGGTTAACCGTATTAGATGAATCAGCCGGTACAGCCGGGTATAATTATTTTACCGCATATGGCTCATTCAGTTATAACATAGCCATATCAAGCAACGGTACCCAAAAAATAAACTTTGGCGTACAGGCAGGCTTAATAAACCGCAGCTTTGACCCAAGCAAGCTGCAATTGGGCGATCAATATAACCCTGCGCTGGGGTTTGATGGTAATTTGCCAACTTACGAAACCTTTTCAACCACAAATTCTACCGAGTTTGATTCAGGCGCGGGTGTTTTTTATTATGATGGCGATCCTGCACATCATGCAAATCCGTTCCTTGGTGTTAGTGTTGCGCATCTTAACGGGCCAACTGATCCATTTGCTGTTGCCGGTGAAAATGCCAAACTACCCAAGCGGTACATTGTGCATGGTGGTATCAGGTTAAAAGTTGATGATGCGATTGATCTTACGCCGCACTTTATCTACATACAACAACAAAAAGCACAGGAAAAAGCCGTAGGTGCATACTCTGAATTTAAATTGCCGAACGATAACGGGCTAATATTAGGCGCCATGTACCGTTTTCAGGATGCGGCCATTGCCAACGTAGGTTACCACTTTGATAATTACATCGTAGGCGCGAGTTATGACTTTAACACATCACAACTTCGCTCAGCAACTGCCGGGCAGGGAGGTTTAGAGTTATCCATAAGCTATGTGTTTCACAAACACACAGATGAACCCGAACCCGTTTGCCCACGCCTGTAACCCTATTTATGAATTAGCCTGCGTTGAGCAGTCAAAAATTTAACACGATGAAAAAGATCATATTAATCAACCTCATAGTCCTTGCCGCCTTAAATACATTTGGGCAAAAACCTGATGACGTAAAGGTATTGGGCGACCAAGCATTCGCTAATAAAAATTATTACGCGGCAGCATTTTATTATAAAGAAGCAGCAACCGGCTTTAGCGTTAACCCACAAACAGTTATTCCTTTCAGAGGTGATACCAAAGCGGGTAAAAAGGTAAAAGCTGAAAACAGCGATTATATAAGCTATCAACTCGCAGAATCCTATCGCCTTTATGAAAACTATCTGGAGGCTGAAGGCTGGTACTATAAGGTGGTTACTGGTGGTAACTCCGCCAAGTACCCATTGGCAAGACTTTGGTATGGCATATGCCTGCGTGCCGATCAGCACTTTGACGAAGCCGTTAAGCAATTGCAATTATTTATAGCCCAATATAATGGTGCTGGAAGGTATAAAGACATGGCATATGAGGAATTGCGCAATTGCCAGTTCGCGAAAGAGCAATATTTATATCCTGCCCTTTTGGATGTAAAGATGATGAATGGTAAAGTTAATAATGATGGATCGGACTATGCCGCCAATATAAATAATGGTAAACGTTACTTCACTTCATCAAGGATGCTGAAGAGTGATAAGAAACACCTGAACCGCATATATATATTATCAGAAGATGCTAATACCAACCCACAATTGGTCAATTTCAATAATACTAACGATAAAAAGGAAATAGAGTACGGTACACCATCAATTGACCCCACAGGTAAACATATGTATTTGACACGCTGGTATAAAACAGGCGATAAAACTATACATGCCATTTATATGAGCACACTTGGCGATAATGGTTGGGGCGAGCCGGTAAAACTAAATACCAATGTAAATAATGAAGGTTTTAGCTCGATACAACCTTTTATTACGGCCGATGGTAAACGTTTATTTTTTGTATCAGACAAACCCGGCGGCCAGGGCGGGGATGATATTTGGGTAAGCGATATTGGTGCGGATGGGTTACCGGTAAATTCAAACAACCTGGGTGCTACAGTAAACTCGCCGTTGGATGAACAGGCTCCATATTATGACATCGTTGAGAAAAAATTGATATACAGTTCAAAAGGTTTTACAGGTTTGGGTGGTTTTGATTTTTTTGTGACCTATGAAACAGTAGGTCAATGGTCTACACCAAAGAACATGGGCTATCCGATGAACTCGGCAAAAGACGACCTGTACTTCTTACCTGATAATAATGACCGTAAAAAGGCCTATGTAAGTTCTGATCGCGAGTCGGATTGTTGCCTCAACTTGTTTACTGTATATGATAAAAAATATATACTAAAAGGCATAGTAACTGATTGTGACGCGCATACAGCCTTAGCAGGTGTTAAGGTAAGTTTTGTTGATTCGCTGAGTAAGCAAACCCTGTATCAGCAAATTTCAGGTGCCGATGGCGTATACGCATTTAGTGTAACTAACAAGCGCCCGTACACAATGGTGCTGGAAAAGAAAGGCTACTTTACCAAAGTGATATCCACGCCAACCACGGGCAGAATGAATGCCGATACCTTGGTCAATCCTGATATATGCTTACAGGCATTTGTAATAAACAAACCCATCGTTATAAAAAATATATTGTATGACTTTGGAAAATCAACCTTAAGGCCCGAATCAGAAAAAGTGTTGGATTCGTTAGTGAAGATTTTAGTAGATAATCCAAAGATGAAAATAGAACTGAGTTCGCATACCGACTCGGTGGGTAGCGATGCTTATAACATGAAACTTTCGCAAGCGAGGGCTCAATCATGCGTTGATTATCTCGAAACTAAAGGTATTCCGGAAAGCCGTCTGTTTGCTAAAGGCTATGGGAAATCAAGACCAATAGCGCCAAACTCTTTACCTAACGGGAAGGATAACCCCGAAGGCAGGCAGTTAAATAGGCGTACCGAATTTACCGTACTAAAAGTTGAATAAGATACTGGAGTTGAATTGAACAAATTGGCAATTAATCAAGAAGTGTTATGGAGCAGGAAATAATATCATTAAATAGGCCACTATTAAAATCGAGGGGCTTGTCGACACATCATATTGAGATTTTTGAAATGATATTGATGGGGAAATCAACAAAGGAAATAAACCAAACAATGGGTTATTCGCAGCGTTCGCATGCCGGGGTTGATCATTCGCGCAAGGTGATGTATAAATTATTAGCGCTGGAAGGTTTGTGCCGGAAAGATCATCTGAAGCAAGTTACATTTCCACGACAATATTATTTTTGGTGGAAAAATGTACTGAACAAGCATATGGAACTATTAATGAAGATAGCCATTAAACCCGAATACTATAGTACCTCTGTGTTTGAATAATGGCTAAAATAAAGTCAGTGAATATTCACTGACTTTATTTTTATGAATAACTAAACCTCGACACTTTCGATAGCTTTTTCCAAAGCAGCGTCTTTCAACGCAGGTACAGCAACACCTTCAACTCTATAAACAGTCAAGTCCGTCATACCTAGAGCACCTAAAAATGATTTTAAGTATGGGGTGGCAAAATCGTAACTGGCAGTAGGTCCGTCAGAATAAACACCACCTGAAGCAAACGCCAGGTATACTTTTTTGCCTGTGATCAATCCGTGTAGTCCGTTTTCGTCATGAGTGAATGTTACACCGGCACGTGAAATATGATCTATCCATGCTTTTAAGGTAGAAGGTATGCTGAAGTTGTAAAACGGCACGCCTATTACAATAATATCAGCATCCTTAAGCTCAGCTATCGACGTGTCAGAATGTTTTATAGCCTCAACCAGCTCAGGCGTGTGGGTTTCTGCCGGGGTGTAAAAAGCGTTTAAATGCACCTCTTCCAGATGCGGGAATGGTGTGTTGGTTAAATTATGCTCTTTTACAATACTGTCGGGGTATTTTGCTTTCAGTTTTTCAATTATAGCGTTTCCTAATTTTATGCTAAAGGAAGCTTCGCCTTTCGCGCTCGAAATAATGTGTAATATTTTCATTTTGTATGATTTTTATATCTGCTCCAAAAATATGTACCTTTGGTATATAAAATATACTACTATACAAAAGGATACCGGTATCCTTTTGTATAGCGACAATCTTTTTAAAATGGATAATGAAAAACCTACTGTCGAAGCCTGCAACGCGCATGTCAGTTCAGTAAAAGACGCGCTGTATGTGCTCAGCGGAAAATGGAAACTGCCACTGCTTATTGCTTTGATGAACGGGCCGGAAAGATTTAAAGATATTCAGCGTTCGCTTGATGGTATTACGCCCAAAATGCTGTCGAAAGAGCTAAGAGAGCTAGAATTGAATGCGCTGGTTCAGCGCAAAGTATTTAATACTGTACCGGTATCCATCACCTATGAACTAACGCCATATACCGAAACTGTAATGCCAATTATCAAAGCTTTAGGCGATTGGGGTAAACAACACCGTAAAAAATTAGTTGAAGAACGGCGCCGCACCGAAGCTGTTGAAGCATAGCGTTAAACCGATTATTTTTCCAGTATCACCACCGCTGATGCCACAGATTTAATGTGGGTTAATGAAACCATTATATTAAAATTGCCTAAAGCACTAATAGTTGTATGCGTTAAACCCAACAATACTATCTCAGGTTTACCTTGTCCGTTGGTTACTATTTCTACTTCGTTAAAGGCTGTATCCTCGGGCCAGCCGGTTCCAAGCGCCTTAAAAAAAGCTTCCTTGGCAGCAAAGCGGGCGGCATAATGCTCGTATTTATATGTCTTACTTTCGCAATAGGCTATTTCATCTGCCGAAAATACCAACTCGCGGAAACCATTATTCTTCGCTATCTTTTCAGCAATGCGTTCTACGTCAACAATATCAATACCTAAACCGGCTATCATGGTTAATCTGTTTTAATCAAACTTATATAAATTTCAGTAATAGGCCATAATAGTTTATGATTTGATGGTTCCGGTTAAATGGCTCTCATCTCTAAAATTGAGATATTTACGTTACTTTTACCGGAGGTTCTGCTTTAAACGCGAATACTTAGGTCTAAATCAGAGCCTCCTAGTTAAAAAACATATTATATGAAGTGCGCGTTAGTTACAGGTGGTTCAAGAGGTATCGGAAGAGCTATTTGTTATAAACTGGCCCAAATGGGTTACTATGTTTTGGTTAATTATAAAAGTAATATAGCTGAAGCTGATAAAACACTGGCCCAAATTAAACAAGGTGGCGGTAATGGTGAATTGCTGAAGTTTGATGTCGCTGATAAAAATGAAATAAAGCAGTTGTTGGGAAACTGGATCGAAACAAATAGCGATAAATACATCGAAATACTGATAAACAATGCCGGTATTAAAGATGATGTGCTAATGGTTTGGATGCAGGATGAGCAATGGGATAATGTAATAAAAACCAGTCTGGATGGATTCTTTTACGTTACACGATTGGTTTTAAATGATATGTTGATGCGCAAGTATGGGCGTATCATTAATGTAGTGTCACTATCGGGCTTAAAAGGTTTGCCGGGGCAAATTAATTATTCGGCAGCTAAAGCGGGGGTAATTGGTGCTACCAAGGCATTGGCCCAGGAGGTTGGCCGCAAGGGTATAACCGTTAACGCGGTAGCTCCCGGCTTTATTAAAACTGATATGACCGAAGGGCTTGATGAAAAAGAATTAAAGTCCATAATCCCGGTTAAACGCTTTGGTACGCCAGAGGAAGTAGCGCATGCGGTAGGTTTTTTAGCAGAGCCGGAAGCTGCTTACATCACTGGGCAGGTATTATCGATCAACGGCGGCTTGTACTCTTAGTATCCTCCAATGATTGTATCCCAGGATAATATTACAGCTATCATACCGCAAAGGCATCCCTTTGTAATGATTGATCAATTAATTACTTGTGATGAAATTTGTTCAAGCACAACGTTTCTTATCAAAGCTGATAATGTACTTGTTGACGATGATGAATTAAGCGAAGCCGGTATTACTGAAAATATCGCACAAACAGCAGCGGCCGGTTTTGGGTACATCACCCAGCAAAATAAACAACCAATTGCTGCAGGCTACATAGCAGCTATTAAAAACCTGGAGATTTTTGCCCTGCCTAAAGTTGGGGAGATAATTGAAACCAATGTTGCAATTATAGATCGAATTTTTGAAATGACCATCATATCCGGGAGCGTTAAGCGTAATGGCAAGTTGCTGGCATCATGCGAAATGAAAATATATATTAAAGAATAAGATAGATAACAGATAATGCTGCACCCGCATCTTTTTACTTTTAGTGATTTGCAGGCAGAGGGCGATAAGCTGAAAAGTATTATCAAACTTAATGCCGGGCATCCTATATTTAAAGGACATTTCCCGGGGCAGCCGGTTTTACCGGGCGTTTGTATGATGCAGATGGTAAAAGAGGTAACTGAAGTTTATATTGATAAAAAAATCAGGTTACTAAAGGCCCGGGAGCTTAAATTCCTCTCTCTTATCGACCCAGTAGAACACACATCCATCCAAATAGAACTATCCGTAAAAGCTACAGATGGTGGAATTAAAGTAGATGCACGCTTGTTTAACAGTACAACGCTTTTCTTCAAATTCAGCGGACTATTTATTCAGAGGTAACGCTCCTCTATTAAAATTAGATGGAGTTGAGTAACCAATCCCTCAATTTGCATTTAATTCAAACAAAAATTCATCCGGGATTATTATTCTGATATGAAGAAGGAAAAATGGTTAATCGCCCTGGCCGCCGGGGTAGGACTTGCGGCTGTTATTTACAAATTGGTTTCAAAAGATATTCCTGATGGTGCAGCAGCGGTGCAGCCATTTGATATAAACCGGTATTTGGGTAAGTGGTATGAGATAGCACGTATGCCAAACCGTATCGAAAGAAATATTATCAACCTTACAGAAGATTACTCTCGTATTAATGATGATACTTTTAAAGTGATCACCAAAGGGTATAACACTATAAAAGGTGAATGGATAGAGATGACAGGGAAGATAAAAGTTGCCGGCAAAAATGGCGTTGGTATGTTTAGGGTATCTTATCTTGGTCCGTTTTATGCTGCCTATAATGTGCTTGAGATTGATGCGCGTTATAAATATGCACTAGTTTCGGGCGGTGGGTTGGATTACCTCTGGATCTTGTCGCGCGAGACAACTATTCCCGAGAGTATCAAACATAAATTTTTATTGAAAGCGATGAGCATTGGCTTCGCGGTAGAGCAATTGGAGTGGATGCATCCGACCGCTTAATACCTTTTATGGGTTAAGATCCGGAATGGCTATATGATTTTGTTCCAGTACAGAAAAGCGCATTGTAAATTGTAATATGGGGACTATCCATCGGGTATTAAGCTGTATGCATTGTTAAAAAGCTGTACTGCATTTGGAAATACTATTAAACAAAAAAGGGCTTCATAATAATATGAAGCCCTTGGTTCTGATTTAGAGTGTTTTATTGACAGGAGAACGCCATTGTCGTGGCTATACCTGTCGTGGAATTACCACCATTATAAATAGTTAATAATGTCCCTGCTGCTACAGATCCTCCATCAATGGTACATTTATAGGAATCAGCAGAATTTGTCGCACAACTAGCAATAGTGGAATATGCAGTAGATGCTGGTCCTGCGCCACCTGAATAGGATGCCGATTGTAATGACCATGTAATTATATTATTATTTGAATAAATAGTGAGGTATGCATGGCAAGCTGTAGGGGTAATAACGAATCCCGCCGTTGTTAACCCGCCTGCTGTTGTATTTGTACCACTTGCCAATGGGTTAGCGTATAAACCTGTAGCAGAACCTTGTGAATGCGTCGTTACTGTATATTGTATACCAGTAAGTACGTTTCCAAGTTGGGATGATGCCGCGGCACCAGTTGCACCGGTAGAGCCAGTTGCACCAGTAGAGCCAGTAGCACCAGTAGAGCCAGTTGAGCCTGTAGTTCCAGTTGCACCAGTAGATCCTGTAGCTCCTGTTGCGCCAGCAGCTCCCAAACCTCCTGCAGATCCGGTTACACCTGTAGCACCTTGTTGGCCTGTAGCTCCAGTAACCCCCGTTACACCAGTAGCCCCTGTTTCTCCGGTAACACCTTGGGCCCCCGTTACGCCAGTAGCTCCGATAGCACCAGTTGCCCCCGTTTCACCGGTAATACCCTGAGCTCCTGTTACGCCAGTAGCTCCGATAGCACCAGTTGCCCCCGTTTCACCGGTAATACCCTGAGCTCCTGTTACGCCAGTAGCGCCGATAGCACCAGTTGCTCCCGTAATACCCTGAGCTCCTGTTACGCCAGTAGCGCCGATAGCACCAGTTGCTCCCGTTTCTCCGGTAATACCCTGAGCTCCTGTTACACCAGTAGCGCCGATAGCACCAGTTGCTCCCGTTTCACCGGTAATACCCTGAGCTCCTGTTACGCCAGTAGCTCCGATAGCACCAGTTGCCCCCGTTTCACCGGTAATACCCTGAGCTCCTGTTACGCCAGTAGCGCCGATAGCACCAGTTGCTCCCGTTTCACCGGTAATACCCTGAGCTCCTGTTACGCCAGTAGCTCCGATAGCACCAGTTGCTCCCGTTTCTCCAGTAATACCCTGAGCTCCTGTTACGCCAGTAGCTCCGATAGCACCAGTTGCTCCCGTTTCTCCAGTAATACCCTGAGCTCCTGTTACACCAGTGGCCCCGATAGCACCAGTAGCGCCTGTTTCACCGGTAACACCCTGAGCTCCTGTTACACCAGTAGCGCCGATAGCACCAGTTGCCCCCGTTTCGCCGGTAACACCCTGGGCACCAGTAACACCAGTAGCCCCGATAGCGCCAGTAGCTCCCATTTCTCCAGTAATACCCTGAGCTCCTGTTACGCCAGTAGCGCCGATAGCACCAGTTGCTCCCGTTTCTCCTGTAATACCCTGAGCTCCTGTTACACCAGTAGCTCCTGTTACACCAGTAGCTCCGATAGCACCAGTAGCTCCCGTTTCTCCGGTAACACCTTGGGCACCAGTAGCACCAGTTGCCCCCGTTGTTCCGGTAATGCCCTGATCTCCAGTAGTTCCTGTAATGCCTTGTATGCCTTGCGCTCCGGTAACCCCGGTAATGCCTTGCGCGCCAGTATTACCGGTAACTCCTTGGATACCTTGTGCGCCGGTACTGCCAGTAGCCCCCGTAATACCTTGAATACCCTGTATGCCTTGTACGCCTTGTACGCCTTGTACGCCAGTGACACCTGTTATGCCCTGAATACCTTGCGCGCCAGTTGCGCCAATATCTCCAGTTGCCCCCGTTATACCTTGTATTCCTTGTGCTCCGGTTACACCAGTTGTACCCTGAATACCTTGTGCACCAGTTGCTCCAATATTACCAGTAGCTCCGGTAATTCCCTGGATTCCTTGTATGCCTTGAGCTCCGGTTGCGCCAGTTATACCTTGAATACCTTGCGAACCTGTTGCTCCAATATTGCCAGTTGTGCCGGTAATGCCCTGAATACCCTGTGCACCAGTCGCTCCAATATTGCCAGTAGCCCCCGTAATACCTTGAATACCCTGTATGCCTTGAGCTCCAGTTACGCCGGTTATGCCTTGAATGCCTTGTGCACCAGTAGCTCCGGTAATGCCTTGAATGCCCTGTATGCCTTGAGCTCCGGTAACACCCGTTACGCCCTGAATACCCTGTGCACCAGTAGCTCCGATATTACCAGTTGCGCCGGTAATGCCTTGAATACCCTGTATGCCTTGTGCTCCGGTTTCGCCGGTAATGCCCTGAATACCTTGTGCGCCAGTAGCTCCGATATTACCAGTTTCGCCGGTAATGCCCTGTATGCCCTGTATGCCCTGTATGCCCTGTATGCCCTGTATGCCCTGTATGCCTTGAGCTCCGGTTACACCAGTTGTACCCTGAATACCCTGTGCACCAGTCGCTCCGATATTACCAGTTGCGCCGGTAATGCCTTGAATACCCTGTATTCCTTGAGCTCCGGTTACGCCCTGAATACCTTGTGCGCCAGTTGCTCCAATATCTCCAGTCGCCCCCGTTATACCTTGTGCTCCGGTTATGCCTTGAATACCCTGTATGCCTTGAGCTCCGGTTACCCCGGTAATGCCCTGAATACCCTGTGCACCAGTAGCTCCGATATTACCAGTTGCGCCGGTTATGCCTTGAATACCCTGTATGCCTTGAGCTCCGGTTACGCCAGTTATACCTTGAATACCTTGTGCACCAGTCGCTCCAATATTACCAGTTGCACCAGTAATGCCTTGAATACCCTGTATTCCTTGAGCTCCGGTTACGCCGGTTATGCCTTGAATGCCTTGTGCGCCAGTAGCCCCGGTGTTACCCTTTGCACCGGTAATTCCCTGGATTCCCTGTATGCCTTGAGCTCCTGTAGCTCCGGTCGCGCCTGTGGGGCCAGTTGCACCCTTTATCCCTTGTATACCTTGGGCACCTACAGGCCCAACTGCGCCCGGTAAACCGGGTACGCCTGCAACGCCTTGGATACCTTGCGGCCCTTCAGCCCCGGTTACGCCTTGTAAGCCCTGCGCCCCGGTAGCCCCCGTCGCGCCTTTAGCACCACCCGGGTTAAAGGAATAAATCGCATATGGAACGCTTAATAATTTAGAAGCACCCAACAAAACATACCCCGATCCCAGGTCAACTTCTGTTTGAATATATATTTGACCGGCTGCCCATTTGATTCCCGCATATGAACCCTGGGTAACATCGCCGCTGCCCACCTCAATGGCAAACAAGCCATAGGCATCCGTGGTAACAGTTTGTGTTTCCTGGTACTCAATAGCCCCTGTTGGTGACCCCGACAAGATGGATAGCCTGATATTGATCTGCTTATTGGTTAGTAATGCCCCGTTGGAGCCCCTTACAATCGCCTGGTATTTAAAGGCCTGTGATTGTGCCATCACCCTTCCGCTAATAGCGAAAAAGGACAGCATTAAGAGAAGTAAAAGTTTTTTCATACATTGTGTATATAAGGTTGTTAAAACTTGATCAATTTCACCTCGCCGTGGAAAAGCATGGGGTTAACCACCTGTACAAAGTACATCCCCGCGGCATAGTGAGAAATATCTATCGGGAAATAATAATAATTTATGCTTTTGTAGTCCACCGTTTGGCTTTGCAGGATCTTACCTGAGGCATCAAATACATTAATGGTGTAAACGCCATCAGGTACATGATTAAAGGCTAGTTTAACAACACCACCATTTGCGGGGTTAGGGAAAATAGCCAGTGATTTTGGTGAATCGGCCAAAACCTGTGAAACTTCGAGGTCGGGTTGTTCAAAACCGGTGGTTAAATATAAATGCGGATTGATGGTGGTATTATATAAAAGGCCGCCAACGGCTTCGCCGGCTACATAACTAAAGGTAACATCGGAATTTTTATAGGTAGCGCCAGCGCTGCATACTACGGTACGGGTGATGTACTGTGCATGGCAGGTGTACTCAAGTGATATAAAAAAACAAATCGTCAATAAGACTTTAAGTAGATGTTTTTTCATCGTTAATGTGACTAATGGTTTAAGTTCCCCAAATATAAATATTATTAACTGATAAATAAAGAGTTATAAAAAAAATGAACAAATTAAATATTGATTAAATTTTATCATTTGGCGATAGTTTTATAACGGAATTTTACGATGGAAATGGAAAATTAACCACAATGAAAAGAAATAATCCAAGGTTCAATGTGAAATGAGGTTTAGACTTAATACCATTATGGATAAAAAAGCCTGTTGTCCCTTATCGCGGAAAATATTATGTAATGGATATATATAGAAGAGGTAAACAAAAAAGCCTGTAATCAAGGATTACAGGCTTTAAACAAATTTGACTTTGTTGCGGAATGGACGGGACATGAACCATGCCCTTATATCTTTGAAAATCAATGATTTTACTTTCTAAAAACCTGGTGCTCACCAGATGCTCACCTATTTTTTGCAACTAATTGAGTGCAAATGGGTTACTTCAAAGCTATGAAAAAGTATGTTTTGATGCAATTTTATTCACCGAATTTTTTAAATTCCTGTCTGAAAATAACTCTTACGACTTGTAATACTCTTCTCTGATTTTAATCAGAAATTCCTCGAAATATGGATTGTTTCAAACAATTTAGATATGATTTATTAAAATTTGATAATGACAATTAAAATATCGACCATTTTAGACCAAAGATTTATTTGAAATACTATTTGATTTTTTTAAAACTCCTTAGCCGATTTCATTTGGATCGATCCTGAATTCCTAGTGTTTTAAAAGTAGATGCGATTTTAGGAGTTTTATAAAATGATAATTACGCTAATTTATCTTTACTTTGATTTATCTTTCGTTTTATGGCTGAAAAAATCTCCAATATCTAACGACCGTATTAACTAATGAACTGAACGTAAAGACTACATTAATAATTTATGAGTTATCCGTATTTTAATGAAAAATTCGACTAAAATTTCATTTGAATCAAAACGAGCTTGATTGTTTACGAATAGTTAATTTAGTAAAAGATATAATGAAAAAAAACAATCATAATCCAAACGTCGATACTTTTCTTAAAATATACTCCCAAAGCCTGCTAAGTACAGGATTAACACGGGGTTTAGATGAAGACACCTATATCCCGACGCGGCTAGACACGTCGTTAAAGGAGGATGTTCTGAAAGGTAAAAAGAAATTGGTTGTTCTAACCGGGAATGCAGGTGATGGGAAAACGGCTTTTATTCAGCTGATTGAGGCTGCAGCAAAAAATGATGGCGGTAGTTTCAGTAATACGACTGACAATGGTTGCAAGTTTAGTTATAACGGATTTGAATTTGAAACGCTTTATGATGGAAGCCAGGATTTCAGCGGAGAAAGTAATGACGAGGTATTAAAACATTTTTTTAAACCCTTCGAAGGCGATAGTGAACCCAATTCAAAAATTGTCAAAATCATTGCCATTAACGAGGGTAAACTGAGAGATTTTATCTTAAATCAAAATAAATATAATTGGCTCGGGAAACAGGTTCACCACCACCTCGAATATGAAAATCATAGTCTTCATGAATCGCTCGCCTTTATCAATCTTAACAACAGGGCTGTCGTTGATATTAATACGCCTCATTCAATTTTCGACCAACTGCTAGCGGTCATTTTAGATAAAGAAGATAAAAAAGGTACCTGGGTCCCCTGTAAATCGGAAAATTGCGATTACGCAAGCAGATGCTATATCAAGTATAATGTGGACGCGTTTCGGGACCAGGAAAGAGGTGCCATCATTCAACAACGCTTAAAAGAGCTTGTGCTGGCTGTTTATTTAAAAAAGGAAAAACATATCACCATGCGGGACATACGCTCCTTGATATCGTTTGTTCTTTTTAATAAATATACTTGTACACAGCTTCACAACAGCATAGATGGCAATGAAAATCTACTCAATAGATTTTATTACAATAATGCGTTTAATAAAGATGAACAGGATAGAATGATAGCTATTCTGCAGGAAGTCGATGTAGCAGATATGCCGTTGCCAAAATTGGAAAATCATCTTTATTTTCATAATCCCAAGACGGAGTTGGATGAATCCATATTCTTTAAAGGCGATACCGCTGCAGCTCCCGACTTAGATTACCTGGAGTCCTATTTTATGAATAAACCAGAGGGAACAAGTGATAAGGACGATGGCAAAAAACAAAGTGCAGATACTTTTTTAACAGCTATGAAGCGCAAGGTGTTTTTCGAAGGGAATGATCACTACTTGAAAGAACAATTCGCCGTCAATCACTACTCATTTATGCCTTATAAATATTTTGAGCGGTTTGTCACTTTCCTAAAAACCAATAGCGACCCCAATCATGATTTGAGAAACGATTTGGTATTGGCCATTAGTAAATCCGAAAAAATCTATAACGATGAAGTGGGACGGGAAAATGTTTGTATCAGCAGCAACAGTTTAAAAAAATCAACAACCAAAGCTTTCTATGGTTTCAAGGCAGCTGACTTCGAAGTGGTATTGCCCGGCATCGGTAAACAAACCAATTATATTGAATACTTTCCCGACCATATTATTTTCCGGCATACCGATAAAACGGCTTCGCTGGAGATTAATATCGATTTATTCGAAGTGCTGATGCGTATAAAGGAAGGGTATGTGCCGACTTCGATCGAAATCAGGACCTTCTTCCTGAATCTTGAAATGTTTAAACGCCGGGTATTGGCGAAGCGTTCCACAAAAGTATTTTTAACAGAGGATGATTCAAATCTATACTTATTTGAAAAATCAGCGTCAGGTAAACTGGTATTAAGTAAAACTAACTGAGATGGCGCTAGACAGAAAACAAAAAGCATTCAGGTTTTTCCAAGCGATGCCTATTGATGCCAATAACGTCAATTTCGAGCAGGCGATAGTTCGGCTATTGGTTTTGTTGCATACGAAAGGGAAAGTAATCGCCAAAACCAATAAAGATACCCTGTATCCGGAAAGTCTGGTGGAGATCGTTAAGGATAACAAAACACATTTCGACGGCATCACCGACCCAACCCGGGAACGCCTGATCAAGAATTGGATATCATCAGACTTTGCAACAACAATTATTGAAGGCAAGGGCAGACAAGGCAGACCCCGGATATCCAATTTGAAGCCGCTTCACCTAAGCACGATAAAATTACTCGATCCCCGCATCAGGAGCCAGGATCGTGATGTCAGTATCTTACTTTATAACGTGTTTAAAGGCTCGGGCGCCGGAAGTGTAAGCGATTATCTGGTGAATTATTTAATCGAGGGAACAAAAAGGCACGGCGAATACAATTTAATCATCGACGAAGAAAAGTTTGGGGAGCTTGACATTGAGACCCAGTTCCTTTTGCGGCTATTGGAGCCATTCAGCATAGACCGGCCTGCGACTTCGGCCAATCAGGTTGCGGACTATAAATTTCTATGTGAGGCCCAGCAAAAACAGTTTTTGTTTGACACCATCATGTTACTGGGTTACCGTAATTCTGTGCCGCGGCGTGAATTATTTAACTATTTATCCGTGCTGTTCAATTTCCATACCGCTTTTTTTGTCATTAAATCACAAAGCCAAATCAACGGGATTGTCAACAAGCAAAGGTCTAAGTGCAGCTCTTGTAAAACCATCCAATCAATTAATGATTTTTCGGCATTTTGTAAATGCGATTTTCAGCCCCGGATTTTTGTCGACCTTACCCTCGGCCAGGACCGCGTCTGTGACGCGTTAGCCAAGAAAAGCGTTGAGCGCGATTACAACGAAATGTATAAATATTTCAAATCACACTATAAGCTGGTCAAACTTGCGGAATTCGCTAAAACCCAGGGAAATCAAAATCCATCTTTGGATCAACTAACCGGCTACCTCAACAGCCCAAATTTGGAAGGTTATTTTCTGGTTAAGCTGAGTGATATTATCAATGATGAAGATCTGAAGGATGATCCCGATGTACAATCCATTCTTCAAATGAATATTTCGGCGCTGGACAAATACATTGAAATCCTTTGCAATGACAAATCCAACTGGAAAAACTTGGTTGCCAGGCATAAGAAATTGATGAATGGACTTTGCAACGTCAACCGTGAAGACGGATTTCTACAGGGTGGCCGTGGTCGCCAGCGGAAATATGTACTGGGCAACTTATTGTTGGAGCTGTTGGTGCAACTGGCAGTTGTCAGTTCTGATACCAGAAGCTTTAAAACGCAATCCATAACAATTGTTCATTTCGTAGAATGGTTAAAAAACCGTTATGGCATTTATATCAATGAATGGCCGGAAGGTTCGGATAGCCCAGAAACAGCTAAAGCACTGAATAACAATTTCTTAGCCTTGAAAGAGAGATTAAGACAACTAGGTTTTTATACTGACTTGTCCGATGCGTCCAATTCACAGGTCATAAAACCCAGATTTAAAATAGAACCATAACTCATTATAAATTTTGCATGGCAAAAAAGGAAATAACAACTGATACTATTGAAGATATAGAAATCCCTGACGGAAAAATTGCCGATTATATTACCGGGAAGTGGGTTAAGGAGAATGAGCAAGAACAAATCCGTCAAAATTTCGAAAGGACGTTGGTGGAGGAGTACGAATATCGATCAGCCGATATTCGTGTTGATTTTGCGATAAAGGTTTGGGATGCTGACAAACAGAAAGTAAAGAAAACGCCATTAGCGGTGATGCGCGATGGACAGGAAGAGCCATACATATTAATATTGATCGCCAGCCCTAAAGCTAATCCAACGGATCGGGTTGCAGGTGCTGCTGATTTGGAACAATGGTTGGTAGACGTGGCTACTGCGGAATATGGCTGTTGGACCAACGGTATTGAATCTATTTTCTTTCAAAAGAAGAAAACCAAGTTTGAAACAGATATATTTCCGGTTAATGACTTCCCCCGTTTCGGTGAGGATGCGACTTCCATTTACACGACAGACCGCAGGCGGTTGAGGGTGGCCACGGGTAATAACCTTTTGTATGCTTTTAAAAGATGTCATGACTATATTCACGCCAATCAGGGCGGCAGCAAGGAACAGATCTTCTGGGAATTCCTTAAACTCCTGTTTGCGAAAATTGAAGACGAAACACATTCGGGCCGACCCCGGTTCGCCATACGTAACGCGGAAGAGCGTAACGATTCCGATGGGCAAAAAGAGGTGAAAGACCGGGTCGAAAAATTATTTAAAGAAGTGAAAGGAAAGCCTGAGTTTAAAGGCCTTTTCGATTCCCAGGCGGAAGGTATCTTATTTAACCACGAAACCGTTTCCTACATCGTTTCCCAGTTGGAAAAATACGATTTTATACATTCTTCCGTCGACGTCAAAGGGGTAGCTTACGAAACGATCGTGGGACCAACATTAGAGGGCACAAAGGGTGAATTCTTCACACCGCGAAACGTGGTTAAGATGGCCGTAAAAATGCTCGATCCCAAACCGGGTGATCGCATCTATGACCCGGCCTGCGGCACTGGGGGCTTTATCGTAATGGCATTTAACTATGTTAGCGAAAAATTAAGACAGAAACATAAAGCGAACTGGGTAAATCCAAATAAACCAACGGAGTCAGAAGAGAAAGCTTTGTTTGACGACATCCACGAATCCGGCTATAGTATATTCGGTACTGATTTCAACAGCAACCTGGTGAAAGCGGCTCAAATGAATATGATCATGAATAATGACGGCAGAGGTGGTCTGTATTCTGTTAATTCTTTGAAAGATCCAAGTCAATGGCCAAAAGAAGTCAGCCAGAAAATTCAATTAGGCAGCATGGACTTTGTGATGGCTAACCCGCCATTTGGTGCCAAAATAAAAATCGATAGCCGGGAAATCTTGGAACATTATGACCTTGCTCATGGATGGACCAAAACGACGGATGGCAAATGGCAACAAGAAGCCAATGTAAAAAATGCCCTGGAGCCGGAAGTTTTATTCGTGGAGCGTTGCATTAAGATGCTCAAGCCAGGTACCGGAAAATGCGGAATTGTTTTACCGGACAGTATCCTCAGTAACCCTGGTTATGCTTACGTGCGGTTTTGGATGCTCCAAAATTGCCAGGTTCTCGCCAGTGTCGATTTGCCGGTCGAAACATTTCTACCGCGGACAGGCACACAAACAAGTGTGCTTATTCTCCGCAGGAAAAGTGACCAGGAGAAATTGATGGAGAGCTTGAGTGGCCAAATGGCACCTTACGATATTTTCATGGCCAATGTAAGTAAGATCGGCAAGGACCGCAGGGGATCGTTTATCTACAAAAAAGATGAAAGAGGAAAGGAAATTGTCAACCGCACTTTGTATAAACCGTTTGCCGAGTCCACCATATTGGATTTTTTACCGGTGGTAGAAACTACCGGAAGAATAGTCGATGATGAATTACCGCAAGTGGCAGAATTATTTTTAAAGCAGGGGAACGTTTAAGATAATGGAAGGAGTTAAAACAATTTATAATTATTTTACAACAAACACCTTTAGCGCTAAAAGTGAAAAGGTGTTCGCAGATGACATCCGATTAAATGCCGAATATTACGTTGAAGAAAATTCGCTTGTACTAGATACAGCTATAGCGTTCGTTCCTTTGTCTTCTATAGCATCAGTCGTTTTTCCTGGAATTTTCAAAAGGTACTTGGTAGATAATGTCAAGTTTGGAATGAAATTTTTGACCACGTCCGATATGATGATGTTAGAGCCCGAAACCGATAAAATTTTATCGACGGATTTGACGACCAATTTAGATATATATAAAGTGTCCGAAAATACGCTTTTGGTAAGCCGGTCCGGAACAATCGGTAACACGATTTATGTTGATGAAAGAATAAAAGATTTCGCTTTAACGGAGGATGCCTTACGCGTAAAACCTTGTGATAACAAAAAAATAGGCCTCCTTTATTTTTATTTCAACAGTGAATTCGGCCATAATTCCATCACAGGCAAGAAATCAGGGGCTGTGATAGATCACATTTATGAAGACGATCTTTTGAGATTACCTGTTCCGCAATTGAACGACCAGCTTATAGAATCTTTATTTGATTCCTATTTAAAAGTTAAGAAGAATAGAGAGATTGCACATCAACTTATCGCAAAGGCACGCTCCCTTACAATTCAATATAATAATCTGCCTGACCTCGCCGATTGTCCGGTAGTAACATTAGATCCTGAAAACAAGACGCAGGCAAGACTCACTAACTTATCTGAGTTTTCAGAGGGATTCAGATTTGATGCCCATTTTTATAACCCAATTGCCAAAGTGGCTTTAGATAATATTAAAGGCAAATCCAGTCGCCATGATAAGCTAAAGAATTTAACTAAAAACATCGTAATTGGTAAAAGATTTAAAAGGAATTACGTAGAGTCAGACCATGGAACACCATTTATTGGAAGTAAAAACATTATCCAAATAAGACCATCCGAACTCAAGTTTTTATCCAATTCAGAGATTGGATTTATGGAAGACTTAATTCTTAAAAAAGGAATGATCCTTATCGCTTGTTCCGGTTCATTGGGAGGCACATTTGGCAGAACAAGCTACGTTTACAATAATTTTGAAAACTACGCGGCTTCTCAACATATCTTACGGATTATTCCTGACGAGAATTTGATTGATTCTGGTTACCTCTATGCTTTTTTAAGTTCAGAATATGGGTATGAATGTATAACAAGATATAGGTGGGGTGCATTAATTGATGAAATCGATGATAAAGATATGGCCGAACTTGAGATCCCACTAACGACGGATCTTCAACAACATGAAATAGGTGACTTAGTTCGGCAAGCTTTTCAACTAAGATCTGATGCTATATTTCTAGAGGATGAAGCAATAAAACTTATTACTAAAACTCTGACGCAAAAATAGAAGTATATGGTAACGATAACGCAAGAAATATTTTTTGAAGAAATTGCCTTGGCGGTTTTTAATGATTTAAAAAGAAACTTGCTTTATAAGCAACGGAACCATTGCCTTCGTGTAGATTACCTCCCTTCCGCAGTGATGACTTATACCTGCGAAAAATTGAACCTTGATGCAGAGCTCAAGGCCATGGATGTGGAGGCTTACATATTGACGGATAAAAAACAAAAACCTTTTGAGGTAGAAAGTGGGCGGTTAATCGAACTACGCAATCGGCTATCATTTGGCGTTTTAGTTGTTTTTATTCCGCAAGGCTTTAAGGGTGCAGCAGAAGATAGTTATGACATCCATACGTTTGAGGCTTATGATTTAGCAGGGGTTTTAACCGAGCACAAAACCACTTTGATTAATAGTTTCACGGAGGAGGAACAGAAAATCATAAAATCCGTATTGAACAACTCTGTAGCCCGGAAACAACGCATCGAAAACCAACTTCGGTATTTATTAGCCCTTAAACACGATGAATGTACCTGGGAAACCGCAGGTGGGTACCTACCCCACCTTAATCTAATCCCGGATCTAAAACTCAAGGAAGAAGATGCGCAAGCACGCCTGCTTCGTAATGGTGAATGCGTTGAAAATCTGAGCGACGCCGATAAGACGACCTTCCTGGCCATCGAAGCACTGGTCAACAAAGGATTTGACCCGGAGCATAATCACGTTAAGTCTGCTCTTCTCACTTTTTTCCGTACCCAAAACCAGGTAGACACCAAGGAGTGGACCGAAAAGATTCTAACGGATCGGGATTGGCTTAAGCAAATAAGTTTCGATAAATGGAAGTTCAAAGACCTTGCCGGAGAGCAAATAGAACTCTATTTAGAACCTTTTAGAGATAAAGACGGCAACCCTTTGAGTACAACCGGACTGCAATTAGAAAGTGATAACCTTGTTGCTACCAGTAACACCAAGTTGAGGGTGAAATGGAAGACCAACCCCAGGAAAACTTCCAAAGTTTCGCAGTTTGTCATCATATTAGAAAGGGAAGAGCAGATCGATGCAAGCAGCGAATTGCATCGTAAGACAGCCAAAGGGACGACCGAACAAGCGCTTTTTCCATTTAAAGACGTGGAGTTGGAACCCGGCGAGGAGTGGCTCGTACAAATCCGGGTGGTCGCCTTGGATGAAAATAAAGCAAAGATCGCAGAGGATATCAGTGAGCCATTTTATTTAAGAGGGGAAGAGAGTGATACCGCCACCGGGGAAACTAAACGGTTCAACAGGATTAGAAACATTGCTGAAGCGACGTTCAAAGCTACTTATCGATTTAAAAAAGAAATCGAAATAGAAAGCCAGGGATTGGAAACAGGCAGAAGCCTGATTTACCGAATCAAAACCAATCCGAAGGAGACCTATCAAATCCCTTTAAATGACCTGTTATTTGAATTGGAAAGAAAGATTCTTCTAGATCCCTTTAGTGGTGGGGCCTATGACGTAGACATTATTAACCGGGGATTTATTGAACAGGCCGATTTTAAAGCAATTAAAATCAGTCTTTCGGTATTTAAAACAGAATACAATTCCTTTTTGGACGCTAGAAAAGAATTGTTCCACGCAATTACATCATCGGATTCCAGCGCTGTCATCGAAACGCTTGATCTGAGAGCCTACGAAACGGCGATCCTTGACTATGCCAAGGCATATAAACACCTCACATCAACGATATCTCAAGCTGTTAAGACGTCTCCTGACGCTGAGGTTAATAACCTCCTTACAAATACCCATCTTCTCAATAGATTAGATACCATACACATTAAATTGGGTTCGTCAGATGAACCGGAAGATTTGATTTTATTATCGCCGACTCATCCGCTGAAAATGTTGTGGCTCCTGCAATACCAGCTCATGCTGTTTGATTGGAGCAATAAAATGTTGCTGCTGGACGACAATGAATTTAGCAAGGCAATTGACATTGAGGGTTTTGAGAAGATTCTACCATTAAATCTGCCAAACGCGATTTCATTTGGCGAGAATGTTTTCTTTGTTAATACGGATGTCCTGGATTTATTTTGGAGCCTTTTCCCCAAAAGCACAACAGCGGATATCCGCAAAGTTGTGGCAATGACCTCCAAGGCGTTGGGCTATAAAGATGATCTAGGCAACATCTCTTCGGTTAATCCGGTTCAAATCGCCGATAGATTATGGCGTTATTTAAGGCATCATCCATACATCAAAACGCTAAAGCTAAATGTACTGAATCCGGGTGACGGGCAGCTTTTTTTGAATACCATTAGAGAGCTGCAAAGAATGGAAGATTTCAAGAGCCTTCGCTATGATATTACATTTTACGGAACGCTCGGACATGAGTTAATGGGAAGTGCTTTTGATGGATTAATGAATGACACCACCCTTTCAGAGGGCAGCCGTCCTGATGTAGATGACGAATTACTTGAGCCCAGTCACAACCCACTTTTTCCGAAGTTATTCTTTTCCAAAGTAAAAATCGAGGCAGGCAAGTGGACAGATGTCCAATTTAAAGAAGCAAACGTCACCGTAATAATTGATCAATTTGTTACCAAAACCATTTCACGTCCCAAAGGAGATATACCTGGCTGTTATTTTTTACACGGATTATTAGCGGAATACCGCTCCGAATTCAATATAATGGGCGACGCGGTGACTTGGAGCAGAAAAGTGGTTCCCTCGGACACCTCGGATGTCATTGCAGAAAATGAGATCAGTAGCCTTATATTCGGTATTGGACAGGATTTTTCAGGTCTGAGTTGCTCTTATTTTGATTGGGGAAAATCAACAGGTCACTTGCCAACCATACAATTAGAGTTAAGCAAGCAAGACCGCCACATCCTCGCTCAAATCCATGACAAAAGTGATTGGGTCTTCACCATTGATAGAAACTTTGGCATCGAATATTTTGATAATCCGGCGGATGCCAATTCAAATCTCAAAAGTTATTTAATTGACTATACCCCAGAGTTCATGGATGGTGTTGGCCACCGTCTCATTGTTTCAACAGGGTGGCTAAATGAGATTGAAAAATTGATCGAAGATGGTTTATATAAGATCAATATACCAACTTCCTCTTTCAGGGCGGAGAAAATCTTAGATATTATTAAATCTGTATCAGGAAAGCTGGCACTAAAGCTGATCAACAATCCCAATAATGCACGGGAAATAATTGGGTTGGCAATTACACGCCTTGCACTGGAAAAAGAAGGACTTTTATCCAATGCTGTTCTGATACCGGTGGATACCCATATCGATATTTTCGCTCAAAATAAGCGTCGAAGTGACGATGAGGATATTTCTGTCAAACGTAGCGATCTCATTCTGGTCTCTGTGAAAAACGGCAAGCTTAACCTCAATTTAATTGAGGTTAAATTTCGTTCAGGAGAAGGGAACATTACCGAAAGTATGGCTTTGAAAGAGGAGATCGTTAAAAAGAACGAGAACTCCGAAAAGGCGTTTCGAACAAAATTTATATCGGACGCAGACAATCCAAAAATAGATGTCCATCTGTCAAATAAATCGCTTTCCACGTTGATTGGTTTCTATTTAGAACGGGCAATCAGACATAACCTTTGCACAAACTCATCGGATTTAAAGCTCATGCTGGAGTCGATCAACAAAGGGGACTTCAACATTTCATTCGAACATTCAGGGTATATTTTGCATTGGGCTGGTAAGACCAAACCCGTGGATAACTACAAAGCGAATATAGTTTATGAACTAGGCAATGACAAGATTTCGGAGTTGCTTGAAATTCGGGAAACTGAAATTGAAGAGCCACTGGCCGATCAAGTAGCTGACAAGAACGCTGAGCCAACGGCTGAAAGTGATCAACCAAATATTGAGACAGAACAGATTGTTGATTCCAAAGGAAATGTCAAAAACGAATCGACTGATAAGGAAATTCCAATTTCGACGGAAACCATCCCACTTGGAGAAACACTTGGACAGCATGGGGATGCAGCGGCGGCCAATCCAACGATAGCCTTACCTAAAATTTTTATAGGCAAAAACGTAGATGATGGTACGGATGTAATATTTGATCCTGTGACAACAACTCCTAAAAAACTTGCAAATCAACATCTGTTGATAGTCGGGAAATCGGGCGCTGGAAAATCACAAACGACAAGCGGCTTATTATATGAACTAAGTAAGCAAGATATTCCGTTCTTAATTCTTGATTTTCAGGGTGAATATATCTCGACTGTATTAAGTAACTCGCATGGTAAATCGTTTCTTGAAGCAACAACTTCCATACAATTAGACCCTTCATATGGCATGGATATAAATCCGTTGGAGCTATCACTAAACGGAAACACTGGCGAGAAGATTAGTTACATGAATAATGTCTACCAAGTATCCGGCATTTTAAAACAGATTTTTGGATTGGGGGATATTCAGCACCCTGTATTAAAAGACGCTATAAAACGGGCTTACCAGGAAAAAGGGTTTTCTATTTCAGATCGTTCAACTTGGGCTAATGAGCCACCACAATTCCAAGATATCTGGACTATCCTGGAGTTTATGGAACACAATGAAGGAAGCAATGTTCGGAATTTAAAATATAGAATAGAACCCTTGTTTGAGAATAACATTTTTGTCACTGGCACCAACAGTGTGTCTATCGCTTCCATTTTAAAGCAAAATTCTATCATTAATTTATCGACACTTCACACCCCGGAACTAATGAAGTCGGTAGCACGGTTTGTTTTGCAAGCTGTCTACAATAGAATGCTGGCTGAAGGGCCAAGTAAAAAAATCAAACTTTATGTGGTAATTGACGAAGCTCACAAGCTGTCCTATGATCAAACATTAACAGACCTGATCAGGGAGGCAAGAAAATATGGTGTTGGGTTTATTTTGGCTTCCCAGAGCGTAAGAGATTTCGCGACTGTGGTTTTTGAAAATATGGGTACAAAGATTGCGCTACAATTGGAAGGCGAGGATGCTAAATTTATGGCTGATAATTTCGGTGCAACCGACAAACGTTCAAAAGAAGCTGTGCTGTCTATGCTCCCATTACAAAAACCGTTACGCGCTTTAATCAGAAATAACCATTTTGAACCATTTGCTCAAGTTGATATTCAACCATTCTACGACAAATAAGCATTAGAATAATAGACTAACCTGCCAGTTTAACATTAAACACATGAGAACACTTTTATCCGACTGGAATTTTCATAAAGCAGGACAAGGCTGTTTTTACAGCGGTATTATTAACGCAAACGGGCAGAGTAGATTCAGTTTTGTATATGATTGCGGCAGTACTAATGGTGCGGCTATCTTAAGGCAGGAGATCGCTGATTTTGTAGTAAAAATGGATGCTGTCAAAAAAAAACATATTGACTTGCTGGTGATCTCGCATTATGACGCGGATCACGTTAATCAATTGCCTGTTCTTTTGAAGAAGCTTCAATGCAAAATTGCAGTTTTACCATATCTGACGAATTTAGAACGTATCAAAATCTATTTTTCGCAAGGGTTGGATGACGGCACAATCGACGAGGATTATAGCAGTTTTATCAGTAACCCTGCTGATTATCTCTTTGACCTTGGTGTTGAGCAGGTAATTTTTATCGACAGTAACGATGAGGAAGCGAATTTTGGTAACCCAATCAGTCCGAATGATTCACCCGATCATCTTAATGAGAGGGTGTTGAACTCAGAAAAAAGCCGAGAAGTGCCGCTTGATGTGAGTCTTGCTGCTTTCGTCGACCTTAAATTTTCAACTGCGTCCGACTCACCGGAAAAGCTGCAGTTGATCAATTCCGCTCCCAATACCAGCATTGCTAAAGGCAATGGATTTATTAGGGCTGGCATGCATTGGAATTTTTTTTTCCATATTAAGGTCCAACCCGTCCTGAATATTGAAGCCTTTAAGGAAAAATTAAGGTTGGTATTTGGTATTACGCTTACAGGCGACTTTGTAAGTCCAGGCGAATTGGACATTATTATGGGCACGGCCCAAGCGCGTTCGAAACTAAAGAAATACCATATTGCCTATTTTAATGATATTAATCGGACGGGATTAGTAGTATTACATGGTCCTAAAGGACAGCGCCATACCGAGTGTTTTCGCAAGCGGCCATTATATAGTGGGCGGTACTGTTTCTCATTACTTAACGGAGACTGTGATCTTTATGATATTAGTTATCCCGCTTATATAATCAACGCTCTCCCAGAAACTAAGATATTCCAGGTGCCGCATCACGGATCGCGTTTTAATTGGTCGTTCCATAACGAGCTGGATAACCTGCACTCAGCCCATTTAGTAATTAACCATGCGCTGAGCGCCAAACATCCGCACCCGTATGTTGTATCAATTATAAATGCTAAATACCCGGTATGGAGACTTAAACATAATACCGAGGTAAAAGCATTTAATTACCATATTACCAGTTATATCTAATGAAAAAAGCACCTACTGATGGACACCTAAAACATCGGGCTATCATTTCGTCCACAAATTATAAACAAATAGACGATGAGAATCCGCTTTCGCATACTGATGCCCGCGCATTATCCTTAGGTATGGCAACTTGGAACCGCAACGAGATATCAGCCAAAATATGGCGTCACAATGGTAGCCAGTGGAAGGGTTCCAGCGAGGAAATGCCATTACATCGTGCTTTGGATTGCACTATTATGATTATTGCGACAATGATCGGTGCACGTGATGGTAATCTGGAAAATCATTTTCTTGACCTTGCAGTGTTAGACATTTCACAAATGCAAACACTCAATAAATTTTTATTGGACAATAAAGATAAACTGGATGAGCGCTTAGCTGAAATTAAATTGTTATTGAGCAAGTACTAAAGATTTGGTCCAATAAATCGTATATCAATTTATTATTTATCAGGCATATCAAATCTGTAAGTTAGGTAATCTTGCCTGTTGCTTTTCACTTGACCATAACCGTTTGATTTCAATTCTTTATGTTTAACCGCTATCTCCCGATCAATTAGCCCTTGGGATAGATATTTTGCCTTAAAAGTTACGATTCCACTGAGAGGTACATTATTTAGAGCTTCATAAAATGCGGCATTTTCCTCTTCTTTCTCCGGGTGCGATAATTTTGTTTCATCACCCAGAGTAAGTAAATCTCCGCTTGAAAACATGATGCTTTCGATGTTGGTTTTACTATCATCCTGCTCTTTATAGTTGATTTTTAGAATGATTTTTCCAACTAAGTTCTCGCTTAATTCTGTCTGTGTCATATAGATCATTATTTGATGGCATAATTTACGAATATAGATGGGGGGGGTTAACAAACTCTCCCTCTCGTTTCTAATTTTTCTGGCATTTCAAATTAGCTTATTAGGAAGCATTGTAAGACATTTATCTTCGATTTGATCCAATTTATAAACTATACCATGGGGTTGCATTCAACGAACCACTTTTCCTGATATCGGTTAACTAAAGAATCTGTGGTATAACGTTTTCTTTCAATATCTCTGACACTTAGAGCCAGTTGCAATAGAATGAATGGATACTTAATCAGTAACATAGCTCAACGCTTCAAATTGTTTCCAATAAAGCGGTCAAAATTTACATCATTTCCTTAAATATCATGGATAGGCTATTAAATCCTTTCACGAATACGTTGTTGGAGCCTCAATTGGATTTCCTCATAAATCATGGTATGGACATTTTCCCTTATTTCGAGCGTAACCGTTAGGGCGTATTTTATTGATTCCTGCGTTGACAGGCCAGAAGCGTCCTCTCTGCAACTTACTTTTATATTAATCGTGTCTCCATCCTGAAATACATCCGCATACTCCCCTGTAAGCACATCGTGTTGAACTGTGCCTTTGCGACCCAATTTAAAATCATGACTATTTCTTGAAAGTGCCAAATGTCCGTTATTTTCCAGGTTATCAAAAAACAAATGGGCTTTTCTGTATTGTGCAGTTTTAAAATTCAGCGGGCTTATCCATGCCAATGAAATAGCTAACCGTTTGTCAATATTCACCGTTCCCAAAGACGGGGGTAACGGAAAAGAATAAGTGTGGGCATCCTGACCAGTACGGGTAGTTAATTCGCCAAAACCAATTAATGTAACACGATGGTCGGTGCAATATAATATCTTTTCGCTATCAACAGTACCGTAACCCAAATAGGGATATATATTTCTCTTAACGGTTTGGGGCGAAATCCCAGGCAAGGTGCGAATAATCTGTGTTATTATTTCTTGTGCTTCTCCCCAGCTTGATCCATGTACAAGCAATGCTTTAAGAATGACTGTAAAATATCTTTCTGGTATTTTCTGATCGTTGGGGAGTTCATCATTTAGCTCCAGCAACATTTCATAAAGCTTTGCGCCAAGATTTGAGGTTAATGCTGCTGCATTGCTAGTTCCTGTTAAATACCCAACTTTCTGCATATCGCCCGGTGTGCCAGGCATTGCTGCTAAATTTCCCGGAGGGTGAACGATTGACTCACCAGACTCTATTCTTAAATGTGTTTTTTCAGGATCTGCCTGACGAGGCGACTTTCTGAACAAGTGTCTTCCCCCTGCCATTAATATTTCCGGCTTTATGGAGTTGTTATAGCCAAATCCAATTCTGCTAATCGGACTTAATAAAAAGGGGCTTGTAATCAGATTTTTTCGTTGCGGAAAATTAAACGGCCCATGACTATCGTGATGGGAAGAGCCGACAGTTATTGAATTAATCGACTCTGCCGGAGTTAAAATTTTACGGTCAAAGTTGCTTTCTATTATTTTTCTTAGCGTAGCTGTTTGAACATCCGCCACACTTGTTTGATCAAAATCGGCCTCCGGAATGTCCAATATGATATCATCTACTTTATTCCCTGCGCTGATAATAAATAACACGTTGTACTTATAAGACAGCCAGTCAATTAATTTTGCCCAAGTACTGATGTTGTGATGAAAGGGACGAAAAGGATCGCCAATAGAAAAATTAATCAGTTTTATTTGCGGCGCTGTCGGTGGGTTACCGTCTTCACCCTCAAACATCCGCTTTACTGCTCGATGTATAAGATCAATAGGCAATTTATCATCCGGCAGAAATTCACCACCGGACTGGCTGTTTGCTATAGGCTTTAAGATGGGTCTTACATAAATTGGGCGATTTAAAGGAGCTGATTCTTCACTTAAGTCACCATTTATAATCAGCGAGGCCATAGCCGTTCCATGAACCCGGTTTTGTGCTAAATAATTATGTGCAAAATCATCGGGGTCGTCAACGTTTATCTTTCCAACCAATAATGCATGATTTTCAAGAGGTAGGCCATCCAGCAAAGCTACAATCGGAGTTAACCCGGCCTGAATTTCAACCACTTCTTGGTTATAATCGAAGAGTTGAGGCTCTTCAGACAGATCAAAAATGGATTGACCTACCGGACGAAAAAACAGAATTTGCTGTGATTTTAAAAAGGTTATGTTCGTATTTTCAGTTAGATCATCGAAACTGTCAATAGGTGCCTCAGCAATAAAGGCATGATAAGCTATTTCTGGTATGATAACCCGGGAGTTTTCAATAATTCTCCCATTGTTTTGCTGTAACAGGCTATTCACTTCTTCATAAGCCCGTGCATCTTTTGCTGCATCATTTTTAAAGGCTAACTCGATTTCAAATTTTACCGGGTCAACCTCAAGCAGGCGCATTTCATCTAAATAATTTTCAAGCCCCGTATCATAAATTCGATCAGCAATACTATATGGTCGCAAATCTTTTAGCCGATCAAATAGGATTCTAAATTTACTTGTTCCATGAACAAAATTTTGCTCATCTCTATTTAACTTGTATTTTTCCCAATAAGTTCGTAGTTCCCTAAGTGCGGCTTGATTAGTCATTGTAAGAAACAACCTTGCACCAAAACGTTTATCCATACGTTCACCGTCCCCATTTACCGTATAAAAATTTTCATCAGGCTCAATTTCTGACTGTAATTCACCCAAAAACTCCATGCCCGGAGTAGCGGCAACCGCTCTAAAAAAGTCCTTTAAATCGCCGGCGACCTCTAATACCAAAATCATTTCCGCAACCAGGTTGGCCGGGTTGGCCCCTAAGTACGCAGTTTGATTTTCAAGTACACGGTCTAATTCAGAAATTCGATTTTCAAATTTTTGGACTTGTGTCTCTTTTTCAGGGTATTTTATATTACCGGTAAAAGGTTGTAAGGTGTCACGGGAACCAGATGATGCCCGTGGAAAGATAAGGAGAGGTTTTTTAGCCATTTCGCAGTTGGTACTTATTGGATATCTGGTTTAGGGATTCATCAACTATTTTTTTCACGTCAACTTCTGGAAGCGACAATATATATTTCCGTTGAATATCCAATACAAATTCCTCTATTTCAGAGAAACTTAAACCCTCCAATTTTCCCGATATAGTTTTATGCGAATGCTCTAAGCTATATTTTACGCGAGATTCAAACTTTTTAAGCCAGTTTTCAATCATTAACCGATCTGGCTTTTCAAGTTCCATACGGATTTGAAAACGGCGCCATACCGCTCTATCCAATAGTTCAGGATGATTAGTTGCAGCTACTACAACCACATAGCTCGGTAATCGATCTATTTGCAATAGTAATGAACTCACAACACGTTTAATCTCTCCTGTTTCGTGCGTATCGCCTCTTTCTTTACCTATTGCATCAAATTCATCAAAAAACAGCACACATTCCTGTGTCCTGATAAAATCAAACATGGCCTTTAGCCTTGATGCTGTTTCCCCTAAGTAACTGCCAATTATACCATCATATCTGATGACATAAAACGGCACCATAAGTGATTGCGCAATACCTTCAGCTAATGAAGTTTTACCATTTCCTGGAGCGCCTGCCAATAAAACACGGTTTCTTGGTTCTAAATTATATGACCGAAGCAAGTCGCTTCTATGATGCTCCTGAACCATTTCGTCAATAATTCCTCGGTTTTCCCTTTTTAATACAATATCATCAAGAGATTTACTGGGATAAATTCTAAAAAGAAAACTCTCCAGCTTTTCATCGAGTAATGTTTTGGGAACAACCTTAGAGCTTTGATCTTTTGAAAATTGCTGATTTTTGAGAATGTCAGCTAGCTGATCTGCAACAATATGATGTTGCTTGTTCCGCTCCTCCGCTATTAAAGATTCTACAACTTTGGTAAAGAGACTTTTATCTCCAACACTTCCCGCTTTAACGAGTTTTAATAGTAAATCAGCTCTTGCCATGAAAGTGTTTGATTAAGTGTAGGCTTTAGCCAAAGTCGTAAATAATCTGCAAATGTTAAAATATTTACTCAATTAAAGTAACATTATTTTAACGACTTCCTAAGCAGAATGTTATCAACAAATTGACACAAGGCAAAAAATAGATTGGGAACTAAACTTTTGATTGAACGTTTTTGGATTATGCAAACTATCGAAATACTTAATTATAAAGCTGTTTTGTAAGAAACCCTTGGCTTCTATTATCTTGATCCAATTTTTTATAGAAAACTTAAAAAACCTTTCTTCTATATTTAGGCCAATTATTTACCTGCCCAATCAATGTTGTAGACTTCAAATTCGGATAATGTAATTCCACATATTCCTTAAAAGATCTGATCGTTTCCATATTATCCCATTCCATCGCTGTGAGGCAAAGCATCGGCCATTTATTGGTATACATCATAAAACTATATAATTGCAGATAAGGTGGCGCCTTTTCAAATGCTTGCACAATAAGCTCATTATATAAAGTCTTTTTAAGCACTTTTTTAAAATCCATGATCAGATCATAGGTTACCAATTGAAAGGTACCCCACTTTATTAATTCTGCCATATGTGGCATTTTCTTGTCATCAAAGAATAGGTACAGGTAAGTGATAAAATCGAATTCAGTCACATCACAAAGGTCCTTACTGAAATAAGCATAGTTTTTCTTAAAAGCCTCCAATGAAAATCCATCCTTCATTTTATCAATGATAAAACGGATCACTTCGTTTTCCTTTTCGATTATTTGCTCCAGGTCCGGCCCTTTAGTACTGCCATCTGGCAGTTGCATGGCATACCTTGGTTTAGAAAACAATTCAAAATAATAGCTTTTAAAAAATATCGTCTTCCGCTCAAAAGTTACCTGCACATATAGTGGATGAGTTAACTGGCCATGGAAATCCACCTGCTTCAAACGGTCATTTAGGTAGGTTTTATAACTGATCTTATTCACTTTTTTAAAAATATTTTTTGATACAATTTGACTGCTTTTGATGTTCGCTTCTTTTGATTAAACCGCAATAATTAATCAGACTTAACCAAAAACGATCAATCCCAATTAAATTGTTTGCTGATTGAATATGTCAAAATTAATCATTTGTTTTGATATATTTTATTTTGTCAAAACAATGTTTTACATTTGTTTTAAATAAAAACTACTGCAATTAAATCAATTGTAGATTAAAACCCGCCATTCCCATAGGTCAGCGAATGGCGCGACAAACTATTTTATTAACTAAATTAAATGCGACCAAATGAATTAGTAACAACAGAGGCTCTGGATGCCTTCGAAAAAAGAATCCTGGAAAAAATTGAAGCCCTTCTTCAGCCTGAAAAAAGACAAAGTAAGCAATGGGTAAAGAGCAAAGACGTGAGAAAACTATTGGACATCTCACCAGGCACTTTGCAAAATTTACGAATTAATGGCACCCTTAGCTTTACTAAGATTGGCGGCATGATGTATTACAAGCTGGAGGACATTCAAAAAGTTCTGGAAGGGGGTAAACAATGAGGCCACCTGTAAAACTCGACAGATTCAAGGTATACAATGAGCGGGCTATGAAAATGAAGAAAGACCCGCGATTATTTATAAGTCATTCAAGCCTTTACAATGCTTTATTTATCTGCTTGCAGCAGAATGGTGGAATTACTCCTTTTCCAGTCAATCGTAGGGTATTAATGTCTTATAGCAATATTGCATCTACTGCTACCTATCACAAATGTATTAAGAAGTTGGTCGAATTAGGTTATATTAAATATAGCCCATCTTACCATCCTATAAAAGGCAGCCTGATTTCCTGGCAGGAGGCGGTATCTTGATATCGACCGATCTTACGATCACGAAATCGGTAGATCATGCTATCAATAGATCTTAATATCACGATAACAGCCTTTACAATATCAAATTGACTATTTGTATATGTTAATCTCCTATTTAAAAAAAACCGTTTTCGAGATTCTCGAAAACGGTTTTTAAAATGCTCCGGGAATCATTCTTTCAGTTTTACGAAGCATCAAATAGCTTAGAATCATTATCAAAAAACATGTTGCTTTTGTTACTGCAAGATGTCTTTTTGTATGACAAAAAGTCCCTTGCCCTCCCGGGAGGATTTAAAAAAATTCGCAACTCATTTTTTCTTGGAAGCATTTTAAAAAATTGCAAGAAAGCCTTGTTCCTGATTAGTTAGAGGGGCAACAACGAATAAATTATTATCCTGGGATTAACTTACTCACCACTATCGCAAAGGTAGTCCAAGCCAGAATAAAACGTCAAGGGTATACAAGCGAGCCGTATTGTTCGCTTGTAGCGGCTGGCTCGCCCTTGACATTTTATCCGGCTTTGCTTTCAGTTGCTTACATGATGATTAAGGCTGTATTGTTCATAGCTGTCAAAAAAGAAAAAGAATTTAATAAAGTCGATATGTGCTATAAGCGCATGTTTGCCGGATGAAAATTAAAAATAATAATAAATCCATTGGCTTGCTTTTTCAGCAGGCGCTCGACAGAAAACTTACATCCGACATCAGTAAACTGCATAGAGATAGCCTTCGTTATGCCTACAATCAGTTCATGATCTTTTTAGGGCCAGAAGGCCGTGAAATGTCAATCAAGAAATTAAAGACATCTACAATTGAAGAATTTCTCCAACGGTACAATTCATCTCCAACGAGCTACATGAATAAACGGCGTGAACTGAGTTCCCTTTTTAACGCGGCTACCCGACTAATTGATGAATCTTTAATGACGGTTAAGAAAACAGAAGTACAGAAAATCAAGCCTACACTTCATTTAGCTTATGAAAAGGATCAGCTAAAACCTGTGCTCAATTTTCTAAAAGCCAGGCAAACCAATCTTTATCGCTGCTGCCTGATGACCTATGGCTGCTTATTGCGCCCTCATGAGGAGATACGGCTACTGACTAAAAAGCATTTTAAGATTAACAACACCGAGATCCATTCAGATGGTAGTGAGAATAAGGGCGGCAAGATTCGGGTTGTCTATGTACCCGATTATGTAAGGCACGAATTGGAGCCGGTTCTTGACGGGATTAAAAGAGATGACAATATATTCAGTTTAATTAACGAGCCATTTAATGATGATTACTTCAGCAAACAATGGTCTCGGGAAAAGAAGATATTATTGAGCCATGGATTGATATACCCTAAACAGACATTATATTCTTTTCGGCATACCGCCGCGATAGATGTATTTCGCCGTACGAAGGATGTTTATATGGTTCAGAAGATGATGGGACATTCATCGGTACTTATAACGATGAAATATCTGCGAAGCCTGGGTGAGTTTAATATGGATGAGCTAAAATCTGCAGCGCCAGTTTTATGATCAGATTTACTCGTAAAGAAATCTACCAAATGGTATGGGAGCTACCAATGACAGAGATTGCTAAGAAATATAAGATATCGGATGTTGGTTTTCGTAAAATATGTCTGCGTATGAATATTCCTGTTCCAAAAACAGGCTCCTGGGCTAAAGTTAAAGCAGGGTATCATAGACGCCAACCTAGGCTGCCGGCAAAGTGGGACGGACAAGATTTTATTGAACTCAAAGAACGACCTCAGGAACAACCTGTTAAAAAAGCTTCCGAGCGAATACAGCTTGTTAAGGAAATAAGCCAGAAGGAATTACCATTCAAGGTACCAGAACGGTTGATAAAACCTGACCCGCTAATTATAGCTGCAAAAGAAAGTTTGGAAAAACTGACTGATATCAATTATCCTGGAATGGCTGTAACCCAAAAAGGGCAGTTGGACATTCGCGTGGCACCATCCAATGTTGGACGGGCACTTCGTTTTATGGATACGTTAATTAGATGCGTACGTGCCAGAGGATACATTTATGAGATAACTACAGATGGGGATTATATTATTGTTGGTGATATAAAACTCAGGGTCAATTTTCGGGAACGAACAACCAAATTCAAGGTGGATAAGCCCTATCAGGAATTTGAATGGCGGCCAAATGGTAAAATAGTATTTCGACTTGATGACAGGTTAAAGTCTGAATGGGGAGATTCAAAAACCAAACTATTAGAAGACCAGCTGCCAAAAATAATGGCTAAGTTGGATATATCGGCTAAACAAGAAGAGGAGTATTTAAAAAATGCACGTATATGGCAAGAGAACTGGGAAAAGCAACGTAAACTTCAGGCAAAACGTGATGCACACCAGTATGAAGAGCGAGAGAGTTTTAAAGAGTTAATAACGCAGGCAAAACGCTGGAAGCAGGCCCAGCTTATTCGAGAGTACCTTGCTGCAATACCCAGCCCCAACATTGACTGGCTTGATTGGGCAAAGCGTAAAGCAGATTGGCTCGATCCGATTATAATGGCTGAAGATGAATGGATGACGGAAGGAGATAAGGATATCTTTTAACAGTAGTCGAATATTTAATAAATCAAAGAGGCTGTATTATGATCAGCCTCTTTTTTGATTTATCTAATTATTTCGCAATAAGAATTGAGTTGTAAATGTATAGGTGGTATTTCGTCCACCGCTATTCTCTTTCTCCGCAAAAATGCGGAGAATAACTATTGTAATCTCCGCATTCTTACGGAGATTACTGTTGTATAGCTTGCGTTTTATTGGGTTCAGCAGCAGCAAATCCTTCAATAGTCAGGTATAATTGACTATCGAGAATGGCCTCGAAATCTTTTCCTGTGAATGTCGAAGCCCTCGATCAATCGATTCCTGATATAATTGGCATCAATGCCGCCGTAACCTCCAGTCAGATGAGCGTATAAACCTTCTTCAAACTCATCCCTGTCAAGAATAGGTTCAAATTCGTCCCTCAGGTAACTTCTCAGATGTTGTGGTGCTGTTTCCATTTGCTCCTCAAAATCATCTGCATTTTCAAAAACATATACCAAATCCTCAAAGTCTGTACTTGTTCTGAAGTCTGTTCCTCGGCCTTTAAATGCCTCCCATTTAGTGGCTACGAAATAAGGCAGTGAAAATATCTTAATTTCTGTTTGTTCATCTAAACGGTGATTTATAGCTTTCTGAAATCCTTCAGGATACCAGATATTACTGAATCCTATAGCTTCGGGCTCGGTTGGCATTACATCAACTGTTATTCCTTGAATTTTATACCTGCAGATCACGTTTGAAGTAATGTCATTTTTAAAGCCGATATCCAGTAGCTTTTCTTCCAGTTCTGTATACCCTTTATAACTTGCCAATTCTACAATAATGTCCACATCATCTGTTGGCCTTACCGCATTTGTCGCTGCTGAATTAGTGGCATATAAAGATACCGTTGCGCCGCCGACAAATACGTATTCCTGGTTCAATCCTTGAAGAACCTGGTTAACCGCTTTTATCCTGATTAAATTCTCATGCATAAACTAATTCAAAAGATTTTTTTAATAGTTCCAAGGCTTTTTTTTGTTCTCTGACTTTACCTACCCGGATAGCATCAACTAAAGCAAGTTTGTCATATAGCCTTTCATCATTCATAGCCGCCATCACTTGGTTGGGATATAGCGGCACTATCGCCTGGCCTTTTACTTTTCCATCAGCACTTGGCCATACATAGTTTTCATCTGACACAAAGTAGTCTTTCAGGATAGGAGCACTGTGTGCGGTTGGCAGTCCGCGTACAATAGGGCCAGGTTCAGCAGGGAAAACGAATTTTAATCCGTGCTCGATAAAATTATAAAGCGCAGTTTTGAAAACAACCCGTTTGTCAGGACTGATCAACTTGGCAATCATCGAACGATTTAAAGATTCGCTGATTTCAGAATTACTAATATATAAGCTAGTCGCAAGGTCTTTGTTCAACCAGTTCTTATCTATCGAAATTATTTTCAGCAGCACGACCAGATCATGCGGCCTCATGCCATTGTGTGCTTTCATACACAAATATAACATGTTGTTTCTAAATTCGCAAATCGCGAATTTAGAAACAAGCATTGTATTATAACTACTTTCCATATCTAAATTTAATGGTGCGGTATAATGATTAATGTTCATAATGTAGCTTAATTAATTGCCGACAGCTTAACTTTAAGTGCGGCCATATCAGAACTGATCTTATGATCCATTACCTTAGCATAGATTTGTGTAGTCTTGATGCTGGTGTGTCCCATCATCTTAGCCACACTTTCTATCGGAACGCCATTATTAAGCGTTACCGTGGTGGCAAACGTATGCCGGGCAATATGGAAGGTCAGTAATTTGGAAATGCCGCATAAGTCGGCTATTTCCTTTAAATAGGCATTCATTTTTTGGTTACTCATTACCGGTAACAAAAGGTCATCGACAATACATTGCGGATTGTCTTCGTATTTTTCAATAACTTTTAATGCGGCCGGCAAAATGGGAATGCGGGATAAAGTATCTGTTTTTTGGCGGTTGGTATGGATCCATAGGTCGCCATCGATTCCCTTAGCCATTTCGGAACGTTTAAGCTTTTTAACATCGACATACGCAAGCCCTGTATAGCAACTAAATAGGAAAATATCCCTAACTAAACGCAGCCGATCTACGGAAAATTCCTTTTCTGCAATGGCCGTCAGATCTTCTTTGGTCAGCACAACCCGGTGAACTTTTTTGGTTTTAGGCTTATAGTTCAGATACGGATCAATCGTAAGCCAGCCATTACCTAAGCAGATACGGACAATTTTTCCTAAGTTTTTAATGTACTTGATCGCAGAATTGTTGGCGCACTTGCGAACGCTACGGAGGTAGTACTCAAAGTCATTAAGGAATTCGAAATTGATTTTTGTGATAGGTATGTCAGAAACATTGTGCTGCCATTGCATGAAATCTTTGGTATGCATTAACGCTGTTTCATAACGTTGCAGTGTGCTCTTTTCAAATTCCTGTCCTACCAGGCTGCGCATCTTTTGGTTATGGTCTTCAAAAACGGTAACCAACGTGCGTACCTTTTCTGTTTTACCAATAAAGCGATTTTTGAGGCTTTCAGCGGTAATCATTTCATCGTTGGCAGTCATCCAACGATGGAACTCCTGGGCTTTGGCCTGTAAGGTGTCGAGATAAGAGTTGAGTGTGCGAACGTCTTCTTTTGTGCCGATAGCACGTCCTGCTTGTGTATTCCAGCGGGAAGGGTCGCAAGTTTTACCGGTTGAGGCTTCAGCTCTTTGGCCGTCAACGGTAAACCGCAGATAAATGGCCACCGGGCCATTTTTGTAGGTAGAGCGCTTCTTTAAATAAAAAAGCAAATTGATGTTAGTTCTCATTACAAATGAATTAAATAGTGAAACAAAATTGATTATTCCATCACTTGCAATCAAGATGTTCACTCGCTGAACATCTTCTAAATCAGTTACTTATGGTGTTTCTGGTGAGCATGTATTTAGCTTTAATATGCTCACCGAATTGCTCACCTTTTTTATGCTAAAACATGCATATTTTGGTATTTTCGGCCAAACAAAAAAGCCTGTAAATCGATGATTTACAGGCTTTTAGGCAATTTTGACATTGTTTTTAGCGGAATGGACGGGACTCGAACCCGCGACCCCATGCGTGACAGGCATGTATTCTAACCAGCTGAACTACCACTCCGTTTGGGATGGCAAATATAAGGAGATTTTATATTTACACAAGGGCTTTTTAAAAAAAGTTTTATTAGCTGTATATCGCTTTAAAAATGAGCTTTTTAATTTAATACAAGGCTATTTATAATGTTCTTTTTTATTCAATTATAGCGTGAAACTGTTGTGCCGGATAGTTGTTATCTAAATAAAAAGCATGAACAACGCATCTGATAATATTCCTATACAGTACGAAGGCGAGCATACCGACGTGATTCATTTTGTTGATTGCGAGAGCAAGGAAAAGGCTCATGAACTATTTCAACTGGCTAAAGGCAGATTAAAAGATGTTTCAAACTGGCATACCTTTAGCGGACCAGGGTCGTCAAAATTCTCTATAACCGATACGAAGGGTAACGAGGATTATAAGCTGGCTGAAAAGGGTGACCATTTCTATATTAATCTGCCCGCTCCAGGCTCAATTGCCGGCGGTGGACTGGAATGGGTGCGGATAGAAGAAATAATTGATGTAGAGGACGCTAAAGCGGAATCTGAATATATCACCATGACGGTTAGGCCTGTTGCCAATCCTCGTACAAACGAAGGCTCAATAGCCCACTTCTTCAGTCACGACGCTACCAGTACCTTTATTATAGAACGCTACCTGAACCACGTAAGCGCGGCTGTACATGGCAGAAACGAAGTGGTGAACAATACTGATGTTAATATTTATGATTGCGTGCGTAATACTATAGTGGCATTATCTGCCCGTGCAGGTCTGTCGGGACCACAATGGAAGAAACTGGTAGTGGGTTTGCTTACCAAATAGCCAACTATTGTTTGTAATATTTGTGTGAATATGGAACAAAAATCAATTTATACCATTTATATTTATAGTGTTATAAACAACAAAAAACAATAATTATGAAAGCAGCAAGAGTTTTGGCGGTTTTGATGATAGCTTTATTTAGCTACACCGCAGTGAGTGCAGAAAGTGCATATCATCACCATCACCGTCGTCATCACTACCACAGAAGGTAGTTAGCTTTGCTTGTAAAACAAGCTTTGCTACAAAGAAAAAGGCTGCTCCGTTTAGGAAGCAGCCTTTTTTATTTATGTTGGTTAAGGTAACTGATTACAGCTTCCTTTTAACCTCTACGTTTTCGTAAGCTTCAACTATATCGCCAACTTCAATGTTGTTAAAGTTTTGTATGTTCAAACCACACTCATAGTTCGCGGTAACTTCTTTAACATCGTCTTTAAAGCGTTTTAACGAAGCCAATTCACCGGTATATATTACAACACCTTCGCGAATGATACGTATTTTACTGTTACGGGTAATTTTACCATCCAGAACCATACAACCTGCAATAGTACCAACCTTGCTAATCTTGAATGTTTCGCGTATTTCAACGTTAGCAACAATCTTCTCTTCAAAGGTTGGAGCAAGCATACCTTCCATCGCGGCTTTTATCTCATTTATGGCGTCATAAATAATAGAGTATAGCCTGATGTCTATCTGCTCAGCTTCAGCAAGTTTACGTGCACTGCCTGACGGCCTTACCTGGAAACCAATGATGATCGCGTCTGATGCAGATGCCAGCAATACGTCGGATTCTGAGATCTGACCAACTGCTTTCGATATGATATTTACCTGTATCTGCTCGGTAGATAGTTTCAACAATGAATCGGATAACGCTTCAATTGAACCATCCACGTCACCTTTAACAATAATGTTAAGCTCCTTAAAGTTACCAACTGCCAAACGGCGGCCGATTTCATCAAGTGTGATGTGTTTCTGTGTGCGTAAACCTTGTTCGCGTTGTAACTGTAAACGTTTGTTCGCGATTTCACGAGCTTCAACTTCACTTTCCAGTACGTTGAATTTATCACCCGCGGTAGGCGCGCCCTGCATACCTAGCACCTGAACCGGTGTTGATGGCCCTGCAGATTCAACCCTTTGGCCACGTTCGTTAGTTAATGCTTTAACACGACCGCTGTAACAACCGGCTAATATCGGATCGCCTACTTTTAGGCGGCCTGCTTGTACCAATATAGTGGTAACAATACCACGGCCTTTATCCAAAGCTGCTTCAATAACGGTACCAACTGCTCTTTTGTTAGGGTTAGCTTTTAGTTCAAGTAATTCTGCTTCCAGTAATACTTTCTCTAATAATAACTCAATATTTAAGCCTGTTTTGGCTGATATTTCCTGGGTTTGATATTTACCACCCCATTCTTCAACCAATATGTTCATGGCAGATAGTTGCTCACGGATCCTGTCCGCGTTAGCGCCCGGCCTGTCAATTTTATTGAATGCAAAGATGATTGGTGCACCTGCGGCCTGCGCGTGGTTTATGGCCTCACGAGTTTGCGGCATCACGCTGTCATCAGCAGCAATAACTATAATTACAATATCGGTTACCTGGGCACCCCTGGCACGCATAGCGGTAAACGCTTCGTGGCCCGGTGTATCTAAGAAAGTGATCTTTCCTTTATCGTCAGGTAATGTTACCTCATAAGCGCCAATGTGCTGGGTGATACCACCTGCTTCGCCACCTATAACGTTTGTTTTGCGTATAAAATCCAGTAATGATGTTTTACCGTGGTCAACGTGGCCCATGATGGTCACAATTGGAGCGCGCGGTACTAAATCTGCCGGATCATCAGGCTGGTCAAGGCTTCCCTCTTCATCCTGTGGTTTAACAAACTCTATCTGGTAACCAAACTCATCAGCCACAATAGCCAGCGTTTCCGCATCAAGCCTTTGGTTGATGGATACGAACATACCCAAACTCATACAAGTTGAGATGATCTGTGTTACCGGTACATCCATCATTGATGCCAGCTCGTTAGCTGTAACAAATTCGGTTGCCTTTAATATTTTCGATTGTGATTCCTGCTCTAATGCCAGTTCCTCAGCAGTAGCGGCAACATCATCACGTTTTTGACGACGGAATTTAGCGCGCTGTGCAAATTTACCTGACTTACCTGCGCCGCTTAAACGGGCAAGAGTAGCCTTAATCTGGTCTTGTATATCTTTTTCTGATGGTTCTTCCTTAGGCCCTGAGTTATGGTGAGGCGTAGTATTTCTATTGCCTCTAAAATCAGGTCGGTTGCCACCACCACCTTGTCCGCCACCGGCAGCAGGAGGATTATTTCCCCTGTTCCTGAAATCCGGACGGTTTGGATTAACCGGCCCTGACGGCGTAATAGGCGCCTGGCTTTGCTGGTTATTACCACCGCCACCACCATGTTGATGGTTTCCGCCCTGGCTGTCTTTACGCTTGCGTTTACGTTTCTGGTCGGCACTATTATTTGATGACGATGCAACAGGGTTACGTTTTTGCGCATCCGGCAATTGTATCTTACCAATAATGTTGGGCCCGGTAAGGCGCTCCGCTTTGGCGCGTATTACTTCATTTTCCTGAGGCTCTTCAGTAGCAGGAGGTGTTGGAGTAACAGGTTCGGCCACAGCAACAGGTGCTGCAGGCGGAGTAACCGGAGGTGCCGCTACTACAGGAGCTTCAGCTTTTGGAGCTTCGACCACTACAGGAGCTTCCACAACCGGGATTTCAACTTTTGGTGGTTCAGGAACTACTTCCTTCTTCACCTCAGCAACCGGTTCAGGTTTTATTTCTTCTTTCTTTGGTTCAGGTTGCGGCGCGGGCGCTTCTTCCTGTTTAACCACAGGTGTTTCTTTTTTGTCGCCAAATTGTGGTTTGGCGTTCAGATCATCAAGGTTGATGCTGCCAACAACCTTTACACCCGGCAAAGTAGGAGCTTGCTGCTCTTCTGCCTTTTTAACTTCGGGTTCCGGTTTTGGTTTTTCGGCTTGCTGAGGCGCGTAGTTACCCGCGTTTTTGATCAGAATTTCTTCATTCTCAAAATCACGTCCACGACGGAAATCAGCAGGTTTGGCCTGTTCAGGCTCATCCTTCCTAATCTTTCCAATGCTGATTTGCTTGGCTTCTTCCTTAATGCTCTTATCAAAAGCAAATTCTTTTAACAAAGCATTGTACATGTCGTTGTCCAGCTTAGCCATTGGTTGTTTTTCAACCTTATAGCCTTTTGTAGCCAAAAAATCGACAATGGTACCCATACCAATGTTCAGCTCTTTTACTGCTTTAAATAACTTTATAGATTTGTCTTCTGACATTTATTAATTTTTCTTCCCTTATTTATTTGCAAAAATACGATTTTAATTTTGGTTATCACCTTTATTCAAACTCCGCTTGCAGTATTGATAATACTTCCTTAACAGTTTCTTCTTCTAAATCGGTACGTTTCACCAATTCGCCCACTGTTAATGCCAGTACTGATTTTGCCGTATCTAAACCAATGCGTTTAAATTCGTCCAAAATCCAGCTGTCAATTTCGTCTGAAAATTCTTCAATGTCCACATCCTCATCTTGTTCGTCAGCCTCACGGTAAACATCAATTTCATAACCTGTTAATTTGCCTGCCAGTTTAATGTTATGTCCACCACGACCGATCGCTAATGATACCTGGTCGGGTTTTAAATAAACTGCGGCAGTTTTTTTCTCATCATCTAACTTAATAGAAGTGATTTTAGCCGGTGATAAAGCACGTTGTATATATAACTGTAAATTGTTAGTGTAGTTTATCACATCTATGTTCTCGTTCTTCAACTCACGAACGATACCGTGTATACGTGACCCTTTCATACCAACACAAGCGCCAACCGGGTCAATACGGTCGTCATATGATTCTACAGCTACTTTAGCGCGTTCGCCTGGTTCGCGTACAATTTTCTTGATAGTGATTAAGCCATCAAAAATTTCAGGTACTTCCTGCTCAAACAAACGTTGTAAAAACTCAGGAGCAGTACGAGAGATGATGATCTTAGGGTTGCTATTCAGCATATCAACCTTTGATACTACGGCTTTTACGCTATCACCTTTTTTGAAGTAATCGGCAGGTATCTGCTCGGTTTTAGGTAATAATAATTCGTTACCTTCATCATCAAGCACCAAAGTTTCTTTTTTCCAAACCTGGTAAACTTCGCCGGTTACAATTTCGCCTACGCGATCTTTATATTTTTTGAAAATTTCGTCTTTCTCCAGTTCCAGGATTTTAGAAACCAATGTTTGGCGCGCTGCTAATATAGCGCGGCGGCCAAAGCTTTCTAAAGTGATCTGTTCAATGTACTCATCACCTACTTCTAAATCCGGGTCAAGCGTTTTCGCTTCCGCTAATTCAATTTCCAGGTCATCATCCTCACTAAACCCGTCTTCCATAACCACACGTGTGCGCCAAATTTCAAGGTCACCATTATCTGTGTTTACAATTACATCGCAATTTTCATCATTGCCATACTTTTTACGGATCATGCTTCTGAAAACGTCCTCAAGAACGCTCATCATAGTTGGACGATCGATGTTTTTGAAATCTTTAAATTCCTGAAAAGAATCAATTAAATTAATATTGCTCATTTTTCATTAAATTGTTTTTTTCTTCAATGGTAATGAAGCTATCATGAGCTTGTTTGTTTAAGAGGCAGCTCATGATGGTTCTTACTTGAATGATATTAAAACCTTCGTTTCTGTTATTTTATCTATCGGGATAACGCTTTCAATTACTTCGGCCTTTTTCCCTTTTTGTTTAATTTGTTCTTCAATTACTATGGCATCTTCCGCAAGGGCCGTTAGTTTGCCTTCGCGTTTTGCGCCATCAACCATTTTTATGGCCAGGTCGCGGCCTATGTTTTTGGTATACTGCCTTACCGATGTTAGCGGTGTATCCAATCCTGGCGAGGAAACCTCTAAATTATAAGCTTCTTCAATTACGTTGTCTTCTTCTAACTTAAAACCAACGTAACGGCTTATGGCTGCACAATCCGCAATACCTATACCGTTGTCGCCATCCACTAATATAATCAGTTTTCCGTTGGCGTGCATTTTTACATCAACCAAAAACAAATCGGGACGTTTCAACTCCGCTATCTTCTCTTCTACCAGTTCTTTTACTTTATTTTCAATATTCATTATCCGGTTTGATAATTTTGATTGATAACTAAAAGAGGGGGCTCAGCGCCCCCTCTTTTTAATTTGAATGCAAATATACTACATATTATTGTATTTGCAAAGTGTACAAGCATTAATTATACTGTCTGTCAGTCAAAAAGAAACGTTATTGCCGTGTGACATTATCTAATTTTAACGTACCGCTTAAATTTCCGTTATTGTCAAATCTTTCATACATAACTAACCCTGTGTTTGGATCCCAATAACCTTTCTGTCCGTAGTTATATTGCATAACGTATGTATTGAAGGTGCCGTACGGTACAGTTACTGATTGATTTAACGCAAGCACATTGATCGTATCAACCACATCACCTTGACAAAAATAAACAGGTATTTGCTGGCCTACCTTTGGATTATTTGGTAAAAATTGACTAGTAAACGTAGGATAATCAACTATATGATATTCACAAGTTGCTACAGTAATAGCATATAACCCGTCTGATTTAACAACATATTCTCCTTGCAAATCCTCAAAATATAAAGATCCGCCAATAGTATCAGTTTGGGCTGACTCGGTTAGGTCTAAATTGCCGGTGTAAGAATTTTTAACAACAGATAAGGTTTCATAATTTTTTATGATACCACTACTGGTGTAAAGGTCATAGTGAAAGTTGGTGCCATTAGCAAACCATTTAAATGCTGAGTTTGGCTCACTTTGCTGCTCTGTTTTTTTACAAGAACAGATGAATAGTAGTATGCAAAATAAAAAAAATGCGTTGATGATTTTCATGACAGGTTTATAATGACCCAAAATACAAAATCATTTTAATTATCATGGCATGAAGATCAGATCCTGATACTGCTTTTTGCCCGGTTTTTGGTGGTTGTTGATGTAATCCCAGGCGGTACTGCCTTTATCGTAACGATAATAGCGCATAAAATAAGTTTGATGTGGTTTAAAAGGTGTATCCGGGACGAAAACCACCGCGCTATCCTTCACCATATACTTGCCCGGCTGTATGGGTTGAAAATCTTTCATGTCCGTATCGGCAGGCATGCGGTACACCTGTATTAAATTTTGCCATACGTTAATGGTAGTATCACGGTTAATGTCCTGTACAATAGCATAATCTAAGCCGGAGACTTTCAGGGTTTTATTACTATCGATAAGACTAATTTGAATTGCAGGCGTATTGTCTTTACGCTTACAGCCAACGCCTATTAATAATATGATTATTAAGATTGATTTTTTCATCGCGCGAGCAAAATATTAGTTCTTCAGCGTTTCCTGGAAGAGCTTATAAATACGCTTGTATTCATCGGCCCAACTGCTGGGTTGTTCAAAGGCATGATCTTCTACCGGGTAAGGGGCCAGCCACCAATTTTCTTTATGTAACTCGATTAGTTTTTGGGTTAGCCTAACAATATCCTGAAAATTCACATTCTGATCTATCATGCCATGCAGCATCAGTAGGTTTCCTTTCAAGCCATCCGCAAAATAAATAGGAGAGCTTAAGCGATAGGCTTTTTCATCATTATAAGGCTCGTTTAAAATATCGGCAGTATACTCGTGGTTATAATGCGCCCAGTCGGTTACTGAGCGTATAGCGGCTCCCGATTTAAACACATCAGGCGCGGTAAACATGGCCATCAAGGTCATAAATCCACCGTATGATCCACCGTAAATACCCACGTGTTTAGGATTTACGCCATAGTTATCAACCAGATATTTAACGCCATCTACCTGGTCGCTCAAATCCTTGCCACCCATATGGCGATAGATGGCCGTGCGCCAATCCCGACCATAGCCCGCACTGCCAGAATAATCAATATCTAAAACAGTATAACCCTGATCGGTAAGCATGTTGTTAAACATCACCTCGCGGAAATAATAGCTCCAGGCATACATCACATTTTGCAAGTAACCCGCGCCATGTACAAATACCACTGCAGGTTTAGCCGGATCAGGGTTTTTAGGCAGATACAATCGCGCATAAACATCGCTGCCATAACGGTTTTTAAACGTAATGATAGGTGCATCCCGCCAGGCATAAGAATTAAATTCCGCAGAGGTTGACCGTGTTACCTGCACTGCTTTTGCTCCCGGTTTATTTGCTTGCAGATATAGTTCCCAGGGTTTGTTGGTGTAAGAGTACCTTATCGCCAGCCACTTTTCATCCGGTGAAAGCGATACATCATTATCGCCTTTAACAGAAGTTAATTTAACCGGTTCGCCGCCACTTGTCGCCAAACGGTAATACTGGTAATCGCCGGGATGGTTAATATTGGCGTTGAAGTAGAATGTTTTTTTATCGTGCGATAATTGCAGGTTTTGTACTTCCCATTTGCCATTGGTTAATTGTTTTTTATCGCCATTGTTAATATTGTAAACATAAATATGACTGTAACCGCTAGCTTCGCTCTGATAGTAAAAATGATCATTATCCAGCCAATCAATATTTCCGGTGGAGTACCAGTCATCGGCAATACCCGGTGCGCCGCCAACCCAAGCATCATTATGCTGCCTGTCGAGCAGCGATAAAGCGCCGCTTTCCACATCCAGCGACATGATCCAGCGGTCTTTATTATCAATCGCATTTACCACCACAATGGCATGCTTACCATTTTCATTCCATATTGGCCCGTTAACAACTACTTTGCGGTCTTCGTTTAACTTGGTGCGATCGGCTAGTTCAGCAGGATAATCTTTTACATAATCAGGCAGATCCTTTATACCGATAATGTTTTTTGTGTTGATGCTGTAAGCCGAATCGCGCTGTGTATCATAAATAAATGATTCACAAACAGGCTGAGGGCCACCAACCTTGGTGCGGTTTGGTATGTCTTCGGTATAACCACTTGCGGTTACATAATTGGGAACTATAGTGTTTTTATCATCCGCGGATTTAATTAAACGGTATGTAATATACCTGCCATCCGGACTTAGCTCCACATTGTCAACATCCCTGCCATCAGTTACCAGTTCTTTTATCTTTTTAGGTTGAAATTTCTTTTTCTCCTCAGCATCCGCCTTTTTGTTTTTATCATCCAGTTTAATAATGTCGAATAATTCCAACTGTTGATCCTTCAGCCATTTTGCCTGCTCGGTTTCATCGTTAGTTTTATTCTTTTGGGCTGATGCTACAAAATTGGTTAGTTGTATCAGCTCTCCGCCATTAAGTTTTAGCGCATATAGGTTATCGGATTTAATAAATAAAACTTCGGTTCCATCGGTATTAAAGGTTGGCGAGTTTTCGTTATCGGTAGTGCGGGTAAGCTGTATGGTTTTGCCAGATTTTATATTTTCCAGGTAGATGTCGCCATCACGCGAATAGACCTTTAAAGTATGCGCCTGGTTCCATTTGCTGCCGTAATTGGGTGTTATTTCGTGTTGCTCTTTATCGCTTACTTTTTGTGGAGTGAGGTTATAAGGGGTAATAGAATATAATTCATCCCTAAAAGTATTGTCGGGGTTCCATTTAAAATAAATCTTTTTGCCATCGTCGCTCCATTTAATGTCGGATGGCGCTACGCCGATCCACTTGGGGTCGCGCATTATTTTTTCGATAGTCAGGGTATCTAACTTTTGGGCAAAAGTATTAACGCTGGCAGCTATGAATAGTAGTGTAAAAAGTTTTTTCATAGGTTGAATAATGAGGTTATATAAAGGTGCAATATAGCAGTTTCGTGAGATTTTTATTTTGTGGTGTTGCTGAACATCAGAATTATGTCTATTTTGATTTTTTTAGCAACTATGACAGACGAACAAATGAAATACCCGGTGGGGAAATTCACGCCACCGGCATCATATACTGATGATGACATCAGGCATTGGATAAACGAAATTAAAATGTTGCCGGGTCAAATGCGCCAGGCTATTATCAGTTTAAACGATAAGCAGCTGGATACCCCATACCGCACCGGCGGCTGGACTTTAAGGCAAGTGGTACACCATGTAGCGGATAGCCATATGAACTCGATTGTACGATTTAAACTGGCTTTAACTGAGGATAACCCCACCATAAAGCCTTACGAAGAAGCTTATTGGGCGCTACAACCAGATTACCGTTTACCGGTAGAATCATCATTAAGAATTTTGGAAGGCGTACATATCCATTGGGTTAACTTATTGGAAAGCTTCACCGAAAACGAGTGGAGCCGCACTTTTACTAACCCCGAATCGGGGCAAACCATATCGCTTAAACGCGCGCTTGGTTTATACGCCTGGCACGGGAGGCATCATTTGGCGCATATTGTTGAAACAGTAAGAACCAGGATTTAACAGATTTTATTGATTTGCAGGATGCTTATATCCTGTAAATCAATAAAATCCATTTAATCCCAGTTCAGATTACATATCCATTCCCTGCATCTTATCGTTCTTCATCTTCAACAAGGCGGGTGATATTCTGATATAAACCTCAAAGCCAATTGGCGCGCTGCCATAGAGCGAATGCAATGCAGTTGGCGATATATTGGCTGTGGCTTGTACTCCACCAGTGATATTGGTTTGCTTAAATGTGCTGAAGATACGGTTAACGCCTAAAGTGATGGCGTTAATATTGAAGTTTGGATTAGCCGGAAACTCGCCTGTTAAATCCAGCTCATCGGCATCTTTGGATACATATTCGTAACGGTCATAAATCGCTACTTTGTGCCACTGGAAACTGTTTTCCAATAATATGGATGGCAGCGTTTTTTGATTATCGGAGTAATGGTTTTGCCCGTAAACTAATGTGGTGGCTATATAACTATCTTCATTCAGCATTTTAGTGTGGATAACGGATGCTGTGGAGCGGATCACATTTTGCAACGGCTCAAGCGCTTCCGGACTTTTTATCCAACCGTTTGAAACCTGTAGCGCCCATTCTTTTGATGGGTTATAGGACAGGCGTACAGAATAGGAATCAAATCGCATCGGGTCAAAATTATAGCGGAACTCATCAGGCTCCCGGCCTGTAAATATCGAGCCTTCCAGTTTTACATTTCTTATCCTTAAACCCAAAGTAGCTACTCCAAAAGTAATATGGGAAGCATCCTGGTAGTGATGACCCAGCGGCGCATCCGGATCATTCATGGCTGATAAACGGTGCATAAATACCGGCGGACCTAAAGCAGGTTCTCCCGGATCGCCGAAGGAAAATGACAAATCCGCATCCTTGGCTATTTTTTGCGTGTAGTTTACACTCAGTTCGGCAAACAAATCATGTGGATGCTGGGTATCTACCAGTTTTTTTCCTTTATAGGATTCACCTGTTTGGTAAAGCAGCGGATAGCCGCCCGGTCCAACCAAAAACGGATCAAATGAAAACATGGTATTTACAGAGAATAAACCGCCACTGCCAACTTTATGTTGTGTCATGGCCATCATCCAATCGGGTACATCAAACTGTTTGCCGCCGCGCGATCCTTTTTTAAACAGATCCTGGTTGTCATATCTGGCAAAAAAGCTGCCGTGTATCATGGTCATCCAACCGTTAGTAGGAATCATATAGGCATACATAGGCGTTTCGTCCGGCACCCACGATGTGCCCGAACCATCGCGGTTCATAGGTACATCCAGCGAATACTGGCTGTTCATCGTCATGGGTTTAGAATTGTCCATTTTCATATCACCCATATCCATCCCATCCATATCCATAGTTGATGATGGTTTCTTTTTAGTGGTATCCATCTTCATGGGCTGCTGCGCGAAGGAAGTGTATGCGACCAGCATCAGTATTAATAAAAAATATGTTCTCATATCATTTGCTTTAGAAAATGTTAAATATGTTATACTCAATCCTTATAAAATTGTCATTGCGAGGAACGAAGCAATAGTGAACTATGCAAAGCCGCTCTTCTGAGTGCGATTGCTTCGTGCCTCGCAATTGACAAAAAGGGAAGCTCTGCTTTAAAATAAAAATTAAAAATAAATAAACAGGCGGTAAGGTTTCCCGCGATAAATGTGGAATTACGACTAATTGATCAAATACGGAAAGTGCAGTTCTTTACAAAGACTGCTACATTGGATTGCCCGGATTCGGGTGGCGCTTCGTAAAAAGACTTTTGAAACAATGCCTGATGGGCAATAAATGAAAAAGGGGAGAATAACGCAACAGGTAACTGAAAAGCGAAAACCTTTGCTAAAATTGATACTGCGCCACTTTCATGAGCATCTTTAATTTTAATATCGACATGCTTTTGGGTGCAGCATTTCATTTTTGCCGCCATAGGGCTTTTAATGCATCCATTTAAAGGTGCATTAATTTTAACATCGGTAATTACCTTGCCACAGTACTGCAAATTAAGCGCAAAACCAACTACTGTAATTACATACAGCATGGTTAACAATAAAGCGCCTGATTTTTTTAGCATAAAACAAAGTTAATGTATAAACATGTTGATTACAAGCTATAAAAGAGTAAAAACTCTGTTAAACTAACAGAAGAGGTTTGAAAATGATCAAACTATCGTCATTGTCTGAACCGGAATTTATTGAATTAAAGAATTCCCCGAATTCAATAAATTTCCAAAATTCGAGTTCAGACAATGGTGCTTTGTTTTATCTTATTGACTGTTTTTAGCGGCACGTTCCTTTATTTCGCTATTGGTAATAATAATTACTACCCGGCGGTTTTTAGCCCGGCCTTCAGTCGTTTTGTTATCTGCATCCGGTTCTGCTGAACCTTTGCCGATAGCGGTTAAGCGGGTATCACTTATGCCATTGCTAACTAATGCTGATTTTACCGCTTGTGCCCTTTTTACAGAAAGGTCCATATTGTACTCCGAATCGCCTAAGCTATCAGTATGGCCTATAATGGCGATATTAGTTTGCGGGTTAGCCTGTAAGGCCGCTGCTAAGTTTTTAATATCAGCCAGGGCATTCGGTTTAAGCTCAATACTGCCCTGATCAAAAATTATCGCATCGGTAAACTTTACGAAGGTGGTATCGCCTCTATGTACAATCCTTGCGCCGGGAATAGGTTTATCTAAATAATCAACCTGGTTTATTTTATGGGCGATGTATGCACCGGCAGTACCACCAACAGCACCGCCAATAATAGCGCCCAATGCAACATTGCCGGCAGTTTTGCCAATAACAGCACCCACAGTTGCTCCCGCGCCGGCACCTATTGATGCGCCGCGCTGCGTTCGGTTAAGCGAGCCGCAACTGCCAGCCATAATGCCAAGCATTATTATTATAGCTATACCAAATACAGCAGGTTTAATTTTATGAGCATTCATTTTTTGTGGGTAGATATGTAGATATTATGTACACGCAATTGCAAAGCGAATGCCAAATGCATATAATGGATTAGCAATACCACATAAAGCGGTGATTAGCAACTGTGGCAACATTTTTTTACTGTTAAGGAAAGTTTTTGCAATTCAGGTAACGAGAGATATTTAGCTGATTACGACTAGTTGCCCCTTTTTTAGTACAAAATAAACTAAGCGGGCTGATTAAATTTCAATATAAATTCGGTACCCTCGCCAAGTTTGCTTTCAAGATGTATGGAGCCACCGAGCGCGGCAACCTGTGTTTTAACCATAAACAGGCCCATGCCTTTGCCCTCTACACTGGTATCAAAACGTTTATATAAACCGAAAATATCGTCGGCGTTTTTATCCAGATCAATACCCTTGCCATTATCTTTAAAACGCAACTCTATTTTATCGTCTATTTTCTGACTGGTTATGGTGATTAGCGGGGGGACATCCGTTTTGCGATATTTAATACTGTTGGAGGTAAGGTTGTAAAAAATACTGTACAAATAGCTGCGGGTAGTAAACATGGAATCTACCGAAGTGAAATCGCAGGTAATCTTTACTTTCTCTAACGCTATAATGTTACGGAGGCTTGTTTTAGCGGCGTCAACCATTGCCTCAAAATCTACTTTTTCCTTTTTTGTGCCTACCGGTTTACGGGTTTGTAGTATTTGGTTCAGATCCTTTATTGTGGTATCAATATTTTTGGTTGAGGTAAATATACGGTCAATTACTTCTTGTTGGGTTTCCGCATCCATGCCTTGGCCGTGTTCTTTCAAAATATTGGTTAACCCTAATATGTTGGCGACAGGTGCGCGCAGGTTATGCGATATAATGTAGGTGAATTGTTCCAGGTCCCGGTTATGCTGCGTTAAATCATTGGTTATACGCTCGCGTTCAAGTGTCGCTGTTTTGAGTTCGGTAATATCTTTATTAGTTAAAATGTATCCCCAGTTTTTATTATCGCTATTTTTAACGTTTAGCCATTGAACCTGGTGCCAGTTGGTAATTCCGCTGTCATCTATTACACTCAATTCATAGCTAATGGTTTCCCCCGCATTTAGTTTTTCAAGTATGTCTAATATCAGGAGCCATCTTTCTGCCGAAAAGTATTCGTTGATATACCTGCCAATACTTAGTGACTTTTTATTATACTCCTCGGAGAATTTTTGGGCCAATAAATTAAAAGAAAGGATCTGGAGATCCGTATCAAATAAAATATAAGCGGCGTCAGTATTATCAAAAATGGTACGCAGGTTAGCTTCCGACTTTTTTAGGGCTTCGTCATTCGGGTTGTGATTTTTAACATTGGTTACCTTAGAAAGCGAACGTTTTTTGCGAAAAGACATTTAAATTAATTATTCGGCAATATTTAATGTGTAATTAATTGGCCCGTAGACCATTAAGAGTATAATTTTAATTAAAAAAAATCGCATAAAAAATAAAAATCTGCAAAAACAAAGCTTTAAGCTTGTTCTTGCAGATTTTTTATTGATGGATCGCCCGGAAAGGATTAGTTATCCTGGTCTTGATCGTTATTATCAGGTACGCTGGCAATGCGGTAACCTTCGTTTCCGTTTTGGTCGGTATAAGCCTGGTAGTATATATCATTTGGCGATACATAGTATTTTTTACCGTTTAAGGTCACTTTGTGGCAACCGTCAGGTAATTCATTTACAATATCACCAACTTGTGGTGCTGCAACTTCAGTACCATCAGCCACATTGCTGCCATCGGTATTTAACACACCATCGCGGCCTGCAACCACATAAACAGTTTTTTGCTGATCGTTAATAACAGCTTTGTAATACACGCCATTCAATTCATAGAATTGTTGTCCGTCAATCATGATAGATTTTGCACCTTGTGGCAAGCTTGGAATTGCCGCGCCAACCGGCGGAACAGTAACCTGGTAGCCACCACCATCATACGGGCTGTAAAATACGCCACCATAATAGTAGTACAAAGCATCACCCCAATAAAACGGGTAGTAGCCAAAAGGCAATATGCCTAAATAAAAACCAAGGTGCGGATAGCCATAATAGCCAAAGCCGGGCCTGTAAAAACCGCCACGGTTATAACCATATGCTCCACGAACCGCCACTGCACGGGCACCAACACCACCGCGATATGAGCTCGCGTATGAAGAGCCACGAAAACCGCCACTGCTTACGCCGCCGCCGCCATGGAAGCCACCGCCCCCACCACCGCCGCCGTGGAACCCGCCACCGCCATGTTGTGCACTTGCAGTTGTAACAACTGCTACCGAAAGTAATCCGGCTAAAGCTAAACCGGATACGTATTTATATAACCTTTTCATAATAAAAATTAAACATTTATTAAACTACCATTTAACATATAAAGTATAACAACCCTATTTTAAATGTTAGACTAAAAGTAGAACAAAAAGTTTAATGTATTGTGTAATATTTTTGATGTGATTTTACGGTGACGAATTAGAGGCTTTTAACTATAATTTATTGTCGTTTTACTCCGCCGGAACAAACTTTAAACAAACCGGGTTGCCTACCTGTAAACTGGTAACAACGGTAGTTGGCTTGCCTGTTGCCGGATCAAGGCGATAAACCAATACGTTGTCGCTATTTTGGTTGGCTACTACCAGGAATTTACCGCTTGGGTCTATCGCGAAATCGCGCGGACCTTTACCTAATGATGAGGTGCGTGATACAAAAGTCAGCGTTCCGTTATTTGGGTCGATAGCGTATTGTACTATGTCATTAGCATTGCCACGATTTGAAGCATACAGGAATTTACTATCAGGAGAAATTTTGATAGCAGCGGAGCCGATGTTGCCCTTCATTTCAGTCGTAAGCATGCTTAATGATTGTATTTGTTTCAGGTTGCCGCTATCATACGAGTATGTGTTGATAACGCCGCCTATTTCCTGCACCAGGTATAAGTATTTATCACCCTCAGAAAAAGCCATGTGGCGCGGGCCATTACCAGCGGTAACACTTACAGAAGCAGGATCGGCGGGTGTAAGCGGTGGGGTTTTAGATGCTTTGTAACGCATGATGTTTACCTTGTCGGTACCCAGATCGGTATATAGCAGGTATTTCTCATTATCTGTTAATATAGCATTATGTACATGTGGCCCTTGTTGCCTGTCTTTAACAACGCTGCTGCCTGAATCCTGAATTAATTGTGATAATGGGGCAATAGAACCATCCTTATTAACCGGGAAAACCGCTAAGCTGCCACTGGTATAATTAGCTATAAATAAGTTACGTTGTTCTTTATCTTCCAAAATATGGCATGGGTCAGCACCCTGGGTTGGTTGCTTGTTGATGAATACCATTTTGCCTGTTTTGCCATCAAAAGTAAATGAGCTTACGCCACCTTGCGGACCTTCATTAACCGCGTATAAAAATTTATTATCTGCCGATGTGGTTACATATGATGGATTGGTCACATCGTCAATCTCATTTAAATAAGCCACCCTGCCTTTATCTTCATAAAAACGGTAAACATAAATGCCTTTGCTTGCGCCGGTAGTATAGGTGCCTATCACCAGATCAAAAGTTGAAGGAAGAGGTTTTTTATGCTGCGCGAAAGTTAACGCAGGGGATAGCAAGGCGATAATCAGCAATAATTTTTTCATGGAGATTGGATTTATAAGGCGCAAGTTAATAATTAGGCGCTAAAAGCAAAAAAGTTCAAAATGAAAAGCTTTTTAACTTTTAACGGTAAATATATTTTTTAATTATTACACCCGCTGTTTGTGTCCTCACAAACAGTTAATTGCCTGTGGGGACACAGGCAAGGGGTATGAGCGCTATTAGCGCAAATGCCAGGTGCCCAGTTAACTCACCCCGACTACGCTTCGCTGGTCGGCCCTCTCTTCGCCTTTGGCGGAAAGAGGGCGAAAAGTTTTAAATTGATTTTCCTAACGTTTTATTTTCCTTCCCCTCTTTCCGCGGAGCGAAGAGAGGGGAGATCAAGCGGCTTAGCGACGATCGGGTGAGTTAAATTGTAAGCAAGGTTACCCGTCAATGCCAGGTAATGACGGGGGATTTATTTGATCAAATGTTTCAGTTGGATCACCTCTTTTTCGTCAAGGTAGCGCCAGCGGCCACGGGTAAGGTCTTTTTTGGTAAGGCCTGCATAAATTACACGGTCAAGTTTTACAACTTCGTAACCTAAGTGTTCAAATATACGGCGCACAATGCGGTTTTTGCCGCTGTGAATCTGTATACCAATCTCACGTTTTGAACCACCGGTTACATATGAAATAGAATCCGGTTTAATTAAACCATCTTCCAGCTCCAAACCGTACTGAATTTTGTTCATATCGCCCTGGGCTAAAGTTTTGTTCAGTTCAACCTGGTATAATTTGGTAATGTTACTGCGTGGATGCGAAAGTTTATCGGCAAGGTCACCATCATTGGTCATTAATAATAAACCAGTAGTGTTCCTGTCTAAACGGCCAATAGGATAAATACGTTCTCTGCTGGCTTTTTCAACCAAATGCATAACTGTACGGCGTTCCTGCGGATCTTCTGTTGTGGTGATGTAATCCTTTGGCTTGTTTAATAATACATAAACCATTTTCTCACGTTTCAACAGTTCGCCATTGTAACGGACCTCATCTTTTATCGGGTCAATTTTATGACCTAATTCGTTTATAACGATACCATTTACAGAAACTACACCCGCTTCGATCAGTTCATCAGCCTTACGACGTGAACAAATACCTGCATTGGCTATATAACGGTTCAGACGGATAAGGCCTGAATCGTCTTTTGGTTTCTCCTTGCGGCTACGCATGGTTTTAGCAGGCGCGTCCCTATCCGGAGTTATTTTATTGTATGATGATTTTGGTGATTTGCGGAATGGCTCGCTTGTTGAGCCTTCGCGTTTTTTGAAAGTACCACCGGTTGAAGATTTTGACGCGAATTTACGCTCGCCTGATCTTTCGCCTTCGGTACCTGTTTTTCTTTCGCCACCTTCGCTATCTCCTGTTGGCCTGCCTGAGTAAGATTTTTTGCGTGGAGAAGAGAACGGTTTTTTATCGCCGGCAGCATCGCCGCCAAAGCTTCTTTTCGGACGGTCGTCTGATGAACCAGCCCTGCCTGAATATGATTTATTGCGTGGTGCAGAGTATGGTTTTTTGTCACCTTCATCGCCACCAAAGCTTCTTTTTGGACGGTCGCTGCTGCTATCTGATGAACCTACCCTACCTGAATATGGTTTGCTGCGTCCAGCAGGTCTGTCGCCGCCATCACTTGGTCGGCCAGAATATGGTTTTTTGGGTGAGTAGCTCTTTTTTTCGCCGCCAGTAAAGCTGCTCTTAAAATCGCCACCTTCACTTTTGCCCGCACCGGGTCTGCTGCCTGCGGTTCTTCTTCTTTCGCCAGGGCGTTCTGATGCGCTTTCTTTTTTAGGAGGTTTGTTCCAATCTGTTTTGTCGGAACCTGATGATTTGCCTTTTGAGGCGGGTCTTTTTGGCCTGTCATCGGACTTGTTTGCCCTGTTTGATGATCTGCCCGGAGCGCTGTCGCGGCCGGTAGCTGGTCTCTTAAATGCCATAATTTTTTGTTTAGCGCTTTCGCAGCGTGAGGGTCAAAGTTACGATTTTTTAAACAATAATTTTATTTTTTTGTTGATGATCAGAATCTGCGTTTAAACCGTTTAAACAACGATTTTGGGCGCTTTTTGAAGCCCCTAAAACACTAAGGTATTGGTAAGTATTTGATAATGTGATTAATATAAGTACCTTTGCGGCGAGTTTTCACTTACATAATAAATATGATAAAAACAGGAATGATTAAAAAACACCTAATTACGTGCTCCGTAATGTTCGTGCTGGTTATCATCTCCCGGTTTGCAATTAGTGATTCAGCGGTGTCAAAACCCATCAATATTGCAACTGAACACTCAACTAATTTTTTATTTACAAAAAACAGGCCATCTACCGATTACAACTTTGCCAATGAGGCATTGCCGGTAAATGATGCCCGAGTAAATACCAAGTTGAGGCACTCCATTAAGCAGCATAATTTTTTGTCGATACAGTCGAACGTATTGCAATTTAAAGCACAAAAGCTTTTTCCTATTATCGAGCCCATCCTCAGGATGTATGGTATCCCGGAAGATTTTAAGTACATCCCTTTAGTTGAATCGGGATTGTGCAGCGGTACATCGCCAAAAGGGGCAAGAGGTATCTGGCAGTTTATGCCCGGTACAGCCCGTACTTACGGTTTAAAAGTAGGCCACGGTGTTGATGAGCGGTTAAATGTCCGTAAATCTACCATCGCAGCGTGCAAGTATATTAAAGAGCTTTATGGCGAATTTAATAGCTGGACCCTGGCGGCGGCGGCCTATAACAACGGAGAGATTAAATTACAAAAACAAATTACCAAGCAAAACGAGGACAATTATTTCCGTATGCATTTAAACCGTGAAACCGGTGTATATGTATATAACCTAATTGCCATGAAAGAGGTGATCAGTAAGCCTGTAAGTTATGGTTTTAAACCAATTTACGCGCATACGCAAACCTCGCAATTGCTGGCATATAATTAATTTGTAAAAAGATTACGGAGCACTTATCAGCCCGGTCCGCGCTAAGCGAATCGGGCTTTTTTTGCGTATATTTGCGGATTAATTATTGAGTGAGTTAGCGAATGTGTGATTGAGTGATTTACAATATTTTATATCAATCAATTCATCACTAAAACACGCAATCAGTCCATCAGCAAATAAAAACAGGGAGCGATTTTTGTTGAGCAAAAAAATTAATTTAATCACTCAAACACTCATTCACTCCATCAAAAATATATGATTGAAAAAACAGTAGATCTGGGCGAGCAAAGTGAAGTTGAAGTTTACGGGGCCCGGGTGCATAACTTAAAAAATATTGATGTTTCTTTTCCGCGCAATCAGCTGGTGGTAATTACCGGGTTGAGTGGCAGCGGAAAATCGTCGTTGGCCTTTGATACTATTTATGCCGAAGGACAGCGCCGTTATATGGAAACATTTTCGGCTTACTCCCGCCAGTTTATGGGCGGCATGGAACGCCCGGATGTGGATAAGGTTTCAGGCCTGAGTCCGGTTATCGCTATTGAGCAAAAAACAACCAGCAAAAACCCAAGATCCACTGTCGGTACTATCACCGAGATATATGATTTTATGCGCTTACTTTTCGCCCGTACCGGCGAGGCATTTTCGTATGAAACCGGCGAGAAAATGGAACGTATGTCTGAAGATCAGATATTAAAAACCATTTACGAACGCTTTGATGGTCAGCCTATAAATATTTTAGCCCCGGTAGTTAAAGCCCGTAAAGGCCATTACCGCGAATTGTTTGAGCAAATACGTAAACAAGGTTATTTAAAGGTTTGGATCGATGGCGCGATTGCCGATGTTGAGCCCAAAATGCAGGTGGACCGTTACAAGATTCACGACATTGATATTGTGGTTGACCGATTGCAGGTGAGCGACGAAAATAGCAAGCGTTTATATACATCGATACAAGCGGCATTAAAAATATCAAAAGGCATCATCAGGATTGGCGATAAGGATAACAATGTTGCCTATTTCAGTAAGTTTTTGATGGACCCCGTTTCGGGAATTTCTTATGATGAGCCTCAGCCAAACACATTCTCATTCAACTCACCTTATGGCGCTTGCGAAAAGTGTAACGGACTGGGTTATATTTTTGAGATTGATGAAGCCTCGGTAATCCCTAACCCAAAACTGAGTATCCTGAATGGTGGTTTAGCGCCTTTGGGTGAATTCCGCGAGACATGGATCTTCCAGGTGTTAAAGGCATTGGCTAAAAAATATGAGTTTAGTTTATCTGTACCGATTGAGAAATTGGAAAGAGAAAAACTCGACATCATTCTGAACGGTACGCCGGAAATGATAACCGTCGCGGTTGAGTACAATAAATGGAATGTTCAAAGTTACCAGATCACTTTCGACGGTGTGATCCGTATGCTGGAAGAACAGCAGGAGCGCCGCAGTGATGAGGGTATGGATGACATGGAAAATTACCGTGTACTTAAAACCTGCCCGGTATGTGAGGGTGCCCGGCTTAAAAAAGAATCACTGCACTTTAAGGTGGATAACAAAAACATTTTTGAGCTGGCCACTATGGATATAAATGATCTGCAGGATTGGTTTAATAACCTGGAAGATCGTTTAACAGAGCGCCAGAATGTTATCGCCAAAGAAATATTAAAAGAGATCCGTGCACGTATTGTGTTTTTGCTGGATGTTGGTTTGAGCTATTTAACGCTTGATCGCACGGCCAAAACATTATCGGGTGGCGAAGCACAGCGTATCAGGCTGGCTACGCAGATAGGTTCACAGTTAATGAATGTGATGTACATTCTGGATGAACCGAGTATCGGCTTGCACCAACGTGATAATGCCAGGCTTATCACCGCACTAAAAAACCTGCGCGATTTGGGTAATACCGTTTTGGTGGTTGAGCATGATAAGGACATGATACTGGAAGCTGACCATGTAATTGACATGGGCCCGGCAGCCGGCGTACACGGTGGAGAGATTGTTGCTCAAGGCACTCCTGCCGAATTAATGAAGGTGCATACCCTTACAACGTCATACATTAACGGTGAGCGCGAGATCGCAATCCCTGAAAAAAGGCGTGAGGGCAATGGCAAGATGCTTAGCCTGAAAAAAGCAACCGGGCATAACCTTAAAAAGGTAAGTGTTGATTTCCCTTTAGGTAAGATGATCGGTATAACCGGGGTATCGGGCAGCGGTAAATCAAGCTTGATAACTGAAACCTTATATCCTGTTTTAAATCACCATTTCTTCAGGGCTAAAAAGCATCCTTTGCCTTATGATAAAATTGAGGGATTGGAACATATTGATAAGGTAATTGAGATAGATCAGACACCGATTGGCCGTACACCGCGTTCAAACCCGGCTACTTATACCGGTGTGTTTTCTGATATCAGGAATTTATTTGTGGCTTTGCCGGAATCGCGCATCCGTGGTTATAAACCCGGTCGTTTTTCCTTCAACGTAAAAGGCGGCAGATGCGAAACTTGCCAGGGCGCAGGTATGAAGGTAATAGAAATGAACTTTTTGCCCGATGTGCAAGTGCCTTGTGAGGAGTGCGGCGGCAGAAGATATAATCGTGAAACTTTGGAAGTACGCTACCGTGGCAAATCCATCAGCGATGTGCTGGACATGAGTATTGAGGATGCCACACCATTTTTTGAGCATATCCCGGCTATCTACCGAAAAGTGAAAACTTTGCTGGATGTTGGTTTGGGCTATATTCGTTTAGGACAGGCATCAACCACTCTGTCAGGTGGTGAGGCGCAACGTGTTAAGCTGGCAACCGAACTATCCAAAAAAGATACTGGTAATACCTTTTATATTTTAGATGAACCAACAACGGGTTTGCATTTCGAAGATATTAACGTGCTTCTTGGTGTATTAAATCAATTGGTTGATAAAGGTAATACGGTTTTAGTTATAGAGCATAACCTTGATGTAATTAAAACCGTTGACCATGTGATTGACCTTGGTCCTGAAGGCGGCTCTGGTGGTGGTAGAATACTATTCAGCGGTACGCCTGAAGGCTTGTGTAAGGTGAAAGAGAGCTTTACCGGCCAGTTTTTGAAAAAGGAAATGGGGATAAAATAACCCTGTTTTTATTATTGATTATTTATTTTTTTCATAGCGTTCGCTAATTAACTAAATATTTAGTTAATTAGCGAACCTAAATATTTCAGTATGAAAAAGATAATTTTGCTTGTTATCAGCGTTGCTTCTCTATCGCCCGTTTTTGCACAGAATAACGAACTCAAGGCCTATAAATCTTTAACCAGGAAAGCTGATTCCTTATATCTCGCCAAAGATTATAAAAACTCCGCCCTTACATTTTCAAATGCATTTAAATGGTACCATAATCTGGCTACAGCCAGAGACCGTTATGATGCTGCCTGTTCATGGTCGCAGGCCAACTACCCGGATAGTGCTTTTAGTAATTTGCAATTAATTGCATCTAATGGCAGCTATACCGGTTACGATCATATTATTGTAGATGCGGATCTGAATAGTTTACATGAAGATAAGCGCTGGGCACCTTTATTGGTCATCATACAAAAAAACAAAGACAAGGCTGAAGCAAACTACAACAAGCCACTGACGAGGGAGTTAGATAGTATTTATGATTCTGACCAGAGTGGCAGGCAGCAAATTCAGGCAATTGAAAATAAATACGGCGATAATTCGAAAGAGATGAATGCCTTATGGGCTGCTATGAGTAAAAGCGATAGCATCAACCTTATAAAAGTTGAAGCTGTTTTAAATAAATATGGCTGGGTGGGGCCGGAGGTAGTTGGAAGTAAAGGGAATGCTACCCTGTTTTTAGTTATACAGCATGCAGATAGTTTAACAAGGGACAAATATTTGCCAACGATGCGTGCCGCGGTTAAAAATGGTAAAGCTCAAGCTTCTCAGCTTGCTTTAATGGAAGATAGATCGGCATTGGAGCATGGCAAAAAGCAAATTTATGGCAGCCAGATTGCATACGATAATAAAACAGGCAAGTACCATATTTCTCCTATAGAGGATGAACCAAATGTTGATAAGCGAAGGGCAGAAGTAGGTTTAGATCCATTAGAGGAATATGCTAAACAGTGGAGTATTGATTATAAGTTGCCTGCGCAGTAAATATTATTGTTTTGTCAATAACTCAACTTGATTTAAAAAGTCTTCTACAGGTTTTAGCAGTGGTTCAACAGATTCTTTATTAAAATCATACATATCACCGTAGTCACCTTTCTGTCGCCAGTCCATCAGGTCAGAATAAAGCCTGCCAAAATCTTTCGATATTAATCCGGTTTTAATAAAGTGTAAATTAAATTGCGTTTTTAAACCTGAATGTGTTTGTGTAGCAATATCGTTTTTTAGAAGTAAAGCAGATACTGCATAATAACAAGTATAATACAAGCGATTTATACAACTGTTCCAACTTTTGTTTGATGCAAGAAGTTTAGCGTCGTTGAAAGATTCCTGTGCTTTGTTTAAACGATAATTAATATAATCAGCTTTGTAATCACTTACAGTATAATTCCGTTTTGTTCAACGGCCTTATACAAAGGGGTTGATGATAACATTGTTCTCCAATACTTAATATCATAAACAAATGTTGATATAGCTTCACCTGTTTCTAATTCTATATCATATAAGTTATGCCTAAATAATTGTTCATCTTTAATTGTATTTACAGGCTTATCAATCAATATTAAAATATCCCAGTCGGAGTCTTTTTTAAAATGTCCTGTTGCTCTCGAGCCAAATAAAATTGCAGTCGCCAGGGGGTCTATCTTTTTGATAGATTCCTTTATTTTTTTAAGAACTGAATTATTTAAAGGTGACATATGCTTTAAACAAATTTAAGTAATATTAACATACTTATAAAATAAAACAAAAAGCATAAATCATAACTTTATGCAATATGCTACCGTTACTCACATCCCCTCAAATTCGCGAAGCTGATGCTTATACCATCGCTAATGAACCCATAAGTTCTGTTAATTTAATGGAACGTGCGGCTAAGGCTTTTGTGGGGTGGTTTGTGAACCATTTCCCGGATAAGAAGCAGGCTATATCTATTTACTGCGGAACTGGTAATAACGGTGGCGATGGCTTAGCCATCGCGCGGATATTGCATGGGCATCATTATAAATCAGTAAACATCAAAGTCACCCGGTTTTCTGATAAAGCATCCGATGATTTTAATGTCAACCTGAAAAAGCTGCAAAGTACTATCACAGTAATGGAAATTAAACCGGGAGATGATTTTCCTGATGAAGATAGTCCGGTTTTAATTGATGCTATGCTGGGCAGCGGTTTGAATAAACCCTTGCATGGCGATTACGAAAGATTAGTAAAGCATCTAAATTCACTGGAGAAAACGGTTGTGGCTGTTGATATCCCTACCGGTTTCTTCTCGGAAGGCGAAACTAAGCCGGATAGCACGGTATTAAAAGCTAAACTGGTTATTACCTTCCAACAACCTAAAATCAACTTCCTGTTGCCGGAATCAGGGCCTGTAATGGAATGTTGGGAAGCGGTTAATATTGGGATTGATGACAAGTTTGTGCAGTCGCTGGATTCACCGTATCGGTTTATAACTGAAAAAGACATCAGGCAACTGATGAAACCGCGCCATAAATTTAGCAATAAAGGAACTTTCGGCCATGCACTTATTGTGGCTGGCCAGGCTAAAACCATGGGTGCGGCTTTGCTGTGCTCGTCAGCTTGCGCACATGCTGGTGCTGGTTTAACTACAGCCTGCGTACCCGAGAGCGGATTAATTGCATTAAACAGCTACCTGCCCGAGATTATGGCGATTGTACGCCAGGGGAATGATTTACCTCAGATCGGTTGGGATACATTTAGTACGATGGCTATAGGCCCGGGATTGGGTAATGATGAAAACTCATTAAATCTTTTGTGCGATATTTTAACAAACTATAAAAAGCCGGTGGTTATTGATGCCGATGCGCTGAATATTCTTGCGGAGCATAAGCAACTTTGGACTATGGTACCCGAAGGAAGTATTATAACACCGCATATGAAGGAGTTTGACCGTTTGTTTGGTGAAAGCAACAGTTGGTGGCAACGTTTACAAACCGCTATTGAAAAAGCTAAAGAACATAAAATATGTATCGTGCTCAAAAACGATTATACAATAACCGCTACGCCAGATGGTAAGGCTTATTTTAATTCGACAAGTAATGCTGCTATGGCTAGCGGTGGTATGGGCGATGTGCTTACGGGAATAATAACGGCTTTACTGGCCCAGAAATATTCATCGCAGGATGCCTGTATTATTGGTACTTATATACATGGGAAGGCTGGGGACGAACTGGCTTTACCTAATCGGATGCATGTGGTATTGCCGGGTAAATTGATTGGTCAACTGCCTATAACGATAGCGAAATTTACGGCATGAAAAAAGGGTTGTCAGTATCAAACAACCCTTTTTTATTAACTATTAACTGATCTTATAAAGAACTAAATACTCGATGTTAGTGTACATAAGACGCTAAGAGCATCCTATTAGTTACAAAAACGACGAATAAAGTTTATTGTTTTATTGAAGTAAGTTTTTTTACCTGTAAAAAGGTGTTTTTAACATAAATTTAACAATCTGAAAGATGTGTTTCAGGGTTAAAGGTTGCCGATAACCATCATCTGGTCCATTGTTGGGTTGATGCTGCCGCCCCTTGGTTCAAGGGTTACTGCAAATGCCTGAGCTACCGGTACCGACTTCATTTCCTTCATTAAAGAGCTATCAGCAGCATCTTTATCGAAAACACCTAAACTAACCGGTGTTTTACCTACTATAGCCCAAAGCTGGTATTGGTGTTCCTTATCATTCGCTGGCATTTTCAGGTCGGCCATATCTATTATAACCTTCTTTTTAGCCGGGCTAAATGCTACCAGCATTAATCCATTAGGTAAGTGGGCTGTTCCTTTTAGTTTGATAACTTTAAAAGATGTATCACGGTAAACACTCAGTTGGCGGTCCATAAAATTAACCGTTGAACTGAACTTTTGATTAGTGGAATTTAAAGCGATTAGTTGCGTATTGGCATTTTCTAATTTATTGTAAACACTAAATAAGGCTACAACACTTGCTATTAATAAAGCAAAGCAAGCGGCAAATGCATATTTATAAAAACCATTAGCCTTTGGTGCAGGCATAGCAATAACATTTTCCTTAACAGGTTGTGGGTGTTTGGTTGGGAAATTGTTATCATCCCCAAAATTGGTAAGCAGGCTGTTTAATACTCTATCACGTAATTGTGCTGGTGGTTCTACAGCATTTGCTGCAGCAAATAATTCCATTGAACGCTCTATCTCATCCAACTCGGCTTTAATAGCCGGATGTTGGGATGCCATCTCCTCCACATGCAACTTTTCGCTTGAGGTTACATCCCCCAGAACGTAAAGTTCCAATATCCCTGATTCAATATATGCTTTAATGTCTTCCACTTTCAAACTTTCAATTAAAATGTTTTCTGAGTTGTTGTATTGCCATTCTTAAGCGGGTTTTAATGGTTCCCAATGGTATGCCTAATTCGTCGGCGGCTTCCACATGGGTGTAACCCTTAAAGTAAACCAATTCAAGAATTTCTTTCTGGTCGGCTTTTAGCGTTTGCACTAAATCCTTAATACCAAGCAACTCAGGTTTGTAAACTGTGTTTCTTTGTTCGTCTATGAAAGTTACGTTAATTTCAAGTTCTTGGTTTTTGTTCTGGTTCTTAAAATCCTTTGAGCGGAGTTTATCAATAGCCAGGTTTCGGGCAATATTTACCATCCATGTAAATAAACGGCCCTTTTCTGTGCTATAACTGGCAAAAGAGTGCCATATTTTTACAAAAGTCTCTTGTAAAACGTCTTCTGCCACGGCAGTGTCAATAATAATTCGGGATATAACTCCATACAACGAAGAGGAATACATATCATATAATGCTTCCACCGCGATTTTTTCGTGGCGCCTTAGTGCAAGCACTAATTCCTCTTCCGATAGTGATATTTTACTTTTGTTGCTCAACTTCGAAGTGAAGATATGAAGAATTATCAGATTTCAAACAGATGTTTTTCAGCATGGTATGATGAACGAACTAATGGCCCGCTCTCTACATATCTAAAACCCTTATCAAGGCCAATTTGTTTGTAAAAGCTGAATTGGTCCGGATGAATCCAATCAATCACGGGGTGATGGTTGCGTGTTGGCTGTAGATACTGGCCTAAAGTCAATATCTGTACACCTGCGTTCAATAGATCGTCCATCGCCTCCAAAACATCCTCTTCCTTTTCGCCCAAGCCAAGCATAATGCCCGATTTTGTACGCAAGCCCGATTTTGATATGCGGTTAAGGGCTTCCAAACTACGATCGTATTTAGCCTGGATACGCACTTCTTTGGTTAAGCGGCGAACGGTCTCTAAATTATGTGAAACTACTTCCGGCCTAACTTCAAGCACGCGGTCAAGGTTTTCCCAAACGCCTCTAAAATCAGGTAATAATGTTTCTAAAGTAGTTTCAGGGCTTTCCCTGCGTATAGCGTTAATGGTTTCGGCCCAAATAATAGAGCCCCCATCTTTTAAATCATCTCTATCTACTGATGTGATTACGCAGTGTTTTACCTGCATCAACTTAACCGAGTTTGCTACGCGGGTAGGTTCATCCATGTCAACAGCCAAAGGCCTGCCGGTTGCTACCGCGCAAAACGAGCATGAACGGGTACATATATTACCCAATATCATAAACGTAGCCGTACCTGCGCCCCAGCATTCGCCCATATTGGGGCAATTACCGCTTTCGCAAATCGTGTGCAGCTTGTGTGTATCAACTAAACTACGAACCTGTGCATACTCTTTTCCTACAGGAAGCTTAACCCTAAGCCAATCGGGCTTGCGGTTAACCGGCTGTGCAGGAATTACTGGCAGATCAATCATAATACAAATGTAGGTAAAAACCCCCTAACCCCCTAAAGGGGGAACAATATGTTAAATTTATTACTGCAAAATTACAGACTGAAACTTTTGCATTAAAAATGATTACTGTTTAAAAGTGATAAAACTACCGTTATTGCGAGCGAAGCGTGGCAATCCCAAGCTATGCAGAACCGCTCTGTAAGTAGGGGATTGCCACGCTTCGCTCGCAATGACGTTTTGTTTTTGTGTTTCTATCAAAAACATTGGATGGTTTTTAAACAGATTCTTAGATTTGTCAGAACATATTCATTAACAATTCCCCTATAGGGGTTAGAATCATTATGGCAACAATTGAAACCACATACCTTGGCGATTTAAGAACCGAGGCAACACATTTACAATCGGGCACTAAAATTTTAACTGACGCGCCAACTGATAATCAAGGCAAGGGTGAAGCATTTTCGCCAACTGATTTGTTAGCAGAGTCATTGGCTGGGTGTATATTAACTACTATGGCCATCGCGGCACGTACGCATAATATCAACATGGACGGCACTAAAGCTGAAGTAACCAAGGTAATGGCTGCCAACCCGCGCCGCGTGGGTGAAATTATTGTGAATATAAAATTCCCTGCTGAGTACTCGGATAAAGAAAAGAAAATATTAGAGCTTGCTGGTCTCGGTTGCCCGGTACATGTAAGTTTGCATCCGGATTTGAAGCAAACGATTAATTTCGGATGGTAGGTGTTTAAATCAAAAATCAAAATTAAAAAGTCAAAAACTCAAATCCGATTTTTGACTTTTTAATTTTGTCTTTTAACTTATGCCAGTACTTCCATCGCCTCATCCACAGAAATTTCTCCGTGAGATTGGTCGAGTATGCAGTCGCCGTCTTTGATCAACAGCATTTGTGGTGATTCGTGGTGAACCTGAAAATCTTCAGCAATTTTGCTTGACAGATCGCGGTGTTTTATAAGATCTAAAAAATATAAAGGCATATCGGCAGGCAATTTATCCATATCCATTTCAAAGCGCCTTTTTGCCATCATGCTGATAGAGCAGCGTGTGCTATGCTTAAAAATTAAGCTGTAGCCAGCTTGCTGCTTAATCGTATCTATCTGATTCGCCGAGTCTAACGATGTCCAATTCATGTTACAAAAGTATTGTATTTAAGCTTGTTAAACGTAATTACAGTGTAATGCTGCATTTAGTTTTAAGCTTTTTGATAATAAAATGACAAGCTAAGATTAGCGCCCGCTGCGAGGGTAGGTGTTGTAAGCAGGACAAAGTTTGCTTGAGCAAGAAGCAAGGCTACCTAATGTTAAAGCTATAATAGCTATATAAAGTAATTTTTTCATTTTATAACTTTTTACTTTTAACGTAAATTAAGCTTTCAAGGTTTCAGCTAAATGAGCCATTTTTATAGCTGTTACTGCCGCCTCATCGCCCTTGTTGCCATGTTTGCCCCCTGCGCGGTCAAATGCCTGCTGGTGATCATCGGTGGTTAATACTCCAAATATAACAGGTTTTGAGTATTTTATAGCAACATTACTCACACCATTTGCTACCGCGTTACAAATAAAATCAAAATGCCTTGTTTCGCCCTGTATCACACAGCCTAAACAAATAACAGCATCTAAATTTCCTTTTTGCAATAACAGGTCGGCGCCGGATGTTAATTCAAAGCTACCCGGAACAGGGTAAGTGAAAATATTTTCGGCAGGAGTGCCGTATTTAAGCAAGCTTTCGTAAGCCCCCTGGTATAAGGCATTAGTTATTTCAGCATTCCATTCGGCTACTACAATGCCAAAACGGTATGAAGCACCCGAAGGTACTTCGCTGTTAGAAAAATCGCTTAAATTTTTATGTTGACTAGACATTTGGGATGGAGATTAGAGATTAAAGGTTAGAGATTAGGCTTTGCTTATTCAACTAATCTCTCGATCCTGAGATTAGGGGCTAAAGATTAGAAATTATGTTTTTGCCGATAGGCAACTAATTTGCAATCTCCAACCTCCAATCACTATAATTTAGCTTCTACGCGGGCTATGTATTCGTCAATATTTTGTGCTTCGGCGCTGCCAAAGTAATCAGATTTGATTTTTTTGTAAGTTTCATCAGCTGATTTATTGTCGTTTTCAGCTTCGTAAACCAAACCTAATTTTTTAAGGTACATCGGCGATAAAAATTTGTTTTTCGCCATGTCAGCTGCTTTTTTGAAATAGGTTTCTGCTTTGTCGTAATTTTTTAATTCAACGTAAGCATCACCTGTGCAACCTAAAGCTTCAGCAGCAACCATTGTATCATCACCATGATAATTGGTTAGGTTATCAATAGCTTTATTGTAATCGCCTTTGTTTAAATAGGCGGTACCTAAATAGAAATAAGCCAGGTTAGCAGCTTTTGTATTGCTGTAATCGCTCAGTATTTTTGCGAAACCAGGGTAACCTGCATCGCCGTTGATGGCTTTATCCCAATCTTTTCTTTCCCAGAAATCCTGTGCTACGTGCATTTGGTTAGCAGCCTCAACTTCGCGAGGGGCAAGGTACATTTTAAGGTATAAAAAATAACCTACAGCCATTACAACTATCGCTGCAACTATAAATAATAAGCTTTTTTGATTTTCGCGTACAAATTTACCTGTCTGTCCCAGATCGTTGTTAGTATTTGCAACAATCTTTGTGTTATCCTGCTTTTTGGCCATTTCTGTTCTAAAATTAAGTTTGCAAACTTACGGTTTTATAAATTTCTCGCAATAGCTTTTGTATTAAATATTTAGTGATTGAGAGAGAGTGTGATTTAGTGGTTAAATATTTATAAAAAAGGTAGTTATCAAGTGTAATAAGTTTAGTTTTCTTTCATACTCTTTAACAGTACTTGATACAATCTGTATATAAATTTGATGAAAGTGGCTTCCAAATTATTAAGTATTAAAGTGACAATACTTATTGGTAAGGGTTTTGATTAACTCAACGCGCTCAATCACAAATTTTTGATTGAAAAAGGTATTTGAAAAGTCATCGAAATGCTCAATATGATAACCCATATAAAATATCCAAAACGCGAAACTTAGGTAAGGGATGGCAGCTATTTCATCTTCTGATAGTTGCCTTATTTCTCTATAGCTTTTAATCAAAATATTAAATGAATGATCAGCTTCTTCCTGGCTCATTTTGTTAAATGTTGCGTTGAGGGAAAGATGGATCCAAAATGTCATAATATCATTAACCAAATAACCCTTACCCAAAAAGTCAAAATCGAAAAAAGTAATGTTGTCCTTATTATCAAAATGGAAATTTTTTGGTAAAAGATCATAGTGGCAATAACCATAGCTAAATTCTGAAAGCTCAAAACTTTCGAGTTTATGGATAACTTTATCTATAGTATCTTTAATCCAAAGCTCTTGATCAGGTATATTTTCAAAAATTGGCTTGAAAGATTGCAAAGGCTGACGCATAGTCGTATTTAAATCATATGATTTACGTTCGTAAGGAAGTTTAATATTACAGGAAACATTGTGAATCCGAGCTAGCTCCTTGCCAAAGTTAGATAACTGAACGTCGTTTAGTCGATTTACAGATAAACCTTCTGCATAGCTGAACAAAACCCCGTACCTGGTTCCTTCCGCTGCATTGAATTCTAAAATTTGATCTTGATTTATTGTAGATATAGGGTATGAAACACCAATTCCCTGTGACTTAAGAGTTTCCAGAAAAGCTATCTCAGAGCGTATTTCTTTGAGAGACCTATGACTTTTACGATATATTCTAAAGACGAATTTTTTATCTTTAGTTTCTACCAAATAGTGATCGTTTACACCTCTCAATAAATATTTGCATACTAAAATTGCAAACCCATATTTATTTTGCAAATAGTTCTTCAATTCCACCGAAGATAAAGTAGAATATTGTGTAGGGAAAATAGGCATGGTTGCTAAAATATGAATAAATGCGTTAAATTACTATTGAGCTTTGCTCTAAAAAGTTTGTTTCAAACTGAGCCTACTAATAATAACTAATCTCCCATCTCTAACCTCAAATCACTAACTTTGACCACTTCAATATGTATCTGCAGCAACTATCCGTCATCAACTTTAAAAACTATTCCGAAGCCGAACTAATCTTCAGCGAAGGGGTAAACGCGTTTACGGGGGATAACGGCGCGGGTAAAACCAATTTGCTTGACGCGATACATTACCTGTCGTTATGTAAAAGTTATTTTAACCCGATAGATACCCAACAGATCAAACAGGGAACGGATTTCTTTATCATCAACGGCAATTTCAGCAAAAATAATAAGCCTGAAAAAATTGCCTGCGCGGTGAAGCGGAACCAGAAAAAGCAATTCAAGCATAACAAAAAGGATTACACCCGCCTGGCTGATCATATCGGGTTGTTTCCTTTGGTGATGATCTCACCCTATGACACCAGTATAATTACTGACGGGAGCGAGGAGCGGCGTAAGTTTATTGATAATGTACTATCGCAAACTGATAACCATTACCTGGATGAAGTTATAGTATATAATAAGGTATTAAGTAACCGCAACGCTTTTTTAAAGCTGATAGCTGATACGGGCAGATATGATCCGCATTTGTTAGAGGTGATGGATGAGCAGTTAATTGAAGCGGGTAATAGCATATTTAATAAGCGCAAACTTTTTATGCAGGGCTTTACTGAGATATTCAATCAACATTATCTGTTTTTAACGGGTGATGCGGAGAAGGTAGATCTTATATATGAGTCGCAGTTATTGCAGGATGATTTCGCGACTTTATTGAAAAAGAGTATCGAGCGCGATAGGGTGCTTGAACGAACTACCGCCGGTATTCATAAAGATGATCTGCAGTTTGCCATACATGGCTTGCCGATGAAGAAATTTGGGTCGCAGGGGCAGCAAAAATCGTTTTTGATAGCGCTTAAGCTGGCGCAGTATACTTTTTTAACGCAACAAAAGGGATTTAAGCCTTTATTGTTGCTGGATGATATTTTTGATAAGCTGGATGATAAGCGCGTTACCAAACTAATGCAGATGGTGAGCGACAATGATTTTGGGCAAGTTTTTATCACCGACACCAGTTTAAGCCGGGTGCAATCCATATTTAACGATATGGGCGTGGCAATTAAATTATTTAAAGTTACCGGAGGGGAAATTGATGCGTAAAGCCAACGATAAATCATTAAAAGAAGCTATTGAACAAATGCTGAACGTTTATAAGATCAAAAAACGTTTTGAGGAAACCGGCATTGTGGCCCATTGGCCCGAATTGGTTGGTAAATCAGTAGCTAACCGCACTAAGGAGATTTTCATCCACGATAAAAAGCTTTACCTGCGTATAGAATCGTCAGTAATAAAAAATGAGCTGATGCTGATGCGCAGCCAGATAATAACCAAGGTAAACGATAAAGCGAAAGAGATATTAGTTGAAGAGATTATCTTCCTCTAGCCATACGTAAACGGGTGGGCAGGCTTACATAAACTTCGTCCCTTATTCTTGAATAAATCAGAATAAATATACCGGGAAGCAAGAAAGAAAGCTGCACTTCGGGATGGTTTTTGAACAGGAAAGTAACAGAAACGCACAATGATACTACTATTGCTGAGTATATCATTAATTTGAATATGCTTTTCATAACTTATTGATTTAAAAACCGTTTAGATAAGTAAATCTAGAAATATAAATCTGATAAAACAAAATATCGGCTTTATATTTCCGCATTTTGTTCTATCAGTTTTAAAACGTTAACCGAGGGTTAAAATTGTTCGAAAGCCGAGAAGAAAAAGCTTCCTTCGATCTGCGCATTCTCGTCAGAATCAGAACCATGTACAGCATTTGCATCAATTGATTTTGCAAATTTATTACGGATAGTTCCAGCTTCAGCCTTAGTTGGGTCTGTAGCGCCGATTAGTTTACGGTAATCTTCAATAGCATTATCTTTTTCAAGTATTGCAGCTACAATCGGGCCTGATGACATAAAAGCAACTAAGTCCTTGTAAAAAGGGCGCTCGCTGTGTACAGCATAAAACTGGCCTGCTTTTTCAGGGCTTAAAAAAAGGTATTTCATCGCAACTAATTTAAAGCCGCTTTTTATAATCTGGTCAATAATTGCACCTGTGTGCCCTGCTGCAACCGCGTCAGGTTTAACCATTGTGAATGTTCTGTTACTTGCCATATCTGTTTTTTAAAAATTGCTGCAAAAGTAGCGTTTTTAATTAAAGTATAAAGTGTTGGTTTGTATAGTAATATAGGGTTTTAAAAGCCAGGTGTATATTTACCCTATCCTCCTCCTTTCCCTGATTCCAGGGAAAGGTGTCGCACTGGCCTGCATTTTATATTTTTGGAGATTAAAGCCATCCGTAAAGTGCCTAAAATTCTAAAAAGAGATTTCCCTGTTTATATACTATATTACATAGCTTTAACGTTTATAAACACCTAAACAAAAAAATGTTTTACTTATCTGTCAATCAGTTGGAAATTTATTTAGCTTTGCAACTCTTTTTTAAAATTTGATGTTAGATACCGCTTCGCTTATTGATCTTTTAGCTCAGCCCCAGAAAATAGTTATTACTACCCATCATAAACCTGATGGTGATGCTATGGGTTCGTCATTAGGCTTGTATAATTATTTGATACAGCAAGGGCATCATGCACAAGTTATCACCCCAACAGATTATCCCCAGTTTTTAAACTGGATGCCGGGAAATGGCGATGTTATTATATATACTGATAACGTAACTAAAGCCGACCAGCTTATAGCGGATGCGGATATGATATTTTGCCTTGATTTTAACGCGCTTGGGCGTATTAATGAGATGGGCGAAAAAGTGGGTGAAAGCAACGCGCTTAAAATTATGATAGATCATCACCTGGAACCGCAGGATTTTGATGACTATCGCCATTGGGATATAAATGCCTGCGCTACCGCGCAGTTAGTATATACGTTTATTGTTGAAATACTTGGCCATAAGGAATTGGTTAATGCTGATGTAGCAAGTTGCCTTTACACAGGTATCATGACGGATTCAGCATCGTTCCGTTTGCCGAATACGACATCGACGGTGCACCGTATAGTGGCCGACCTGATTGACGCAGGTGCGCCTAACGCCCGGATACATGAGCTGGTTTATAACGACTCTACCGAAATGAGGCTTAAGTTTTTAGGCCATTGTTTAGCCAATAAATTACAGGTTTTTAATGAATTCAACACAGCGTTGATAACAGTTACTGCCGACGAGCTGAAAGAATACGATGTAATTACCGGAGATACGGAAGGAATTGTTAACTATGCATTATCAATAAGTAATGTGCGCTTAGCTGCATTTATGGTTGAAAGGAAAGATAAAGTAAAACTATCTTTGCGCTCGAAAGGCGATTTTCCGGCAAATGAAATTTGTAAAAAGTATTTTAGCGGCGGCGGGCATCGTAACGCGGCCGGTGGAGTATCATCAGACAGTCTGCAAGAGACTGTGGAACAGTTTAAATTAATTTTACCTAAATATAAAAATTTATTAATTCAATAATTAAAATGAAAAAAACCCTAATGTTTTTAGCCCTTGCGTCAGTGGGATTAGCAAGCTGCAATGGCGGATTTAAAAAAGATGACGGAGGATTGCTTTATAATATTTATGTAGATAAAGGCGGACCTAAAATTCAAACCGGTGACTTTGTTAGCGTTAACCTTATCGCTAAAAGAGATGACGATTCAGTTTTATTCAGCACTTATGAGCAAGGTCATCCGGTACAAACTTTAGTACCTAAGCCACAGTTTAAAGGTGATATCTTTACAGGATTAGAAAAATTATCTGAAGGTGATAGCGCGACAATCAAAATCGCAGCTGACTCAATGTTCAAAAAAGGACAGCCTAAGCCACCGGGCTTTAAAGGCAAATACTTAGTTTATACTATTAAAGTAAACAAAGTTATTGCTAAAGGCACACTTAGCGACCAGGTTTTCCAAACTGAAATAACTGATTACATCAAAAATCAATCATTAGTTTTCAAAACACGCGAGCCAGGATTGATCAAAAACTACATCGCTGATAACAAACTGGCTGTTAAAGAAACACCTGATAGCTTATACTATGTAATTACACAACAAGGTACAGGCCCTAACGCTGTTGTTGGTGATACCGCAGTTGTAAACTATACCGGTAAATTACTTAACGGAAAAGTATTTGATACATCAGTTAAAGACGAGGCTGTTAAAGGTAAAATGCCTGCAGATCCAATGCGTCAATACAAACCTATCCATATCCCTGTAGGTCAGAAAAGAGTTATACCAGGATGGGACGAAGGTTTGCAATTGTTAAACAAAGGATCTAAAGCTATCTTTATTGTACCATCAAGCCTTGCTTACGGCGAGCGTGGTATTTCAATTATTGGCCCATTCACACCATTGGTATTTGAAATTGATTTGGTTGATATCATCAAACCAAATCCAAATGCACCAAAGCCGGTAATGCCAACCATGCCGTCTATGCCACAAGGCCAACCGGTTAGAAAATAATAACCTCAAAAACATACATACCTTCCCGTGTTAGCGGGAAGGTATTTTTATTTATATGAAAAAATATATTTTCGGTATTTTGCTGCTTTGCGCAAGTACCATTTCGGTAAAAGCGCAAAGTGATTTGCAGCGTACTGCCAAAGGCGTACAGTATACTATCTTCACCCATAATCCGGGTGAAAAAATAAAGCAAAATGATGTTATCACCATTGATGTTATTCAAAAAACTGATAAGGATTCGGTAATTTCAAGCACCTATACCATGGGGCATCCTATTAAAATACAGGTACAGCCATCGCAAGCGCTTACCGATATGATGGACATATTTCCATTACTGGCTGCAAACGACAGTGTATTGGTAAAAATGCCGGCAGATTCTGTTTTTAATGGTCATGAGGAAAGTCGCCCGCCGTTTTTCCCGAAAGGCAGCAATATCAACTTTTATATAAAAGTTCAAAAGATCCAGTCGTTAAGCGATGCTATTGCTGAGCGTAATGCTGATATTGAAAAAGTAAAAGCTGAAGAAGGCGCGCAAGCAGCCAAATACATCGCTGATAATAAATTGGTGGTAAAAACTACACCATCAGGCTTAAAATATGTGATCACCAAAACATCGCTTAAGCCAAGGCCACTTACCGGCGATACTGTATCGGTAAATTATGTAGGCAAGTTGATAAGCGGGCAGGTATTTGATTCAAACATTGAAGCAGTTGCGAAAATGTCGGATCTTGATCAGCCGGGCCGTACTTACGAACCTATTAAATTCCCGGTTAATACCAGCCAGGTTATAAAAGGTTGGGACGAAGGTTTATTATTATTGCACGAAGGCGAAAAAGCTATATTCATTATCCCATCGGCATTGGCTTATGGTAACGAGGGCAGCGGCCCTATACCACCTGCCAGTACACTGGTTTTTGATGTGGAGCTGGTTAGCGTAAAACGCATTAAACATGCGCCGGTGGCCACGGTTGCTAAAAAAACAGTTGTACATCATCATGCAGTCGCTAAAAAGACAAGTAATTAATATAAAGTTTATTATTTGGTCTAAAAGACTCAAAACAATCAATTATAAAAGCCGGTTTATTAGCCGGCTTTTTAATTATTAATTATTTGAGTTATAGCGTCACTTGCCATTCCATTGTTCTTCGGAGTGGAAATCGAGAATCGCTCCATTCCTTGCATTCTATAATAATCGATCGTTTGTATATATTGGTTATTTAATTCATCTGCAAATTCAAGATTAAAAGTTAAATTAACCAGCTCTGTAAGTACTCCATCAATAATATATACAGGCCCTCTTCGGTAAGCTACGAAATTGAAAACATCCTCTTTATTGAAATTTTTTATAATTGTTTGATTTGGAATTGAATATGTCCAATCTGTGTTATCGGGAAGATAGAAAAATAAAACCCGCGCCGGATTATTATTTACCAGCTTAATTTCAAGATGTAAGTTTATTTCATACTGTCCTTCTAATACTCGATATGTAGTGCCATCGAGTCGATTAATATCGAAATTAGGCATAACTGATAATCTATATTTCAATTCTTCAATTTTTGTTATTTTCAGTTGAGATTGAAATGTTTTATATAAATAGATAGCAGTGATCGCAGTAACAGTAACCATAACCCAATCTGAGACGGTACCCCAAATTACTGGGTCGAACGGAATAAATTTGTTAGGATCCATACCGAAATGTATGACTTTTTTAATGGCATATCAAAATCATCATTATATTATAATGAATCAACTTTAGCCAAATTCATAACTATTTAATATAAAGCCTCCTGATAACCGGGAGGCTTTTTTAATTTTGCATTATGTTACTTACCGATACGCATACCCATCTATATTACGAAACTGATAATGAAAAGCGTGCGGCATTAATGCAACGTTGCAAGCAAAACAACATCGACCGGTTATTTTTGCCCAATGTTGATGTTTCATCGGCTGCGCAGGTTTTTGATCTGGCGGTAGAATATCCTACTATCTGTTATCCAATGCTTGGCCTGCACCCCTGCTCGGTTAAGGCCGATTGGGAAACGGTGCTTGGAGCCATTTGGGATACGCAGCAGGACCGTAAAATATATGCTATAGGCGAGATTGGTATTGACCTTTATTGGGACAAAACCACCCTGCCCGAGCAGGTGCTTGCCTTTAAGGCGCAGATTAAAAAAGCGAAGGAGCTAAAATTGCCCATCGTTATCCATTGCCGCGAAGCTTTTAACGAAGTTTTTGAAGTGTTGGAAGAAGAGCGTAGCGAAGATTTACGCGGTATTTTACATTGCTTTACCGGTAACCATGAGCAAGCGTTAAAAGCCATTGATTTAGGTTTTTATTTAGGAATTGGCGGCGTAGTTACCTATAAAAACGGCGGCTTAGATAAATTTTTACAGGAAATTGATTTACGGCATATCGTTTTAGAAACAGATTCTCCGTACCTTTCCCCCGTTCCGTACCGGGGTAAGCCTAATGAAAGTTCATACTTAATTTACATTGCCGAGAAGGTTGCGGAGCTATACCAGCTTAATGTTGAAGCTGTGGCTGCTATCACCACAGAAAATTCAAAGAAGATATTTGGTATATAATTAATTTATACATTTGATTTTAAGCCATTCATGAGCCAAATTCTGATCATCTATACCGGGGGGACAATAGGTATGATGAGCGACCCTACTACAAAGGTGCTCAAACCCATAAACTTTGAGCAAATAATGGACAATGTTCCAGAGCTCGATAGATTAAACTGTAAAATTAAGGTACACTCTTTTGATAAGATCATCGATTCATCAAACATGAATCCGGAGATTTGGAGTGAGCTTGCAGGGCTAATAGAGTCGAATTACGACGATGTTGATGGTTTTGTGATACTGCATGGATCGGATACGATGTCGTACACGGCGTCGGTAATGAGCTTTATGCTGGAGAATTTGGCTAAACCCATAATTTTTACCGGATCGCAATTGCCAATCAGCGCTATACGTACCGATGCAAAGGAAAATTTGATGACAGCCATCGAAATTGCCAATGCTAAAAAGAATGACCGTGCACGGGTTCCTGAAGTTTGTATCTATTTTGATTACAAATTATTCAGGGGTAACCGTTCGTTTAAATATAACTCATCAAAATTCGAAGCGTTTCGCTCACCGAATTACCCTATATTGGCGGAGTCTGGTGTACACCTTCGTTTTAGTGCAAATGATATTCGTCAGCCTGCTGATGCGCCAATGATTGTGCATAGAAACCTGGTTAGCGATGTTGCTGTACTTAAATTATACCCGGGTATAAGTCCTAACGTGGTAGGTACTATTTTGAGGGCGGATGTTCGCGGCGTAGTGATGGAAACATTTGGTGCCGGTAATACAACAACCGAACAATGGTTTATTGATCTGTTGAAAGAAGCTATCGCTAGCGGGAAAGTAATACTGGATATTTCGCAATGTAAAGTTGGCACTGTTGAATTAGGTCGCTATGAAACCAGTAAAGAATTAAAGGATATGGGTATAGCCAATGGTTATGATATGACTTTTGAAGCCGCGGTAACCAAAATGATGTATCTGCTAGGCCAAACCAATGATCCCTTGCAGGTTAAAGAGTGGTTAGAGACTGATTTGAGGGGCGAGATTACGGTATCGTAGAGGTTACTCACCCCGACTTCGCTTCGCTGGTCGACCCTCTCTCCGTCTGCGACGCATAGAGGGTAGGAAAAGGAAAGTTTTCTCCTCTTTACCGCAAAGCAGAAGAGAGGGCAGGTTGAGCGTCTGAGCGAAAACCGGGTGAGTCTCAATATGCCAGTGCATTGCGAAAGGTATTCACCCCGACTACGCTTCGCTGGTCGATGTCTGCGGCTAATGCCATTAAGTTAAGGAAAATGTAATTTTAATGATGCTCCATAGGAGCAAAATGTTGGTAGCAGATATTGTTTAACCCATTTGGCGTGCCGTAGGTACGCAACATGTCAGGGTTACGTACCTACGGCACGATATTTATTTCGTTTGTTTTTCTACCAACATGTAACCCCTACGGGGGTTTTAGATTTAACTTAATGACATCGCATAAGTTAAATTCTGTTAAATAACTGCCTATAACATAATGCCTTAATACAAACCTTGTATTTTTGAATATAACCTAACGATTATGTTCAAAAGCTACTTTAAACTTGCCTTGCGCAATCTTTGGAAAAGAAAGACTACCACATTTATTAATGTTTTTGGACTGGCGATAGGCCTTGCATGTTGCGCATTGGTTTTCTTGTTTGTGCAGCACGAGTTTAGCTTTGATAAAGGTTTTGATAATGCAGGCGACATTTACCGGGTAACCAGCATATTTAAAGGTGGGGGTACCGCCCCTACTACAGTAATGCCTTATGCTACTTATTTAAAAAGTGAAATACCCGAAATAAAAAAGGTAAGCAGGCTTGATGCTTCCAAATGTACCTGTGTTATACAGGTAAATGATGGCAACGATCATACACCTTATACGGTCGACAATGGTTATTGGGCCGATGCATCGTTTTTCGATATATTTTCTTTCCATTTCTTGCAGGGAAACCGTAGCACAGCTTTTAGTTCACCAAACGCCATCGTGTTATCTGAAGCGCTTGCGCAAACGCTTTTTGGCAATAGCGGGGCAGTTGGCAGAACAATTAAAACGGATAATAACATCTACACCATTACAGGGGTATTTAAAAAAGACTTCCTGAATCATTTTAATGCTGATTTTTTTGCTTCGAATAATAGCGCCGGTGCCCGCGAAAAAATCGCCGCTGTTCATAATTGGGTGGTTGATCCTAATTATTACTGTTATGTGAATCTGAAACCTGGCAGCAACAGGCAGCATGTTATTGAAGAGCTAAAAGTATACACGCAAAGGCATGCTGCTGCTGATATGAAAGCGACAAATGATAATATCAGCAATTCATTACAAGCGCTTACCGATATTCATCTGCATTCATCGCAATACCAAAGCTATATGGAGGTTAAACAGGGCAACATGAAATACCTGTACCTGCTGGGCAGTATAGCATTAACCATACTGTTGCTGGGATGTATTAACTATATGAATCTGTCAACCGCGCAAGCCATTGACCGTGCCCGCGAGGTTGGTGTGCGCAGAGTGATGGGTGCAGATAAATCTGCCATACGTTACCAGTTTTTAATGGAAACGGTTGCTATCAGCCTGATGGCATTATTGGTGGCTATCCTGCTCGCATTCATGTTACTTCCGGTTTTTAACACGATGACAGGGCAGGAATTATCCTTTTTCGCGCCGGAGAACAGCACGCTTATTTTATGGATGCTGCTGGTAACATTACTTACCGGTTTGTTGGCGGGGCTTTACCCGGCATGGTACCTATCGGCATTTAATCCGGTAAAGGTGCTTAAGGGAAAAGCAAGCGATTCATCGAGCCTGGTAAATATTCGTACCATATTGGTATCGATGCAGTTTATCATCTCAACCTGCCTCATATTTGCCACGCTGGTAATATGGAAGCAGCTAAACTTTATGATAAATGCCAAACCCGGTTTCGATCAGGATCAGCAATTGGTTATCAATTTAAATACTGATCAAGCAAGGAGTAATATTGCTTATTATCGGGATCAACTGGCTAATAATCCTAATTTCCAGCAAGTGAGTGCGGCGGCAAGCGGGCTTATTTCGGGCGATATGAATATGTATGCGCAAGGAAAAACAGTTGACGATAAACATGATATTTTTTTGAACCTGGTTGATGATAGCTATGTAAAAACGGTAGGCATCAAGCTAATATCAGGAACTGATTTTACGCCCGTCAATTTTACCAATAAGAATACAGCGCTGGACATGGAAGCGACTGACATTGGCAGACAAGTAATCATCAACGAGGAGGCTGCTAAAGCATTAGGTCTGAATGCTTATACAGCGCCGGGCAATTATTTGTCGCGGTTCTATAACGGCGTGGTTTATAACTATAAAATTATGGGCGTGATGAAGGATTACCACTATTTTTCGTTGCATGCAGTAATTGGGCCGTGTATGATTATGCCTGCAAATCCTATCCGGTTTAGCACTGTGATAGCCAAAGTTAGAGGCAATAACATGGCTGCGGCTATAAAATATAGTCAGCAAGTATGGAAAACTATAAACCCCGACACACCATTTAGCTATGATTTTTTAAATGACAGCTTTAAATGGGATTATATACAGGATCAGCGGGAGCAGCAAATGATGGCTACCTGTGCTGTTATAGCTATATTAATATCAGGCTTGGGGTTATTAGGCTTGATAACACATAGTTTAAATCAGCGTGCTAAGGAAATAGGGATAAGAAAGGTTATAGGCGCAAGTGTAAGCAGTATAGTTGTGCTGTTTTACAAAAAATATTTCAAGTTGTTATTAATTGCTAACCTGATAGCCTTACCGTTAGCCTGGTACTATATGAATAAATGGTTGAGCGGTTTTGCTTATCGGATAGAGATAGGGTGGCTAACTTTTATGTTATCCTTGTCGGCGGGTATAGTTATTGCTTTTTTCACCATTGCATTTAAAACCATAGGAGCAGCTATGTCAAATCCGGTAATCAGCTTAAGAAGTGAATAGCTATTTTATGATGTTTTTTGGATGAAAAACGAGCATTTTTAGGCAAAAAATGGACTATTTTGAACCCTTTTTAGGCGATTTTTACTGTTTTTTGAGTTGATTTTGCCTTTATTTTGGCTATTTTTCATTCTAAAAACTGCGTTTTAGCAATAAAAAGTAGTTTTTCAGAGGCAAAAGTGTAGCAAGTGTTTCACTTGTCCTGTGGCGCACCCGGTGTTATTTAGCTTTGAACAAACCGTATTTCAGTATACAGTATATAGCTCTAAAGCCATCCTTCCAGCCTATCTTTTTGCCTTCGGCATAGGTCCGGCCGTAGTAGGATATACCAACTTCGTATATCCTTACATTTGGCACCCTGGATATTTTTACGGTTACTTCAGGTTCAAATCCAAATCTGCTTTCTTCCAGGTTGATAGACTGGATCATTTTGGTATCAAATAATTTGTAGCAGGTTTCCATATCCGTTAGGTTAAGGTTGCTGTACATGTTTGTTAGCATGGTTAAAAACTTGTTACCGATGGTATGCCAAAAGAATAATACCCTATGCGGGTTCCCTCCCATAAACCTCGACCCAAAAACAACATCAGCAAAACCTTTTATAACCGGTTTTAACAGGTCATTATACTCCTCGGGATCATATTCCAGATCAGCATCCTGTATAATGAGGTATTCACCTGTAGCTTTTTGTATCCCGGTATGTATGGCGGCACCCTTACCCCGGTTATGATCATGCTTAAAATATTGGATAGATATATCCTGGTTCTCTGCAATATAACTTTCTATTGCCTGTTCAGTATCATCTGTAGAGCAATCATTAACGATGATTAATTCCTTACCGATATTATTAAGCAGCTCAACAGACTTTACCTTGTCGAGTATTAGATGTATGGTGCGCGCTTCATTGTATGCGGGAATAATTATCGATAATTTTTGTATAGCCATTTTGGGGGATTTCTGCTTGGTTTTATTATAAATTCTTAGCTAATATAAAGATATCACCTGTACATTGTTTATTTAATTGCCCGTGGGCAAAATGTAGGAATGTTAAAATAATACCTAAATTAATTTTAACCATACGTGTAAAATGATGCGCTATTTAAACACTTGAATTATTTTATTTCTTGAAATTAAGGGTACATTAGCACTTATAAAATATTTTATAGTTAAAATCACACGTTGAAAATAAATTTGTGGCAGCTAATTGCGGCTTAAACCGTCAGCATTAGTTAGGATAATCAGGTTGGAAAATGGCTAATAATGGAAATATCAATATAAAAGAGCTGGCGCGTCATCTCAACTTGTCTAAATCTACCGTGTCCAGGGCTTTTACCGGGCATAATGATATTAACCAGGAAACAAAGGAACGTATACTTAAAGTAGCTAAAGAACTTAATTATCAACCTAACCATCATGCCAGTAATTTAAGAGCCCAAAAAAGCAAAAACATTGCTATTATAGTTCCCGAGATTGCCAACAACTTCTTCTCGCAAGCCATAGACGGCATTGAAACAGTGGCCCGTGAAAAAGGCTATCATTTGCTGATTTATTTAACGGCCGATAACTTTGAAAGTGAAGTGGCTTATGTAAACGATTTATATAATGGCCGTGCAGACGGGATCATTATGTCGGTATCCGGCGAAGCTAATGATCACAGTTATATGAAGAAGCTGGAGCAAAAGCAAATTCCGCTTGTGTTTTTTGATAGGGTTTATGACGATATAAACACAGCCAAAGTAGTAACTGATGACTATGCCAGCAGCTTTGAAGCCACCATGCATTTGGTTCAGGCTGGGTGTAAAAACATTGCCTTTTTGGTTACAAACAAACAATTATCAATTGGCAAAATGCGTATGCAGGGATACCTGGATGCGCTTAGGCATGCCAACCTGCCTTTTGTAGATGAATTAATAGTTGATTGCAGCAACGATATTAATTTGAATTACGCCATACTTACAAATGCGTTTAAAACACTTACCATTGATGGCATCTTTGCCTCGGTTGAGCGTTTGGCTTTTGCTACCTATTATGTTTGCCACGATCTGGGTATCAGTATACCTAACCAGGTAAAGGTTATTAGTTTTTCCAGCCTGGAGATAGCACCTTTATTAAACCCTGCCCTCACTACTATAACGCAACCGGCTTATGAATTGGGCATACAGGCAGCAACCCTGTTATTCAAAATGCTTACCCAGGATGAGCCCGTTACGGATCAGATCGTGTTAGCATCCAAAATTATCCCCCGCAGTTCTACTTTATAAGCTTCTTTGCTAAATCGAGCAAAGCTCAAATTACGATATTTGTAATAAGTTTGTGCTTTTTTGGCTTTTTGGGCAGAATTTTCACTCGCGTCTAGAAAAGTTATTAACATATTTTTTAACAATCGGGAACATTCCCGGAAATCGGTTCGTTTTCTTTCAAAAAATGAAATATCAATTATTGTAAAATTAATTGTTATAAAATACTTATTATCAATACGTTATTTAAATGTTAATATTACGGTTAATGCGTAATAATTTAGCGTGTCAATTTTTTAATAAATGTTAATAACTTATTGTTGCTAAAGTTTGTTGCTATATGTGTTAAATCTACTTTTACATATGTACTTCGTACTAAAATTTAACCAGTTTTAAACTAAAAACCAAAAATTAATGAAAAACACTTACTTAATCAAGTACGTATTCCTTTTGTTATTTGTTTTTTCGGCAAGTGCTGTATTTGCGCAATCAGGTGTAATCACAGGCAAAATTGTTGACGAAACAAATCAGCCGTTGCCTGGCGCTGCAGTTTCTGTAGTTGGACAACAAATAAGCACAGGAACAGATGTTAATGGCAACTATCGCTTGTCTGTGGCAAATGGAGTAGTAACATTACATGTAACTTTTGTTGGTTACGATGCGATGGATAAAACTATAAACGTTTCCGGGAACGTTACCGTAGGTTTTAAATTAACACCAACTTCCCAAAGTTTAAACGAAGTTGTGGTAATTGGGTACGGTAGCCAAAAGAAGAAAGATTTAACAGGAGCAATAACAGTTGTTTCTTCAAAAGACTTCCAACAAGGCCAGATCACATCTCCGCAGGATTTAATCGCGGGTAAGGTTGCTGGTGTTACAGTAACCTCAAACGGTGGCGCACCGGGTGGTGGAAGTACCATTCGTATTCGTGCAGGTGCTTCTTTGGCTGCGAGCAACGATCCTTTATATATAATTGATGGTGTTCCAATTCAAAATGCTACAATTTCAGGCTCGGGTGATCCGTTAAGCACAATTGATCCTAATGATATTGAATCATTTACCGTACTTAAAGATGCTGCCGCAACCGCTATATATGGTTCAAGAGCTTCAAATGGTGTAATTATTATCACCACTAAAAAAGGTGTGACTGGTGCCCCAAAAATTAACTTCAGTACAAGTTATTCTATTGGCAATAAAGTTAAAGATATTGATGTATTGTCTGCTTCGCAGCTTCGCGGTGTTATTGATGCTTATGATGCGGCAAACGGAACAGATAAAGCAGCGTTATTAGGTACTGCTAATACTAACTGGCAAAATGAAATTTACCAGACGGCCCAAACTAGTGATAACAACCTAAGTATAACAGGTTCAACCAAACACATGCCTTACCGTGTGTCTGTAAGTTATTTAGATCAAACAGGTATTTTAAAAACCAGCGATCTTAAACGTGCAACCGCGTCTGTGTCATTAAATCCACATTTGTTAGATGACCATTTAAATATTAATATTAATATAAAAGGTACTCAAGAGGATTCACGTTTTGCAAATACCGGCGCCATAGGTGCTGCTGCCGAGTTTGATCCTACACAGCCTGTATATGTTAAAGGCTCTCCATGGGATGGTTATTTCGAATGGTATAACACCCCCGGTGATCCGGCAAGTGGTATTAACCCTAATACACCACGTAATCCATTAGGATTATTAGAAGATAACCATAATACAGCTACTATTTACAGGAGCTTAGGTAATTTTCAGGCCGATTATAAATTCCCTTTTTTACCGGAATTGCATGCTAACGTTAATGTTGCTTATGATATAGCAAAGGGAAGCGGTAGCACCTATATTCCATCTGATGCAGCGCAGTCTTATTCAACAATTGGCGGCGGAGCAAACAACCCTTATGGTGGTAACTATACCAATACCGTTGGCGAGTTTTACCTAAGTTATATTAAGGATTTAAAATCTATAAAGAGTAATATAAACGCCACTGCTGGTTATGGCTATTATAATGATAGGTCGACCACTTTTAATTACTATAGTTATAATGCGGCAAAAGATACTATTGCGGGTACCAAACCGGCATTTCCTTATAGTAAATATCAAAACGTACTCATCTCTTATTATGCAAGGTTAATTTATACTTATAATGAAAAGTATATCTTACAGGGATCTATCCGTACGGATGGTTCATCAAGGTTTGCGCCTAACGTACGCTGGGGCACATTCCCTGAAGGATCATTCACCTGGAGAATAAGTGATGAAGATTTCTTGAAAGATTCGCATACGCTGTCTGATTTGAAACTTCGTGTAGGTTATGGTATCACAGGTAACCAGGAGGGTATAGCAGATTATTCATACCTGCCGACTTATGCACTTGGCGCATCGTCAGGATTGTACCAGTTTGGCAATACATTTTATAACACCTATACGCCGAGCGCATATAACCTTGATTTAAAATGGGAACAAACAGCAACCGCAAACGTGGGCGTTGATTACGGCTTTTTAAATAATCGCATTACGGGTAGTATAGATGCTTATATTAAAAAGACTAAAGATTTACTGGCTACTGTTGAAGTTCCACCAGGTGCAAACTTTTCAAACCAGTTATTATCAAACGTTGGTAATGTAGAAGATCAGGGTATTGAATTTAATATTACTGCTATACCTATAAAAACACCAAACATTACCTGGAATGTAGCATTTAACGCGACCTTCCAAAATAGTAAAATTACCAACCTTACTTTAACACCTACTCCCGGCTTTTTAGGAGAATATCCAACAACCGGTGGTACCATAAATGGTGGTTTTGGTGCGTATGCAGAGTTTCTTCCTGTAGGCCATACTCCTTACTCATTTTATTTATATCAACAGGTTTATGGCACCAACGGCCAACCACTTGAAGGTGTTTACAAAAGCAGTAATGGTGTAAGCCCTGATCTTAATGTAGAGCACTCACCATACCCAACAGCTATTTATGGCTTTAGCACATCATTTACGTATAAAAAATGGACAGCAAGCACTGTTTTACGTGCAAACCTGGGTAATTATTTATACAATAACATTGATGCGAATTTTGGTAACCTGGCAAATATATTGCCATCAGGTGGTAATGTTAATAATGCAACCGTTAGCTACCTTAACTCAAAGTTTGCAAACGCCGATATCCTTTCAGATTACTACTTGCAAAACGCGTCATTCCTGAAAATGGATAACTTAAGCTTAAGTTACAATGTTGGCCATATCTTTAATGATCAACGCACAAATCTAAAACTAAGCGCAAATTGCCAGAATGTATTTACGGTGACTAACTATACAGGTCTTGACCCGGAAAGCAGCAATGGTATTGATTATAACTTCTATCCAAGGCCACGTACTTTTACATTGGGCTTAAACCTTGGTCTTTAAATAAAATATTAATTTAAGAGATATGAAAAGGAATTTTTCTAAAATTTTAGGCATGATAGTCCTCCTTTCGGGGTTTATGATGTCGTGCGAGAAGGATTTAAATGTGAAGCCTGCAAATACTGTTACCGCAAGTGTAGCATATAGCACGCCTTTGGGTTTTAAGGAAGGATTAGCAAAGGCTTACAGTGCATTTGCTGTAACCAGCAATACAGGTGGCCCGGGTGTTACTGATGTACCGGGTGGAGATGCCGGCGCGTCGGATTTCTTAAGGCTTTTCTGGAATGTTCAGGAATTAACTGCAGATCAGGCAAAATGTGCATGGTCAGGTAGTCAAAACCCTGGTATACAGGATTTGAACCAGGACGTATGGGACCCAACCAACGCGGTGTTAAAAGGTTTATATGAGCGTAGCATTTATCAAATTACTTTATGTAATGATTTTCTTCGCCAGTCAACTGATGCTAATTTAGCAGCTAATGGTATTACTGGTAGCAATGTTACCGACATACATTATTATAGAGCAGAAGTGCGTTTCTTAAGAGCATATCAGTACTGGGTATTGATGGATGTTTTTGGTAATCCGTCATTTGTTGATGAAACCACTCCTATAGGCGCTTATTACCCTAAACAAATTAGTAGATCAGCTTTGTACGCTTATGTTGAGTCTGAGCTAAAAGCCATTGATCCATTATTAATGGCACCTCATACAAATGAGTATGGCAGGGTTGATCAGGCGGCAGATTGGGCCCTACAGGCACGCTTGTACTTAAACGCACAGGTTTACACAGGTACTGCAGATTGGGCAGATGCCATGACTTATTCGCAAAAAGTAATTAGTGCCAACTATCCGTTAATGACTAAATACCAGAATTTATTTTTGGCTGATAACAATGTGTCTAATACCGAAGTGATATTATCTATTAACTATGATGGTATTAATACACAAACTTACGGTGGCACTACTTTTATCATTAACAGTAGTATAAATAATACATGGAGCGAAGGAGCAGGATTTTATGGTGTTCCAAGCGGTGGTTGGACAGGTAATCGTGCCACACAAAATTTACCCGCATTATTTAGCGATACTACAGGTAAAACAGATACACGCGCTATATTCCGTGTAAGAGAGACAACTTGTGATACCCTATTATCATTCACAAGTGGTATTGGCGTTATTAAGTTTAAGAATGTTAATTCAGATGGTTCAATACCGGTAATCCCAGGTGGTACTTTTTGTAATACAGATTTTCCTTTATTCCGTTCTGCTGAAATGTATTTAACATACGCCGAAGCTGCTTTGCGTTCGGGAACAAATACATCAATAGGCCTTGGATATTATAATACTGTACGTAATCGTGCTTATAGTGGCACTGCAGTTCCTGTAACCGGAATAAGCTTAGCTGATATATTAAATGAACGCGGAAGAGAATTTTATTGGGAAGCCCAACGCCGTACAGATTTGATCCGTTTTGGTGAATTTACAGGGGGAACTTATTTATGGCCATTTAAAGGCGGCCCGCTAGGAGGTACTAATGTTGCCAGCTACCGCTCCATATTCCCTTTACCAATTGCCGATGTTACAACAAATCCAAACCTGAAACAGAACCCTGGTTATAATTAATCAAAATTTGAGATTTACAAACACTTATTATTAAAGGGTTTAATTTAAAGATATAGAAAATGAAAAAATTATTAACAACATTCCTGGCTTTAAGCGGTGTAGCATTGTTAATGTTATCATCCTGCAAAAAGAGTGGTACACCAATAGTTACCAATGGCGGTACACCCGGAACTTTAACAGCTAGCACAACAACACCTGTGTTAGATAAAACAAAGCTTTCGGATACTACTTATATAGTTAACTTTAGCTTTACCGCTCCAAAATATAATTTCAGTGCGGCTGTAACTAACACCTTGCAAATAGATTCAGCAGGCGATAACTGGCTACATCCTGTATCAGTAACATTTGCTCATAATGTTTTTGAACAAGGCTTTAGCACACTTAACTTCAATAACTTGTTATTGAAAGTTGTTCCTGCCGGTATAACTTCAAAAGTTAATGTGCGCATACAGCACTCACTTAGCAGCACCGTAGCCAGCTACTCAAATGTGGAAACACTTACAGTATCGCCATTTAACTTAACATCGTGGGTATATATAACCGGTGCTTTCGCAAATTGGAATAACCCTGGTCCGGGCGAGGATAGTTTGATATCAACTTTAGGTAATGGCGTTTATACAGGTATTATTAACTTTAACGCTACGGGTGCGGGTGCAAATCAATTCCTGATATTACCTGTTAAGGGTAGTTGGACAAATAAATATGCAACTACTGATCCAACCACTCTAACCCCAAGCGCTACAGTGACTTATAACGGGGCGAATAACTTTAATGCACCGGCAGCCAATGGGCAATATATTGTAACGCTTGATTTGAATGCGAATACTATTAAGTTTGCCTTAGCAGATTATTACAGTGTTATTGGCAGCGCGCCACCGGGAACTGCCTGGAATACCGATACCTTCATGAAATATATTAACGATGGTACAGGAACCTGGGTAGTAAATAATCTTGCGATGGTTGTGGGTGAATACAAGTTTAGGCAAGACGCCCAATGGACAAATAGTTGGGGCCCTGGTACTGCTGCTGGTACAGTAGTTAGCTCTGGCGCTACAGGCGATGGGAACATTCAACTTACTACAGCAGGTAATTATAATATAACTTTTGTGCAGCCTGCCAGTACTTTTGGATCAACACCACTAGCAACAACTACTTATACAGCAGTAAAGCAATAAAAGTATTTATACTGATACCATTATAACAAACCCGCCGAAAAGGGCGGGTTTGTTATAAACAATAAAACCTAAACGGTATTACCCCATCCGTTTGCAAATATTCTATCACCATGAAAATTAAGTTAGCTCTTTTTGTTTTTTTTCTATTCCTGTCGGCAAGTGTATTGGCACAAATACCGGCACTTGAACGTGTTGAACCCATGTTTTGGTGGGTCGGCATGAAAAATCCCAAACTACAGCTAATTGTACATGGTGATAAAATTGCTGAGCGTACGGTAAAACTTAATTATCCCGGCGTAAAACTTACGCAGGTTCATAAGGTTGAAAATCCAAACTACTTGTTTTTAGATCTGGATATATCCGCAACTGCAAAACCGGGCGCGTTTACCATATCTTTCGTAAAAGCAGGAGCCGCAAATCTCCAGTATAAATATGAATTAAAACAACGCGACCACTCACCTAACAGGGCGCAGGGTGTTACCAATAAGGATTTAATTTATTTGATAATGCCTGATCGCTTCTCAAATGGCGATCCTTCTAATGATTCTGTACCCGGCATGGCAGAGATGAAAGTCGACCGCAGCCAGATGTATGCACGCCATGGCGGTGATATACAAGGAGTGATGAACCATTTGGATTATTTGAAAGATCTGGGTGTTACCACAGTATGGCTAACTCCTGAAATTACTAATGATATGCCGCATGCATCCTATCATGGCTATGCGGTAACAGATCATTATTATGTTGATCCTCGTTTTGGCACCAATGCATTGTATAAAGCTTTTGTAGATAAATGCCACGCCATGGGTTTAAAAGTGATCAAGGATCTGGTGCATAACCACTCCGGCATAAATGATTATTTTATTAAAGATATGCCCATGAAAAGCTGGGTGCATCAGTGGCCAAAATATACCAACTCAAATTTTAGAGATGCTGCAGTGATGGATCCTCACGGATCTGCTATAGATAAGAAGATCATGCTTGACGGCTGGTTTGATCATAGCATGGCCGATATGAACGAGAATAATCCTTATGTGCAGAACTATCTTACCCAAAATCATATTTGGTGGGTGGAATACGCCGGTGTTGATGGTTTCCGTTTGGATACCTACCCTTACAATGATGCCGAGTATATGGCAGACTGGGCAAGAAAAGTTAAGGCTGAGTTTCCTCATTTATCTATATATGGCGAAACATTGGTATGGTCAGTTGCAAATCAGGCCTATTTTACACAGGGAAATACAGTTAACCGTGGTTTCGATACAGAGTTGCCGGGCGTTGTTGATTCGCAGGTAAAAGATGCATTGGCCGAAGCGCTTAATGGTAAAGATGGCTGGACAGATGGTGTTAACAGATTATACCTGGTATTGGCTCAGGACTTTTTATATCAGAACCCAACCCGTAATGTGGTGTTTTTAGATAACCATGATATGAGTCGCTTCTACTCAGTTGTAGGCGAGGATTTTAATAAATATAAAGCGGGAATGGCGTTGCTTTTAACCACTCGCGGTATACCGCAGATTTATTATGGCGACGAGATTTTAATGAAAGGCAAGTCCAGTCCCGATGGTTTGGTGCGAAGCGATTTCCCGGGCGGATGGGCTGGAGATAAAGCTAATAAATTCACGAATGAAGGTCGTACAGATTCGGAAAGAGTGGCATTTAATTATGTACGTACCCTTGCCAATTACAGAAAACAAACACCTGCTTTGCAAACCGGTAAGCTAATGCAATATATACCTGAAAAAGGCATATATGTTTACTTTCGGTATGATGCAGCCAAAACGATCATGATAATTTACAATAGCGAAACAAAAGAGCAAAATCTGTCAACAGATAGGTTTAATGAACGTACCGCCGGATTTACCAGGGCAAAAAATGTTATCACTAACGAAAGCATAAGCAACATCGGGTCAATAACAATACCGGGTAAAACAACTTTAGTGCTTGAGTTGAATAAATAAGCACTACTTAAATCAAACTAAACAATAACCATTACTCGCAGCGAGGGAATATTTTAGCAGATGAAGAACTACATTAAGGCTGATGAATGGCAAATAATAGAAGAGGGTTTTGATCCAAAACTTAATGAAATATCAGAGAGCCTGTTTAGCATAGGTAATGGCCATATGGGGCAGCGCGCTAATTTTGAAGAAGCGTACTCCGGGAAAACCTTACAGGGAAACTATATAGCAGGCGTTTATTATCCTGATAAAACAAGGGTTGGCTGGTGGAAAAACGGTTACCCGGAAAACTTCGCCAAGGTATTAAATGCCGCAAACTGGATAGGCATCGATATAAATATTGAAAATGAACAGCTTGACCTTGCAACTTGTAAAGTACTCGAGTTTAAAAGAGTGCTAAACATGCGCGAAGGCTATCTGCAGCGCACCTTTACCGCCGAACTGAAAAGCGGCAAACAAATAAAGGTAAACGCCAAACGGTTTTGCAGCATTATAGACGAAGAGGCCGGCGCTATTGAATATACAGTCACCCCGGTAAATTTCAGCGGAGCGATAACTATTAATTCTTATATAGATGGCGACATTGCCAACAAAGATTCTAACTACGATGAAAAGTTTTGGGATGAGGTAAATAGCAACGCTGATAATAACCAGGCTTATTTAACCCTGAGAACTAAAAAAACATTATACGAGGTTTGTACCGGTACTTGTACTATTGTTTATCAAAATGGCAAACCTGCTGATGTTAAATACATCAGCACAGCTAAAGAGAAATACACATCAACCGTTGTTAATATAAACGCCAATCAGGGTGAAAACATAGCGATATATAAATACGCGGTAAACGTATCCTCGCAAAATCATAAGCCCGAAGGTTTACTATCGGCCTGTACAAATGTATTGAGCGAAGTAAGCGATAAAGGTTTTGATAAAATGTTAGCTGAACAAGCCGAAGCCTGGAAAGAAAAATGGAACGAAAGCGATATTATTATTGAAGGTGATGTGGCAGCACAACAGGGCATCCGTTTTAATATCTTCCAGTTAAATCAAACCTATACAGGTAAGGACGACCGTTTGAATATAGGCCCTAAGGGTTTTACCGGCGAAAAATATGGCGGCTCTACCTATTGGGATACAGAAGCTTATTGTGTACCTTTTTATTTAGCTACTGCACCACAGCAGGTAACTAAAAATCTGCTCATTTATCGTTACAAGCAGCTTGATAAAGCTATAGAGAACGCCCAAAAGCTTGGTTTTAACAACGGGGCAGCCTTGTACCCCATGGTAACCATGAATGGTGAAGAGTGCCATAACGAATGGGAAATTACTTTTGAAGAGATCCACCGCAACGGCGCTATAGCTTATGCCATTTATAATTACATTAACTATACCGGTGATGCAGCGTATTTGAATGAATACGGACTGGAAGTATTAATCGGGATAGCTCGTTTTTGGGCTCAGAGAGTAAACTGGAGCGAAAACCAGGGCAAATTTGTAATGCTGGGTGTAACCGGGCCAAATGAATACGAAAATAACGTAAATAATAACTGGTATACCAGTACCATTGCTTGTTGGAGCATGGAATACGCAAGCGAAGCCGTAAACTATGTAAAAACAAATACACCTGAAAAATATCAGCAACTAATAAAAAAACTGAGCTTTAATGAGGTAGATGAAACTTCATTCTGGAATCATATTTGCAAAAATATGTACTTCCCTAAGGATGAAGCAAAAAACATTTTTTTGCAGCAGGATGGTTTCCTCGATAAAGAAATAATCCCGGTAAATGATCTTAATCCAGCCGAACGCCCATTAAATCAAAATTGGAGTTGGGACAGGATACTGCGGTCATGCTATATTAAACAGGCCGACGTATTACAGGGGCTTTATTTTTTCAGTGATAAATTTGATGAGGAAACGTTACGAAGCAATTATGAGTTTTATGAGCCGCTAACGGTGCATGAAAGTTCTTTATCGCCTTGCGTACACGCTATACTTGCGGCACGTTTAGGTAGAGAAGATGACGCTTATAATTTTTACCTGCGTACATCAAGGCTTGATCTGGATGATTACAATAATGATACGGAAGATGGTTTGCATATCACCTCAATGGCAGGCACATGGATGAGTGTGGTTGAAGGCTTTGCCGGGATGCAGGTAAAAAATGGCAAACTAAGTTTCAGCCCATTTTTACCCAGTCAATGGAAATCATATTCGTTTAACATCACTTTCCGGGGAGCATTGATCAACGTTTTAGTTAATACGGATGGTATTTGCTTAAGTAACTACTCAACTCATAACATGAGGATAAATGTTTTTGATGAGCATTGCGATATTAACGCTAATGCGCAAATTTTTGTAGCACACAAAGTAAGGGTATAATTGAAAGGTTATTACAAAAAGAAAAGCCGGTATTTAATAAATACCGGCTTTTCTTTTTGTAGATATTTTTATATTAAATATTGGTACTCAGTAAATTTAATATGTCGGTATTGTTAGATGCTTTTGCATAATCGGCGGCAATTTTATGATTCTTATCGGCGATGTTTACATTGGCGCCGCGATCGATAAGTGTTTTTACAAGAGCCGCATTGCCTGAATTTACCGCGGTAATTAAAGCAGTATTACCTGCTTTATCCTGAAGGTTGATGTCAGCATCTTCTTCAAGTAAAAGTTTAGCAGCGCGTAGTTGTCCGCTTTGCACGGCAATAATTAAAGGTGTTTCGCCTTGCGCGTCACGAGAATTTACATTAACGCCGCTGTTTAACAGGAATTTGATGCCAGGGATGTCGTTTGTTTTGGCAGCAGTAAAAATGTTTTGAGCGAAAATTGGTAGTGAGAACAGTACAAATAAGCTTAATAGAATAACTTTCTTTTTCATTTAATAAATTAATTAGGGGCCCAAAGCCGGTTAAAATTACCCTAATAACGTAAAAGAATTAATTAATGTTTAATTGAAAGTTTTGCACTTTTTTTAATGACGAATTTTGGCTTTCGTTATATGAAACAATGAATTTGGTATACAAATGGGCGTTTGTGTTAAATTTCGATAAAATGCAACCATAGTGTATAATCTACACTGATTTTAATTAACCATTAGTTTAATAGAATTTGATTTTTCTAATTTTCAGATGACATTAAAATGACAAAATAGAGCTGTATGGAATGCGATTTTTCAATTAAATTCAGGCTACTGCATGTAATTCTCTGTCTTCCAATTTATTCAGTTTGTTCAGTCTGGTTTTCAAAATACCTCTTGCGCGGCATAAAGTAGTTCTTGATAACAATTCAGTCATGCCAAGCTTAGTCCCTATTTCCTGGTGCGAAAAACCTTCAATAGCATACATGTTAAATACCGAGCGATAAGTATCAGGTAATTGATCTATCATTTGTAGTAAGTCAGCAGCCTCGAGGGTATTATCGTTACGTGTGGTGCCTGCCATCATCTTGCTGTCTTCACCAAAATCATCAACCAAAACCATTGTGCGCGCTTTGCGATAGCGTGATATGGCGCAATGTACCATAATACGGCGTATCCAACCTTCCAGGCTACCCTCGCCACGATAATTGTGCAGATTGTTAAATAATTTTACAAACCCCTCCTGTAAAATATCCTGCGCCTCATCTTTATCTTTTGCATAACGAATGCAAACCGCCATCATTTTTGGTGATAACGTTTTATATAGTAATTCCTGGTATTTAGGTTCGTTACGTAAGCAACCTTCCCATATAAACCTTAAATAATTATCTGTGCTCATCTTTTTGCTATTTGATAAGCCTATGCCAAAATTGATACCCTTAATTTATGTTATTGATTTATAGTTAATTATGTATTATGGTGGTTTTGTAACTGTTCGATAACGAACGATTAACGTTTGCTTGCGGACGGTTGCTGCTAATAATATCTAAAAGATTTATCTTTGCCCTATCCGGGATAAAAACCCGGCAGCGACATGATAAAAGAAATTGAAATAGTATGCTCTCCCGGGCAGCATGAAGATGAGGCAGTTTTAAAGGACCTTGTAGCATCAGCATTAAGAATCTCCACCAATAAAATTACCGGCTTCCAAATATTAAAGCGCTCAATTGATGCTCGTGGACGCAAAGTGGTTTACCGCATGCAGCTAAAGGTTTATATTGATGAGCCATTTAGCGCTGAAAGTTATACCGTAAATTATCCCGATGTAAAGGAGGCTAAGCCTGTTATTATAGTAGGGGCTGGTCCGGCTGGTTTGTTTGCTGCTTTGCAGTGTATTGAACTGGGATTAAAACCTATTATTATAGAGCGGGGTAAAGAGGTTAAAGACCGCCGCCGCGATCTGGCAAACATCAACAAACAAGGACTGGTAAATCCCGAGAGTAATTATTGTTTTGGTGAAGGCGGAGCAGGTACATATTCTGATGGTAAGCTCTACACACGCTCAACCAAACGGGGCGATGTAAACCAGGTACTGAAGATATTTGTAGCCCATGGGGCAACAACTGATATTTTGGTTGACGCCCGCCCGCACATCGGTACCAATAAATTACCACAGATTATCACTGCTATCCGTGAAACGATACTCAATGCAGGCGGAGAAATTCGTTTTGATGCGAAAGTCACCTCATTAATAATATCCTTTGATAAAATTAAGGGCGTTGAGCTGGCATCAGGCGAAAAAATAAACTCAGATGCGGTAATACTGGCAACTGGGCACTCCGCGCGCGATGTTTTTGAAATGCTGCATCGTCAAAATGTATTGATAGAAGCCAAGCCATTTGCTTTAGGTGTGCGGATTGAACATCCGCAGGAAATTATTGACCGTGCGCAATATCATTGCGAAGTTCGGGGCGATGACTTGCCTCCATCCTATTATAGTTTGGTGGAGCAGGTTGATGGTCGTGGTGTATTCTCCTTTTGTATGTGCCCTGGCGGTATCATCGCGCCCTGCGCCACAGAAGCAAATGAAATTGTAGTAAATGGCTGGAGCCCGTCCAAACGGAATAACCCTTATGCCAACTCCGGTACAGTGGTCCAGATTAATTTAGAGGATGTAGCCGGAGATGAAAACGACCCATTTAAAATGCTCAAATTTCAGCAGGAAATTGAACGCATAGCTTTTACAGCAGGCGGCGGTAGTTTAGTGGCCCCCGCGCAACGCATGGTCGACTTTGTAAATGGTCGGCAATCTATCGATCTACCCAAAAACTCTTATCTGCCCGGTACAAGAAGCACCCAATTGAAAGAAGTATTGCCTGATTGGATAAATGAACGCTTACGAAAAGCATTGCCAGTATTCGGGCAAAAGATGAAGGGCTATTATACCAATGAGGCTATATTAGTGGGTGTAGAATCCCGTACCTCATCACCCGTGAAAGTCCCCAGAGATAAAGAGACCTTACAACATCCCCAGATAACCGGCTTATTCCCATGTGGCGAAGGTGCCGGATATGCAGGTGGCATAATTTCTGCTGCTATTGATGGGATAAACTGTGCAACGGCGGCTTTAAAAGTAATAATTTAACCTCCACCCGGCGCCCCCCTGATTTCAGGGGGAGGTGTCGACGAAGGAGACGGAGGGGGTAAATAGGTAATAGATTTTTATAAAATGACAACATCCGAAAAACTACAGCAAGAATTAGAGAAAGTACTATTAGGCCGCCCATGGTATGGCACAGGCATATATGATACCATTGCCAAAGTAAGTTTTGAAGCCGCTTATGAAAAACCGCCGGGCTCTGTGCACAACATTGCCGAAATCGTATTACACATGGTTGCCTGGACAGAAGAGGTAATGGATCGCATGAATGGCATGACCGCAGGCGTACCCACCAGCGGCGACTGGCCGGAGACAGGGAAACCTGAGGAGCAAAAATGGCAGAATTATGTTGATGACTTAAAGTTGGTTAACGTAAATTTGATACGCATCATTCAAGACTTTCCTGATGAACAATGGGATGAGCCAATAGATGATCAACGAGGCGATAGGCCGGTAGTTACTTATGAGGCATTGATTAACGGATTAATCCAGCATCATATTTATCATGCAGGGCAAATCGCATTATTAAACAGAATTATAAATGGCTGATAAAAAGACATTGATTTTAGGCGCTACCCCGGATTCAAGCCGTTACGCATATCTGGCCGCGAACAGATTGGTAAATCATGGGCATAGTATCGTTAACGTAGGCATAAAAACCGGCGAAGTTGCAGGTGTGCAAATTGAAAAAGCCGAAACCATACATGATGATATTGATACGATAACCTTATATGTAGGTACGCAAAACCAGCCACCTTTGTATGATTATATATTAAATACACACCCAAAGCGTATTATCTTCAATCCCGGTACCGAAAATACCGAGCTGCGCAAAATGGCAAATGAAAAAGGTATTGAAACTGAATACGCCTGTACGCTTGTACTATTATCAATAGGGCAATATTAATAAGCCTTATTGGTTATTACCATCATTAACCACCAGGTTACTCACCTTGCTTGATGCGTTGATGGAATATTGCATCCCATTTTGCGTTTTCCTGGTCATAAAAACAAATAAGTATTCGCTATTGGCAAAAGTTTCAGATGTAGTTAAGCCACTATCCGCATCATCCACAATTTTATAGCCATTACTGGTTTGCAAATCCGTTAATATGGTATTGTATTCAGCGGCGGATGGCGTTTCGTATAAAACATTAAGCTTTAATCGGTTTACCAGATCTATCCTAAAATCTGAATGATCGCCCATATAAGTTAGTTGATGCCCTTGCATCCCATGTCTGGAGATATTTTCCATACCGGTAAACTTATAGCCTAATGGTTTAAAGTAATCATCAAGTTTTTCCGCTTTAACAGCATCACCCAAAACAGTACTAAAGGTTTTCAAGCTTACAACATCAGTGCCGGCAATAGCCCTTACCTGTGCTTGCGATATGAATGGCAGAATAGATACTAGTATAAGTAGTAGGTTTTTTCTCATATTTATTAATTGTGATAAACTATAATCAAAAGCTTTTCGGGAACGATATAATAAAGGTTGCTCCCTCATTCACTCTGCTTTCAATCGCTATTTTGCCGCCTAAACTTGTAACATGATTATATACAAGGTATAAACCAATCCCCTTACTATCGCTATGATTGTGGAATTTTTGATTGAACCCAAATATCTTATCTTTCACAGCATCCATATCAAAGCCTAATCCTTTATCAGACAAAACCAATTGCTTAATATTATCCCTTTCTCTGGTATAAATAGTAATAACAGGGGCTGTATCAGGTTTGGTGTATTTAATAGAGTTGGTAATCAGGTTAAGGAATATGCTTTCAAGGTAAGCCTTGTTAAAGTTTATTGTTTCGTACACAGAAAAATCGACAGCTATTTTCGCTTTTGCACCTTGTATCAATGATCCTAACGATAAGAGTACAGTATTAAGGCATTCACTTAAATTCAATTCCTCGGTATGTACTTCTAAAATGTTTTTCTGTGTTAGGGTATCCACGTAATCATTTAAGGTATTCTTTAAACTTTCAGCAGAGATCTTAAGCATCTCAAAAAATTCAAGCGTTTCCTTATCCTGAATTTTAGATATATCCAGGAAATTAAAAATAGATAACAGATTACTAACCGGCAACCTTAAATTATGGGATGTTGTATAGGTGAGTTGTTTCAACTCGTTATTAATGGAGGTTAAATTATTCAATAACGAGTTCCTGTCCTCCTCCAGTTTCTTTTTATGGGTAACAACTTTTGCAATGGCAAAAACAAGTCCTTCTTCTTTAATTGGCATCGAAGTCCAGGATAGCCAAACAATCTCACCACTCTTAGTAATATATCGGTTCTCGAAATGTAAAAGTGGGTTGTCTTTCTTAATATTCTCCCGCTTTTGCGATGTCAGTTCGCGGTCCTCGGCATGAACAAAGGAATCTATCGGCCTTGAAAATAACTCTTCATTAGTATAACCAAGTGTTTTGGAAACAGCAGGGTTTATCTTTTTGAAATAACCATCAAACCCGGCAATACACAGCAGGTCCGGTGATAAGTTGAAGAAATGCTCCAGATTAAATATGTCTTCTTTTATATTATTATTAATAGTATCAGTAACGCCCATTGTACACAAATCTTAGTCCACAGTTAAAATCTAACAGGTTATTGTACGCAATTTAACTACTAGTTGTTGTATAATGCCCTTGCTATTATAGTAACAATTTTAAAAATGACAGTTTCAGCATCTGCCAGGCTATTTATTGCGGAGCTTGTGAGAATATCCTAATCTCCTTCGGATAATAATTATTGATCCTGTTAGGTAATAATTTGGCCCAACCTAAAGTATGGCCTTCAAAGTTCATTAAACTCCAACCGGTTTCAGCTATAGTTAAGGTAAGGTTATCCCGCCTTAAATACTGTATGGCCTGGTCTTTATTCAGTTCGGTTTGTAAAACTGCATCCTTATTAACAATAATGCTCAAAGCCAGTTCATGATCGGGCACCAGATCCTTACCTGCAAGTTTGCCTATCCTCACACCCGACTTCTTTACATACAAGTTCCGGCTCAGGATATTCAAGCTTTCGATATGATTACGGTTAATGGCCATCCAGTCATCATTCACTTTAAAATAGTAAAACTCTGCAGGCTCATTAATATACTGCTTTACCTGGTCCAGTTCTTTGGCTACTACCTTTTGCTGCTCCTTATTCTTAAAGCCACCCATAGCTTCCTGGCTCCCGGTTTTCCTCAAACAAGCGGCGAATAATCCCTCACCCTTTACCTTGCCGGGATAGAAACGATAACCCCATGCTTTTTTCTTTTCAGATTGCGTTTCAACAATGCCCCACTCCTTATATATAGGTATAGGCAAACTCTCTAATTCAAAGCTTTCGCAAAGCCAGTCCAAAATGTCCTCGTTTTCCTGGTGCGAGTAAGAGCAGGTACTATATATAAGGTGTCCGCCTTCTTTTAAACACGGATAGATGTCAGCCAATATTCTTTCCTGCCTTTGTTGACATAAGTTTACGTTGTTCTCGCTCCATTCATTCATCGCCGCAGGGTCTTTACGAAACATACCCGACCCTGAGCAAGGCGCATCAACCAATATAATATCAAAAAAACCTTTCAGGCGGGTAAAATCTTTTGGATCGTTATTGGTCACGATGACATTGGCAGTTCCCCATCTGCTTAAATTATCAGCAAGTACCGGTACACGTGTTTTGATGATCTCGTTTGCCACTAATAAGTCCTCAGGCTGCATAGCCGAATTGATCAATGTGCTTTTGCCGCCGGGCGCTGCGCACAGGTCTAATATCTTCACGGGTTCCTCATCAGGCTTAATGCTTTTTAATATATGGCCGATGAACATGGATGATGCTTCCTGTACATAATAACAGCCTGCATGGAATAAAGGATCGAATGTAAACGACGGGCGCGCATCTAAATAATAGCCTTCGGGGCACCACGGCACCTGGCTATCGCCTTTTATCGCAGATTTTTTAAAAGGATTTATCCTTATAGAGGTAGGCGTTTCAGAAAATTCGTGAGTATTTATGAAGTTTTCTGCGTCAAAACCCGGCTCGCCGGATAATGATTCTAAAAAATTAGGAGGAAAATTAAGCTTGTCCATATCGTGTTTCAAAGATACGAATTCAATAATAGCCCTGTTTACTATACCCTAGTGAAAAAAGAATGCTCTAATATCAATTGTTTAACAGTTAGTTATAAATGCATGTGCAGTTTTTACAAAAATGTTTTTGTGGGGTTGGATATTCTTGTTACATTTGTGCCCCGCTAAAGAAAAGCGGTTGTTTTTTGAACATTTAGCGACAATAAAATAATCTAAAATAAAGTAAACTTTTACTTGTTAGATAGTTAAAAAAGTCGCATCTTTGCAGCCCGCAAACGAGGGGAAGAGAAGAGGAGAGAAAGAGCGGGAAGAAATTTTAGAAATAAAGTTTTGGAATAAG
>Ga0302309_10000053_pt1 | contig 157821 bp, 131 predicted proteins | sample III_Palsa_N1_1_FD_200453 | JGI IMG/M metagenome (GOLD analysis project Ga0302309, IMG submission 200453) | Peat permafrost microbial communities from Stordalen Mire near Abisko, Sweden - III_Palsa_N1_1 | ecosystem: Environmental > Terrestrial > Soil > Palsa > Peat permafrost | place: Sweden...
TCAAATGCATCAACAAAATACCATGAAAATAAAAACCTATAAAAAAACTCAAACATCTTTGGTGGATGTTTGAGTTTTTATCAACTTTATATCATTAATAATAGTCAACCTTTCTTAGGACGTGACACATGAGTCGCTCAAAATATGCAATAATTAGCAAAACTTAGTGTGATATTCATTGCGTCTTTTTATTTTAAGTGACAATACTTTTTGGTAAGGGTTTTGATTAACTCAACTCGCTCAAGCACAAATTTTTGATTGAAAAACGTATTTGAAAAGTCGTCGAAATGCTCAATATGATACCCCATATAAAATATCCAAAAACCAAAGCTTAGATAAGGAATGGCAGCTATTTCATTTTTTGATAGTTGCCTTATTTCTCTATAATTTTCAATCAAAATATTAAATGAACGATCAGCTTCTTCCTGACTCATCCTGTTAAATATTACATTAACGGAAAGATGGAGCCAAAATGTCATAATATCATTAACTAAATACCCTTTACCCAAGAAGTCAAAATCAAAAAAAGTAATCTTGTCTTTATCGTCAAAATGGAAATTTTTAGGTAAAAGATCATAGTGACAATAGCCATAACTAAAGCCTGAAAGGTCAAAACTTTCAAGTTTATGGATAACTTTATCTATAGTATCTGTAATCCATTGCCTTTGATCAGGGATATTTTCAAAAATTGGATTGAAAGATTTTAATGGCTGACGCATAGTCGTATTAAAATCATATGATTTACGTTCATACGGAAGTTTAATACTACAGGAAACATTGTGAATTCGAGCTAACTCCTTGCCAAAGTTAGATAACTGAGCATCGCTTAGCTGACTTACAGATAAACCTTTTGCATAGCTGAACAAAACGCCATATCTAATTCCTTCTGCTGCGTTGAATTCTAAAATTTGATCTTCATTTATTGTAGATATAGGGTATGAAACACTAATCCCCTGTAAATTAAGAGCTTTCAGAAAAGTTATCTCAGAGCGTATTTCTTCAAGAGATCTATGACTTTTACGATATATTCTAAAGACAAATTTTTTATCTTCAGTTTCTACCAAATAATGATCGTTTACACCTCTCAATAAGTATTTGCACACTGAAATTACAAACCCGTACTTTTTTTGTAAATAGGTTTTTAATTCTACCGAAGATAAAGTAGAATATTGTGTAGGGAAAATAGGCATGGCAGCTAAAATATAATAAATCCCTCAAATTACTATTGGTTTTGCTCTGAAAGCATGTTGCAAGACCTGGAAATTTTAGAGAAGTAGGAATAAAGAATACTAAATAAGTGTATTCCTTACAAATAACTACTAATTCTATAGACTTTGTTTATATTTGTCGAAATTATTATTGATGCAAGTACAGGGGACGCCAGTTTTCACAGATCAGGAGCTGTTGGAAAAATTAAGGCAAGATGACGCCGACGCGTTTGAAAACATTTACAAAAAATATTTCTCACGCTTATACGCGCATGCATATAAGTTATTGAAAGATAAAGATGCCTGTAAGGACATTATTCAGGAAATATTTTCACAGCTCTGGTTTAAAAGGCATACACAGGAGATTAAAGCGCTTGATGCCTATCTGTATGCAGCAACACGTTTTCAGGTTTTCAAAATCATACGCTCAAATCGCAGCTATGAAAACCTGTTTGATGTTGAAGATGAGCTGCCTGCCTGTAGAAATACAGAAAGCGTAATCAATGAAAAAGAAATGGCCTTAACATTATTTAATGGAGTGGCCCAGCTGCCCGAAAAATGCAGGACTATATTTTATATGAGCAGGATGGAATATCTATCAAATAAAGATATTGCATTAAAACTTTCTATTGCCCCTAAAACGGTCGAAAATCAGTTAACTATTGCTTTTCGTAAGCTTCGCGTTAATTTTCGCGATTACCTTCCTGCTTTAATATTAATGGCATATTGTTGCCGCTAATTTTTTTTCTTTCCTTTTGGGGGTAAGTCGTCAATCTGTACACTTACCTATAAATGAACAAACAAAAGTTTCGTAAATTATCAGACAAGTTTCTATCAGGAAAAACTACTCCGGAAGAAGAACAAATACTGTTTGATTGGTATGACGGGTTCAAAAACGAACGGCTTCTTCCCGATGAGGAATTATCTGCTGAGGAACAGCAAGAGCTTTTTGCTGATATTAAAAATCGGGTTAGCGGCAATGCTGGTATTAAGGAGCGGAGCTTATATTCTGCTTTCAGGATAGCGGCCTCAGTTATTGTCACCATATCAATACTTGGTGCCTGGTATGTTATTTATAAAAGAAATGTTGATAGCCGCGAAACAATTATAGCTACTGCTAAAGGACAGAAAAAGAATTTTACATTACCCGATGGTACAACGGTGTGGTTAAATGCCGACAGCCGTTTAACGTTTCCCCAGCAATTCAATAGTAGTACAAGGGTAGTAACATTGGTGGGGGAAGCTTATTTTGAAGTAAAGCATAACGCTAAGCATCCTTTTATTGTTCATACCGATAAAATAGATATACAAGATATTGGGACAGTGTTTGATGTAAAAGCCTATCCCCATGAAAACAAAGTTGAAACATCGTTAATTAAAGGCGCGGTGCAGGTAAGCGTTTTGCAAGGGGATAAAAAAGTGGTGATGCTGCAACCGCAGCAAAAGTTTGTACTGATAAAAAGCGCCATTAATGATGATGCAGCATCACATGACAGTAGTTTCGTTAACCATATAACCACAGACCCCGAATTACAGGTAGCGAGAGAAACGGAATGGAGAAAGGGAATCCTAAGCTTTAACAATGAAAGCTTTTCAGATCTGGCAACGGAGTTGGAGCGGTGGTATAATGTAAAAGTAATATTTCAAAACCAGGCATTTAAAAATTACAGGTTCACAGGCACGCTGAATGGTGCAGGTTTAGATACCGTGATGGAAGCGTTAATGCTGAGCGAGCATTTTAATTACAGAAAGGAGGCTGATAATACCATTGTTATATACTAGCATCTAATAATAAAGGGAAACACTAATAAAAGCATTTCCCCCGATTCAAATTTTAAAGAACCAGGTATCAATTGGCGTTGTCGCTGGTTCCATTTTAAACAAATCATTACAATAATATGCAAAAAATCCGAAAGCACGAGCGGAGTTACAAGCTCGTGGCTTATAAATTCTTATTAATGACCAAACTGACTTTTATCCTGCTATTACTAACCTTTATGGATGTATCGGCAAAAGTCTATTCCCAGGATTCAAAAATTACACTCTCGCTTGAAAATGTTACCATTAGTAAAGCTTTAAAATCGATAGAATCAAAGTCGGCTTATAAATTCTTTTACAGTAACAGCCGGTTCCCGGCAGATAAGAAAGTAACGTTAAATGCAAAAGACAAAGCAGTAAAAGACCTGCTTGATGATATTTTAACTAATACACCGTTCACCTACCACTTATTGGGTACTGACATTATCGTTATTACGGATAAAACCGCTCAATCATCGCCGGTAGTTATAAAAGGTAAGGTGATTGATGAAAAAGGGCTCCCTTTGCCCGGGGTAAATATACGGGTTAAAGGTACAACTACCGGTGTTTCAACCGCGCAGGATGGTACCTATCAAATCACGGTTCCTGACGAAAATGCTATTTTGGTATACTCCTTTGTGGGATATAAACCGCAGGAAATAAGCCCTAACGGCCATCACGTACTGGATATTAGTTTAAGTCCTGAATCAGGCAGTTTAAATGAGGTATTAGTTGTTGGTTATGGCTCACAGAAGAAAAGTGATATTCTTGGTGCAGTAACATCATTTGATGCGAAAAACATTGCGGATAAACCGCTTGACAGGGTAGAGCAGGCACTGATAGGTGAAATGGCAGGTGTGCAGGTGCGGCAACAAACAGGTATGCCGGGCGTAGGTTTAAGCATCCTTGTTCGTGGAACAGGCTCTATCACGGCTGGAAATGAGCCACTTTATGTAGTCGATGGTTTTCCGCTTGAGGTATCAAGCCAAAATTCTAATGGTACTTTTACCAATAATCCTTTAAATAACATTAGCCCTGCTGATATTGAAAGTGTGCAGGTATTAAAGGATGCCGCGGCAGGAGCCATATACGGATCACGTGCAGCTAATGGTGTTGTTATTATTACTACCAAAAGGGGCCAGGCCGGTAAGGTTAAAATTAATTTTAATGCGAATACTGGTATAAGCTCGGTTTCAAAGAAACTGGATGTTTTAAGCGCGCAGGAATGGATAGAGCAGGCAACTGATGTGGAAAATACCAATTGGGTTGCTTCGGGAACAGGAAGAACCGCTGACCAGAGTAATGCAGAACGTGCAGCAATTTTGGGGCTGACGAATGGTGCTGTAAATACAACCTATATGAGCGATCCAAGGTGGACCGAACCCGGTCATCCCGGCCTTACTTATGTAGATTGGCAGGATGAGGTTTACCGAAAGGCGCTTTTTGAAAACTATAACCTGTCGGCAAGTGGCGGCACTGAAAATGTAAAATATTTTATATCAGGCAACTATCTTAATCAAAACGGAACACTGATCAATTCTAACTACATCAACTATGGCATGAGGGCCAATGTTGAGGCCAATGCGAGCAAAAAATTGAAGTTCGGTATTAACCTGGCACCTACTTATTCCATCAATAACGCGCCAACTGCCGAAGGAAAAGATAATCAGCTGATGCACATCGCGCAAATGGTGCCGATTGTGGAGAGCTCAACCGGCATCAACTCCGGTGCTTATGGTACTCCAACTTATACATGGTCTAATGCCAAAGTGATCAGCCCTTATGCATACCTCAAATCTACAGTAGACGAGATTAAAATATCACGTTTATTAGGTACCGCCTATGCTGAATATGAGGTATTGCCGGGCCTTGCCATAAAATCAACAGTAAATTACGATGGCATCAGCCAAACCACAAAAACATATATACCTGATTATGTAACTGTGGGTGCTGCATCTTCTTTAACAACTAATCCTGGTCTTTACTCATCGGGCTCGTACACCGTGTTAAGTCAGCAGGACTTTTTGAATGAGAACACCATCAGTTATAATAAAACGTTTGCCAATAAACATACCATCTCGGCAGTTGCCGGTGTTTCCTATAATATTGTGCATGATGAAACTGTTGGCCTGGCTACTGCCGGTGGGTACGCGAACGATATTATTACCACGCTAAACAACGCTATCCCAACAAGTGCCGGTGTAACTTACACCGGAACGAATACAGAGACAAACAATACGTTGTTCTCCTATTACAGCAGGCTGCAATATTCATATGAAGATAAGTACCTTATTTCGGGTACGATCAGAAGGGATGCTTCTTCAAAATTTGGCGCAGATAACCGCTGGGGAACATTTCCGTCGGCATCGGTAGGCTGGCGGATCTCGAAAGAATCTTTTTTTGATGATGTTAAGCCAATAAGCGACTTAAAGTTAAGGTTCAGCTGGGGAGAATCAGGCAATAATAATATTGGTAATTATAATTCCATACCTACTTTATCAAGCGCTAATTACAATTTTGGCGGTAACACGCCTATATCGGCTACCGGCCAGATAGTGTCGGGCTTAGCTAATCCCAATCTTAAATGGGAAACATCAACAACCTACAATGCAGGCATTGATGTGAGTTTCCTGGGAGGGCGCATCAATTTAACGGCAGACGCTTATAATAAGAAAAATAGCGATTTACTGTTAAATCTGCCTGTATTGGCAGCCAGCGGCTTTACCACAAGCTTGCAAAATATAGGAGCTGTAGTAAACAAAGGTTTGGAACTTAGCCTGAATACCATCAATATTAAACGTCAGAATTTCCAGTGGTCAATGAATACCAATATAGCGTTCAATAAAAACACAGTGACCGCGCTGGGGCCGGGTAATGCTACTATACAGATCGCTTCGGCCTATAGTGGGAGCAATGCACCTTATTTATTGGAGAAAGGGTTACCAGAGTTTAGTTATTACGTAACTAAAGTTGAGGGCATTCTTACTGCCGCGGATATTGCAAATCCTAAAGTTGCCAAAATAGCAGGCGAAACGGTTGGCGACCCAAAGTATTATGATGCTAACAATGATGGTGTTATTAATGCCAGCGATCGCGTAGTAGACGGCCACCCAAGCCCTAATTATACCTGGGGCTGGACAAATACATTCCGCTACCATGATTTTGATTTAAGCGTACTGGTTTACGGTCAGCATGGCGGCTCTATATTATCCTATTTTGGAAGAGCTATTGATGTAGCCGGCAGTACATCTCAAAATTTACTGGGTGTATGGAATAACCGATGGACACCACAAAACCAAAATTACAACGCGCCGAGAGGAAAACTTGATCCTACTTATACAGTGCCTTACGTAACATCCGACTGGATCTACTCAACCGATTTCATCAGGGTACAAAATATCACGTTAGGGTATAACCTTAAAAGTCTTTTCCCTAACTCAAAAGCCATTAGCGGAGCGAGAGTGTACGTTACCCTTGAAAATTATTTCGGGCACGATAAATATACAGGAGGCGTAAATCCGGAAGCTCAGAATACTAACGTAAGCGGTAACAGCAGCTATGCAGTTCCTGGTGACTATGGTTCGATGCCATTAAGCAAAACCGCATCACTGGGGGTAAACTTTAGCTTTTAATTCTTAACTGTCAACAATGAAAATAAAAATATATTTATTACTGGTTTTAGCAATCGCTATAACCAGTTGCAATAAACAGCTTGACCAGCAACCAGTCTCCAGCCTTGCCACCACTAATTTTTATAGTGATAACAATGATTTTTTGCAAGCTGTTAACGGCGTATACTCCCAGTTAAAAACATATCCCGATCAAGTGATGTGGCTGGATGAAATGCGAAGTGACAACATCAACGCCATATCGGATGGAACACGTGACTGGGATGGCATCAATGACTTTTATCCCACCATTGCTTCCACCGCGTTTTTGTCGACTGCATGGAATAATAATTTCAACGGTATCTATAATGCTAATACAGTGCTGGATGCGCTTTCTACCAAAAGCAGCGTGATCGGCAGCGCCACTTTAGCTACCCGTTATACTGCGGAATGCCGTTTTTTAAGAGCATTTTATTATTTTCAGTTAGTTCGTTTATTTGGGAAAGTGCCGCTTATATCAAAGCCACTTACGGCCAGCCAGGTTACTACTGTTGGCCGTAGTGCTGTTGCTGATGTTTATAGCTTAATCATTAGCGATCTGCAATATGCGGCTGCAAACCTGCCAACATCATACACAGGCAGCAGTATTGGCCGTGCAACAGCTTACGCAGCTGATGGTTTATTAGGCTTGGTTTATCTCACCCGCTCCGGCCCAACTTATGGGGTTGACGGACCCGGACTGGCAAGCAATGAATATGACAAAGCACTTGCTCTTTTCAATACGGTAATTAACAGTAACCAATATAGTTTTGCAAGCAGTTACCCTTCTATATTTTCTTATACTAATGAAGATAATGCGGAGGTTTTGTTTGATGTGCAGTATGCTACCAGCCTAAATGGTGGTAGTTATCCGAGTGACCTGGTTCCTGTTGCTTATTGGACCAGTCTGGGCATTTCCAATACCTATGGTAATGGCTATGCTACCAGCACATTCACGGTAAGCAATAACTTAAAAAATTCTTATACTACCAATACCATAAGTGGTACAGATATCCGGTATCCATTTAACATAGCAACTACTTATACGGCGGGCCCTTTCATTCAGAAGTATATTGATGTTACGAAAAAAGGCACCAGTGGCACCGATTGGCCGATCAACTTTATTGTTTTGCGCTATACCGATATATTGCTGATGAAAGCCGAATGTATCCTGAACGGCGCTTCAGGATCGCAGGCAGCTGTTGACTCAATTGTTAACCAGGTAAGAACACGGGCAGGCGTAGTCGCGCTATCAAACGTAAACCTGGCCACCTTGATGGAAGAACGCCGCCGCGAATTTGTTGGTGAAGGGCTGCGCTGGAACGACTTAGTGCGCGAAGGCTTGGCTGTAACTACCATGAACGCCTGGATCACCAGCGACGCATTAAAAAACATCGATACGGTTATCCCCGATTATATAATCTATCCGGTACCTGCAACGCAATTGCAAACCCAACCGGGCTTATACACACAAAATGCCGGCTATAATTAATAGCCGGTTAGCTCAACTATTTGTATAGCAGTAAATTTTTGCAAACTCAATAAACTCCTATGAAAACTATAGCTTATATATTACTCGTTCTTACATTGCTCGGTGGTGTTAATACCGTATCCGCGCAGCAAAAAACTAACAAGCCTAATATTATTATCATTATTGCCGATGATATGGGCTATTCTGATATTGGTTGTTATGGCGCTGAGACGCAAACGCCAAATCTGGATGACCTGGCAAAGAACGGCCTGCGCATGACCCAGTTTTACAATGCCTCGCGTTGTTGCCCAACACGTGCATCATTACTTACAGGACTATACCAGCACCAGGCAGGCGTTGGTGATATGGTAAATCACCGCGATGTGCCCGCTTACCAGGGTTACCTGAATAATAATTGCGTTACCATAGCCGAAGCGCTTAAAGCAGGCGGCTATAATACCTTGATGGCCGGTAAATGGCACGTAGGAACCGATACTGCACACTGGCCCGTTAAACGCGGTTTCGATCATTATTTTGGTTTGATTGATGGCGCAAGCAGTTATTTCACCCCAACTATGCCGTATCGCCCTAACCAAAAACTGACTATTGCTTTAGATAATAAGGAGTTTACGCCAGGGCCGGGATGGTATTCAACCAATGCTTATGCTGATTATGCTATTAAGTTTATTGAAGGGAATAAGAAAACAAATAAGCCATTCTTTTTATACATGGCCTTCACAAGCCCGCATTGGCCAATTCAGGCATTGCCCGAGGATATAGCTAAATATAAAGGCAAGTACATGAAAGGCTGGGACAGGCTGCGCGAGGAACGCCTGGCACGCCAAAAGGCATCGGGTATAATGGATAAAGATGAGCAGCTTTCACCGCGTGATAAAAGCATCCCCGAATGGGATAGTTTAACTCCGGAACAGAAAGAACAATTTGATACCAAAATGGCTGTTTACGCGGCAATGGTTGACCGTATGGATCAGAATATTGGCCGTATCAGGCAAAAGCTAAAGGAATTAGGTGAAGATAAAAACACGGTGATCATGTTCCTGTCTGATAACGGAGCCAGCAACGAAAGTATTAAGGGCCCTGGTTTTACACCGGAAGTATTGGCAGCTAATTATAAACCGGCCACTGATCCAACTTCATTTACTGCGTATGAAACCCTGGGCGCAAATGTTAGCAATACACCTTTTCGCTTGTTTAAGCATTGGGAGTACGAGGGCGGTACAGCCACACCTTTTATTGCATATTATCCCGGTGTAATTAAGCCCGGCCGTATTGAGCGCCAGCCTGCACATATTATCGATTTGATGGCAACCTGTCTTGATCTGGCCGGTGTATCATACCCTAAAACGTATAAAGGAAATGTAATTACGCCTACAGAAGGTTTGAGCCTGGTTCCTTTATTTAAAGGGCAGCCATGGACAGGCCATAAAGGGCTATTTTTTGAACACGAAGGAAACCGCGCGGTAAGGCAGGGCGATTGGAAACTCGTATCACAGCGCCCGGCAAATAAATGGGAACTCTACAATGTAAAAACAGACCGCTCTGAAGGAAATGACCTGAGTGCATCTTATCCTGATAAAGTGGCGGAGCTATCGGCTTTATATAATGATTGGGCAGCACGTGCCAATGTTGTTCCGTTCGATCAGTTAGGTAAATCTAAAGGCGAATAACCATGGGCATTACGCGCAAAGTAATAATGCTGAGTGCTTGCTGTGCTTTAAGTTTACAGGTATCGGCACAAATCTCATGGCCTGCCATTACCAGCCAAACCAAACCCTGGGCACGCTGGTGGTGGCAGGGTAGTGCTGTTAACGAAAAGGACCTTACCGGCAATATGCAGCATTATCATGATGCTGGTTTAGGCGGCCTGGAGCTTACACCCATTTATGGTGTTAAGGGCTCCGAGAGCCAGTTTATACAATACCTGTCGCCTGCCTGGGTTGATAAGTTGGTTTATACGCTTAAAGAAGGCAAGCGCTTAGGTTTAGGTATTGATATGTCCAACGCCAGCGGCTGGCCCTTCGGCGGCCCATGGATAGGTGATGCTGACGCCGCTAAGGATGTAGTTGTAAAAACCTATTCTTTACACGCGGGCGAGCAATTAAAAGATACCGTGCAATACATACAGCAGCCTATGGTTACCGCCGAAGGGGCAGTCCCTGCTATGGAAACATTAGTTGATCCGATAGGTAAAACTAAAAACCTGCAGGCTCTGGCGTTGGTACAGGTAAAATTTAAAAAGCCGCTACCGTTGCAGATTTTAATGGCTTATGGCGATAATGGGCAGTGTATAGATATTACAAATAAAGTAGATGCTACGGGCAAACTCAACTGGACAGCGCCCGCCGGTGACTGGAACCTGTATGCTGTTTTTATGGGCTGGCATGGTAAAATGGTGGAGCGGGCATCTCCCGGCGCTGAGGGTTTTGCTATTGATCATTTTTCTGAAGCGGCTATTAAAACTTATCTCAATCATTTTACGGAAGCTTTTAAAGGAAGAGATTTAAGCGGGATCCGTGCATTTTTTAATGACTCTTATGAGGTGGATGATGCCAGGGGGCAGTCTAACTTTACGCCTCAAATTTTTGATGAATTTAAAAAACGCAGAGGGTATGACCTGCGTGAACATTTGCCGCAGTTGTTTGCCAAAACACCTACAGAAGATGATTTACGTGTATTGTGTGATTACCGCGAAACCATATCAGACCTGATGCTTTACAATTTCACCCTGCCGTGGCATTCATGGGCAAATGCGAGAGGTGCTTTGATCCGTAATCAACCGCATGGTTCACCGGCAAATATACTGGATCTATACAGCGCGAGTGATATTCCCGAAACCGAAGGAAAAGATCCCCTGCGTTATAGATTTGCCACATCTGCGGCGCATGTAAGTGGTAAAAAATTGGTGTCATCTGAATCTGCCACGTGGTTGAACGAGCATTTTCTATCCTCATTGAGCGATGTAAAGCAGGCTATTGATAAATACTTTTTGGGTGGTGTTAATCACGTTTTTTACCATGGTATCAGCTATTCGCCGCAGTCGGCCCGATGGCCGGGATGGTTGTTTTACGCTGCCGTTCACTTTGTTCCAAATGATCCCAGCTGGAGGGATTTTTCGGCCTTAAACCAATATATAGCCCGCTGCCAGTCGTTTTTACAACTTGGAAAAGCGGATAATAAGGTATTGTTATATTACCCTATTTTTGATAGCTATAGCGAGGCAGGTAAGGCCCTTTTAAAACACTATGACAACATGTTGCCCGAATTTAAAGGGACAGGTTTTGAAGCCGCAGCTACCACCATGCTGAATAGTGGGTATGGATTTGATTATATATCTGACAAGCAAATTACTAACCTTGACGCAGTGGCAGGCCAACTTAATGTAGCTGATCAGCGCTATCAAACTATTATCTTGCCCGATATTCATTACATGCCGCTTGCTACCTTTAATAAGCTGGTACAACTGGCAACAGCCGGGGCACAGGTCATCATTTATAAAAATTTACCTGCGGATGTGCCTGGACTGGTCGATCTGGATAATAACCGTAAATCATTTAAAGCGCTACTCGCCAAATTGAATTTTACAGATGCCGGGAGCAGCATTAAAAAAGCAACAATAGGTAAAGGTGCATTTCTTTTAGGTGATGACGTTGACCAATTACTTGCTTTTGCAACGGTAAAACGGGAGAGTTTAACAGATCAGGGCTTGCAATTTACACGCAGGCAATATGATAAAGGCTATTATTATTTCCTGGCAAACAACAGTAAAAATAAGATAGATGGATGGGTGCCATTAGCTGTGAAAGCTACTACTGTTGTTTTGTTCGATCCCATGTTTAAGCAAAGTGGGCTGGCAAAAATAAGGCAGAATGTAAATGGCTATCCTGAAATTTACCTGCAATTATTGCCGGGTGAAAGTCGAATTTTACAAACATCAAGTCAGCCTGTGAAGGGGAATAACTTTGCCTATTATCAAAATACAGGAAAATCGGTAGCTATAAAAGGCACGTGGACTGTGAAGTTTTTAGATGGTGGGCCGGTACTTCCGGCTGAAGTACATCCAACAGATCTTACCTCGTGGACGACGTTTGGCGGGGATGATGTAAAAAGGTTTTCGGGCACGGCTGCTTATTCCATAACATTTGCTAAACCCGCTTATCGTGCATCGGCATGGGAACTGAATTTAGGCGAAGTGCATGAAAGCGCGAAGGTTTATCTGAACGGTAAAAAACTGGCCACATTGATTGGGCCGAATTATCAACTGCTGATCCCGGAAGGATTACTAAAACAGGTAAATCAGCTTGAAGTAAGGGTGTCAAATTTAATGGTTAACCGTATTATTGATATGGACAAGCGGAATATTCCTTACAGGATATTCTATAACACCAACTTCCCGGCCCATTTCAAGGAAGACCGTGGTCCTGATGGTTTATTCAATGCTTCCGGCTGGGAACTAAAGCCTTCCGGCTTAATGGGACCTGTAAAGCTGGATGCACTTAAATATCTGAAACCTTAGTAAAAAGCAACGCAGAAGTATGAAAATATACCATCGTTTATGGGTTGTGGTTGCTGCATTGTTGCTATTCAGCCACGGCGTTTATGCGGATACTACTGACACAACCCCGGCATGGGTTAAAATCGTTGGGGCTCATCACCTGCCTGAAAAATATAAGGTTTTTGCGGCCACTGCTTACGGCGCTGTAAATGATGGCAAAACATTAGATACAAAGTTTATACAAAATGCTATAGATGATTGTTCGGCACGGGGTGGGGGGATAGTAACATTTGCCCCCGGTAAGTATTTAACAGGCGCTATCTACCTAAAGCAAAATGTACAGCTACAAATTGCAAAAGGTGTGGAGCTTTTAGGGAGCCAGGATATTGCCGATTACCCTGAAATACCCACACGTATTGCAGGAATTGAAATGCTTTGGCCCTCCGCACTTATCAATGTTTTACATCAGCATAAAGTGTCCATAACTGGGTCGGGCACTATTAATGCGCAGGGGAAAGTTTTTTGGGATAAATACTGGCAAATGCGCAAGGATTATGAAGCAAAGGGCCTCCGCTGGATTGTTGATTACGATGCCAAACGACCCAGAACGATATTAGTTTCGAATGCTGAAGATGTGACACTTAGCGGAGTTACCATTCAACAGGCCGGTTTTTGGACAATACAGTTACTCTATTCAAAGTTCATTACCATTGACGGATTAACCATCCGGAATAACATTGACGGCTATGGCCCGAGTACTGACGGTATTGATGTGGATTCCTCGGCTGATATTTTGATCCAGAATTGTGATATTGATTGCAACGATGATAACTTTTGCCTGAAAGCAGGGCGCGACTGGGATGGCCTGCGCGTTAACCGCCCAACAGAATATGTGGTTATACGTAACTGTATAGCAAGGACTGGCAGCGGACTGTTAACTATAGGCAGTGAAACATCAGGTGGCATACGGCATGTATGGGCGATACATCTTATGGCCACTGGAACGAAAAATGGATTAAATATTAAGTCTGCCATTACACGTGGCGGTACGGTAGAGGACATTCATTTTCAAAATATAGAAATGAAGGATGTGGGCACAGCTATCGCCGTAAATATGAATTGGAACCCGGCTTACAGTTATTCGGCTTTACCTGCCGGATATGACACCGCACATATACCTCCACATTGGAAAAAAATGTTAACAAAGGTTGATCCGGCAGAAAAAGGCATGCCTCATTTTAAAGATGTTTATATCTCCGATGTTCATGTTTCAGGAGCAAAGCTGGGCATAAGCGTAACCGGATTACCTCAATCACTGGTTACAGGTTTTCATTTTCATAATGTAAGTATTCAAGCCAAAAGTGCTGGTAGTATAAACTTTGCCAGCAATTGGGATTTTGACCAGGTATCGATAGTTGCGGAAGATGGTGGAATGGTGAATATTAACGAATCAGAGGATGTCAAAATATTAAAATAAATAATCGTACAGAATCTATGTTTATGAATAAGCTATATAAAATTTCATGGTTACTGCTGGTAAGTCTACTTATTACGTCTTTCATATATCAGCAAAAGCCAACTTTATATATCATTGGCGACTCAACAGTACAAAATACTAATAAAGTAAAATGGGGATGGGGAACCATGCTTTTAAATTATCTGGATACCAACAGGATTAATGTGAATAATCAGGCAATACCTGGTCGCAGTACACGTACATTTCTTAAAGAAGGTGGATGGGGGCACATAGATTCGTTACTAAAACCCGGAGATTATGTAATGATGCAATTCGGGCATAATGATGGTGCTAAACCTGATACCAGCAAGGCCGGATATCGTGGCACACTGAAAGGCATAGGCGAAGATACAGTGCTGTTAACATGGCCCGATGGTGTTAAGGAAACGGTGCATACCTATGGTTGGTACATCCGCAAATATGTGCGTGATGCCAAGGCAAAGGGTGCTATTCCGGTTGTGATATCCATGATCCCGCGTAATATATGGGTTAACGGCAAGGTTGTTCTGGCTGATCAGGACTTCGGCAAATGGGCAAGGGAAGTTGCACAACAGGAGAATGTTCCGTTTATCGACCTGAATAGTTTAGCAGCTGAAAAATACAATGTGATCGGGGCCGATAAAGTGAAAGACTTTTTTCCGGTTGATCATACGCACACCAACAAGGCAGGCGCTACTATTAACGCAGAGTCATTAGTGCAGGGGATAAGGCAATTGACGAGATTTTCATTGAACAGTTATCTTAAAATATAAATACGTAGGGGAAACACAAGTTCTCATCTTATTTATATGCCAGATCTATCTCATCGTGAAAGATCTACCTGTATCCCCGTTACCAGCGAAAGCTGCTGTATATAATACCGGGCTACTTCCAGCTTGAACTTTCCCCAGATCCCTTCCATCCCAACATACGGTGGTTTAGCCAGGATCTCATCCAGGATAAATGGTCCCTCGCCCTGCTCGTCTGTCATCTTGGTGAGAAAACGAAATTGGTTGAATCTGCTCATAAATTGCTGTTGGATATCTACTTTTTGCACCCTGCTGAATCTACAGATCTCCACGATACCGCTACAAGCTCCGTTACAATTTTCCATTCGCATAAAAAGCTCATGGTAGGTATTTTCCTCCAAACTAATACCCAATGCATCATAAAATAAGATAGGGCCATCACGGTCGTCAGGCAGCGTAATATGAAATAGGCGCAGTTTGATACTATCATAATAATAGTGCTGATAGTTACTTTGACAGGTCATTGCATTTAGCAACCAATTTAGGCCAAATTGTTCAGTAGGGCTCATATGCTTTTCCTAAAAAAGCAGGGCACCCCGTTATAGAGCACCCTGTACTACATTACATACTTGCTGAAGCGATACTGTATCGCAACAACAAATGGCGGTTTAGGTTTAAGCCAATAAGTAATACTTAAAAATAAGCCTTAAAGCATAATAAAGGTTTACTGTATATCACGGATTATGTACCTTTTATCCCGAAAATCAACCTTTTGGTAGACGGTAAGCGAAACCCTGCGCGCGGAATACTTGTTTTGAGCAAAAAACAATTAAAATGACTGTCGCCAAACTAACATCCTTACAGCTTATGCCTGATGTCATTTGCCGGACCCCGGCCTTTAGTCCGGGTGATCAACTGAATGATCATTGGCCTGTTTTAAAACAAATGATCAGGGAAGCGTCTCCCGCATTTTTTTATATTATTGCCGAATTAAGCTATAAGGAGCTAACCCAAGCAAGCGAAAAAGTACAACATACCCTATGGAAATATTTTAACAGGGCCCGATACCGTGCGACACCCTTTGGGCGTTTTGCGGCCATCAACGTTCTACCTGTGTCAGCAAGCCCTGCAGTTCTGCAACGTGAACCGGTAGTCCGGAATCTGACAGACTGGGCTGAAAAAGACAATCTTTTAGGGGATATGCAGGAACTTGTTAAAGCGTCGAACTTATTTCGTTCCAATGCAACCTATTATGAGCTTGGTAATGAGGTTCGTTATGTGAGAAATATTAATGGTCAATTTGAATTAGCTGCCGTTAGCATGTTTCCGGAGTTAATTGCAATGTTAGCATTATGCAGCGAACGGTCGGTAGCCAGGGAAGAGATCTGCGGACAAATGCGTGCCGAGTTCGTGCTCGCAGATAGTTCGGTTAACAGCTTGCTGGAGCAACTTGTACACTGCCAATTATTAATTGCCGAGCGATTTCCCAATATTACGGGCAGGGATTATTTTAAGCGGCTGCAATTACCCGTACAGCAGACAAAGATTTATAGCCTCTCTACCCGCGAGGTAAAATGCGGCGGTTTTAACCCAATTCCTCTCAGACTTGTTCCTGAATACATTGATTTTATAAAGGACTTTATTCCTGAAAATAAAAGCAGTCACCTGGAAGCATTTAGCCGGGAATTTACAAGAAAGTTTGACGGAAAAGTTATTCCGCTTGCTTTGGCACTTGACCCGGAAGCCGGTGTTGGGTATGGAGATGTGATACAGAGTACCACCCAGGGGGAATGGAGCAGCCTTGTGGAAAGCTTACAAAGCCGGGAAAAGCCGCGCAAGCCTTTTAACTTCAATGCGGAGCATAAGTTTTTATTGAATAGCATCGCTAAAGGAGAAACCATCCGCCTGGAAACATTTGAACGAAAAAGCCAGGGCAGTGTCAGTACATTACCCAATACGCTCAGCGTTATGTGCCGTTATTGGCGGGGGCAGGCGATAATTGAGAATGCCGGCGGCTGTACAGCTAACGCGTTATTAGGCAGGTTTACCCAGGCCAGTAATCAAGTAATGCTGGTAGGAAAACAAATAGCGGCAATAGAGGAGAAGGCAAACCCCGGGACACTTTTCTTTGACGTGGCCTACCAGGCAGAAAAGAATGTGGACAACATAAACCGGCGAGAAATACTTTACGGGGCAGAATTACCCATCCTTACCTGGTCATGCCATTCATCGGCAATTGCTTTAGCTGATATATTGGTTACCGTAAAACAGGGAGAAGTTATTTTATGGTCAAAGCAGCATCGAAAACGCCTGATTCCACGTATTGCCTCCGCCTATAATTATAAACGTTCAGATCTGGCTCTTTACCGCTTTTTTTGTGATCTCCAACACCAGGGGCTCTGCTCAGATTTGAATTTTAGTTTGCCAGATTTTCTTCCCGGGCTTGATTATTATCCCAGTGTAGTGTATAAAGATCTCATTGTATCTCCTGCCAGCTGGAAGTTTGATAACAGTATTAAAAGCCTGGGTCAATTAAAAGACTGGCTGGGGCAAAATGGTATCAATTTTATGTTCAAATGTGGGCGTTCAGATCAAACCCTGTGTTTTGATCCGGGAAAGGATATTGATTTGGAGGTATTCATCCAGTTTAGCAAACAAACGCCGGAGCAAGAGCTATATATTAGTGAAGCATTGATTGATGAAGCCAGCGGTGTAAGGGATGAAGGTGGGAAATCTTATGCAGCTCAATACATTGCTCATTATTTTAATGAAAAAAAGATCTATAAAACGTATCCAATAACTGTCGCTTCGCCGGAAGCTCCGGTATATTTTCCAGGTAGTGAATGGCTCTACTTTGAAATTTATACCCATCCCTCGCGGGCTGATGAAGTATTGAGTTGTTTTATCCGTCCTTTTATCATTAAACATAAAAAAGTACTGCGGAAGTGGTTTTTTATCCGGTATACTGAATCGGGGCCGCATATACGGTTAAGGCTGCAATTAAAGGATATAACAACAGGGTACCAGTTAAACAACGATCTGCTAAAACAACTACAGCCTCTATGCACCAATGGCCTTATCGCTGATGTTCAGCTTAAAACATATCGCCCGGAGGCGGTGCGTTATGGCGCAAGGCGAATGCAGCTTGTGGAAGCATTTTTTCAAAAGGACAGCGCCTATATTCTCCGGTTGATCTCAACTGGTGTCACATCTGACTTGTTGTACCAGTTATGCCTTTTATTGATGAATAAACTTTATACAATGGCTATACCTGATCATCACCATCGTGTGACAGCGGTGAGGGCAATGGCCGAACAGTTTGCCAACGAACGGGGTTTTACAACCGCGCATTATAAAATGATCAATCAATCTTTTGAAAAACTGAAAAAGGATTTGCAATCGCTAAAAATAAGTGCCGGTTATGAACAAGCATTTTGTAAGATCATTGCTGCTTGTGATCATGAACAGGAAAAACTTAGCATGCTTGCCGATCTTATCCATATGCACATCAACCGTGTTTTTAACTCGGATCAACGTGTTCATGAGGCAATACTTTATCAGTATTTGCTGAAGATGGTAATGCATGGGCATTTTCGTGCAGTAAGGGGAGAGGTATCCGAATAACTACCCGGAAATAACCACCATCATCCTGAAAATGAGTTATGTTTACGGCATCGCCGTAAGCGTATTCCAGGCGTTTACGGATATTGGCCAGCCCGGTGCCATTGCTGTTTTTCCGTGTACGACTGCTGACATTAGCTGATGCAATAACCATCATGCCATCATTGCTATAAACTTCCAGGCTGGCAGCTTGCCCTTTGGTCAAATCGCCATGTTTAAAAATATTCTCAGCCAAAGTCAATAAAACCAGTGGTATAATATAGCATTCTTCCAGGCTGGGCTCACAGCTGAAGTTAAAAGGTAATTCCTCATTTTTACGGAGGTGGTTAAGGTAGCGCAAATTCTTTACCTGGTCTATCTCGTCACCCAATTTGATGTATTCGCCCATTTTATCGGCATCTATCGCAAAACGCATCATCTCCGCCAGCGTAACAACCGCATCCGCCGCAACCGGCGAAACGGATACAATATGGTGATAGATGAAATCCAGTGTATTAAAAAGGAAATGCGGGTTGATCTGCGCTTTTAAAAATGCATTCTGAGCTTTGCTCAGTTCCTGTTCAGCTTTTTGTCTTGAAATGATATCATTTAAACGTAACCTTTCTAATTCTTCTGTCTTTCTCTTTTCCTTGTTATAAGTTATTATAATATAATACCAGGAGGAAAAGCCTATGAAATATAAGCATCTATAACTGTTTTTGACTACATACTGATAGTCGAAAACAAGCGTACCCGAAGGTAAATAGCCACATTTTATCAATGCGTAATCGACATTATAACTAAATAGAATATAAAGACAGATTTCAAGGAAGATAACCATGGGAACTTTCCAAAATGCAGTTCTTTTGTTACGCAAGGCCCATGGGAACCACCGACCTTCATGGTTATAAAATATAAACAGAATGATTGCATAATGGGTCACATATACCATCGGTTTGGCATATTGGTTATAAATGATCCCGATAACAACGCACTCATATATAAAATATATCACCCATACTAATATATGCAGGCGATAACGCATGAACCATATGTGAATCTTTTTTATCAAACCAAATTGCCTTTTTATATAGAAAATCAGTACTTCCGTATAAGGATATTTTAAAGCCGTAAAAATGCTGATAAGTTTCATGAAAAAACGCCATGAAACAGAAAAAATTTAAAATTAAGGGCAATACATTATTTGTATTTCGCCCAAAAGCAGCTTCCGGAAAAACTAATGATGTTACAGACCCTACAACATCAGTTATTACTGGTACGAGCATGTAACTTGCCTTAGCCTATTAAAGGCGGGCCGTTATTTACGACTAGCCTTTAATAGTTTAGCATCCAGAAAGGTCAAAAAGTTTTTACGGAAGTTTTCACCAACCATTATTTGTAAACCATTTGACATTTTGAGCATATTGCCGGTAACCGATTCAATATGCCTGCGGTTAATAATAAAACTGCGATGGTATTTTACAAAATCGGGGAATTGCTCTAAAATACCGCCAATCTCCGTAAGCGACATGTAGGTAAGCACTTGTTTGTTGACAGTATGGATCATCACATAATTCTGTTTGCTTTCTACCGTTACCACATCTTTAAAATGAATTTTAACCAGTTTATGATTTTCTTCCTTGTTCTTTACAAAAAAGTAATCATCATTGGGCCTGAGTTCATTAGGGGTATCTGCACCCGAAGCGAACAGACGGGTTACCGTAGCTGCAAACTTGCTGAAAGTATAAGGCTTTAACAAATAAGCGTCAGCCTCCACCTCAAAAGCCTCATAGCCATATTGCGTATGTGCCGTGGTGAAGATGAGTTTACGCGTTTTTGCACGTAAAGTTTTGGAAAGCTCGATACCTGTCATATGCGGCATATCAATATCCATCAAAATGAGGTCAATCCTTCCCGCTTCCGATAGTTCCATAAGCGCCTTTACCGGATCTGTATATGCATCCGTCAGGATCAGTGAAGGAATCAGTGCGATATACCTTTTCAGCCCCTCAATGGCGTAATGATCGTCATCGATAATGATACAGTTGTAATTGACCATTTTTGATACTTTTTTTTGTTTATGCTAAAATTAACTAATTTTATTTTACACGTTATTAAGGCCGTTTATGTAGAATATCAGCCTTTTTACGTAAAAAGCTTAACATCCTGTAAAATATCTTTTATCTTACCTGTGATTTCATTAATATACAAACCATAAAGTAAGTCATGTTGAATTGTGTCATAGTTGACGATGAACAGTTTGCAATCGATGCCCTGTTAAAATATATCGACCTTATGCCAGGGCTTCGGGTAAGCGGCATTTATACGGATTCTCTGCAAGCTCTGCAATCAATTTCCACAACTGAAGACATAGATATTCTTTTCATGGATATCGATATGCCGTCCCTGTCGGGGTTGGAACTGGCATCGGTGCTGCGGGCAAAAACACGCCGGCTCATCTTCACGACCGCCCATTCCAGGTATGCCTTTGAGGCCTATGAAGTAGCAGGCGATGCTTTTTTACTCAAGCCTTATAGCTTCGCAAAATTTTCAACCACTATCAACAGGCTGTTCGTTGAAATGGAACAGTCCTCGCAGGCAGTTCAGGAACGTGATGACTATTTCCTGGTTAAAAGCAAAGCAGATGACCTGGCTATCATCCGGATCAGGTATGATGAAGTTATTGCATTTGAAAGCGCGCAAAATTATATCCGGATTCACCTGTCGGGAGACAGAACGCTGACTGCCTACCTCACTCTTAAAGATATCCTGCAACTCACTGCAGCCCGTCCCGAATTCAAGCAATTCCATCGCGCTTTTATTATCTCTACCTGGAATATCAGCCAGATACGTGGAAATATTGTTCAGATGAACAACAGCCTCAGTTTCCCTGTTGGCGACCTCTATAAAAAGCAATTCTCCGCCTATCTCGATGAGAAATTATTAACCACATCCAGAAAATAACAGTTAGTGTTATTTACAAGACAAATTTTCTGATTTTATGCAAATGTTCATAGGTGTTATTAACTGTGTGTTAATAGCTCTTGTTTGTTTAGCAATAAAAGAAGGGTTATTTTACTATTGTTTACAAATAAATAAACTTTAATGAAAAATTAGGTGTAGAGCTTCTGGTTTTAGTAGGGCGAATCCCGGTTATTAGTATTTGAATTTGATTATGTGAGATTGATTGTAGTTTCCTAATCCTTTAAAATACTAACCATGAAAGCGCCTTCACCTTATTTTAAGTACAGGGTTGGTTTTATAACCATATTCCTGATTTTTTCTTTTGCTGTTAATGTTTATTCCGCAGGGTTCACCAACAGCACCTACGCCTATAGTCTGCCCATAACATTAAAAACAACTAGCTTAGGCATCAGCGGTAATCTTTCGGGTTTCCCTTACCTGGTTACGATAACTGATCCAGCGCTTGTTATTTCTTCAACGAGTTGTACTAATAAGGTTCAATTTCCCAATGGGCCAGCCTATGATTTCGCTTTTGTTGATGCGGTAGCAGGTGAAGTTCCGTACCAGGTAGTGAGTTATGATCAAACCGCAGGAACATTGCTGGTTTGGGTTCAAGTACCCACATTAACACGCTCAACAAATAATTTGCTAAGTTTTTATTTTGGCTCGGCTACTGCACCGGCAACGCACACAACAGCATTTTATCAATCCACATGGCCCAGTGATTATTTAGCAGTATATCACATGGATGAAGGCTCATCCTCAGCTTCGGCCTTAGATGCCACCACCAATGTTAATAACGGTACACAAACCTCAACATCCGTAGCAACCGGCAAAATAGGGAGTGCTTATTCATTTAACGGCAGCAGCAGTAAAATTGTGGCAGGCGCACCGACAGGTATTGGGGGGAACTTTACCTTTTCGGCATGGGTGTTTGTAAACACATTGCAAGCCAGCCAGGGTATAGTAACTGACGAAAATCTTTTAAGCGGGGGCAGATTGGGATTATATACCAGTGGAGGAGGAGTAAAAGCCGGGGTTGAAGCGAAGACTACTGTTTTAACAATTTCAGATCTATTGGCATCGGGGGGAACAAGTCTTTCTGCGGGTACATGGTATTATGTACAAGGTGTTTGTTCTACTGTTGCAATTGTAACAACAACCCAAACGTATGTGAACGGTGCGGCTGACCGATCAACCGTGGGCGCATCTTTAAGCATTACACCAGGGCCAATAGTTATCGGGCAGGATTTTGGAGGTGTCAATATCATGAATGGAATTATTGACGAGGTGCGAATTTCTAACATAGCCAAATCAGCCGATTGGATAAAAGCAGAGTATGTGGACCAAAATAACCCTGCTGCTGTATGTTCATCAGGGGCGTTAAGTGTTTATAGTACCTATGCTGCGGCCATACCAGGTGGTTTAACTTATACCTGGACAGGCGGAACCAGCAGTATCCCAACAGTAGCTGCCAACTGGACTAATACCACCACCGGAACAGCCAGTCAACTACCTGCCTTTGACGGAACTGCTACCTTGATTATTGGAACAGGCACCTTCAGCCCTTCACTAACCGCTGATGAAAGCGTTTTTGGCTTAACAGTTAACAGCGGTGCAACTTTAAATTTAAACGGGCACAACTTAAATATAGCCTGTAATTTAAATAATACCGGTACGGGTGCTATCAATTGGGGAAGCAATACTGCTTCCGGAATAACCTGGAACGGTTCGGCAGCAGCGCAAAGCTATAATGGGGGAACAACTACCGGTTACACACAGGTTGGGAATATGGTAATTAATAATTCAGCAGCTGGTACGGTTACCATTAATAACGATACGGTAGATATTTATAATCAGCTTACCATGACAAAGGGAAACCTGGCTGTTGCCTCGGGGGCTATAGTAAATATTAAAAGCTATGCAGCACAAACAGCTAATGTAGCTTCTATACCAACAGGCAGCAGCATTACAGGTACGGTTAATGTGGAGCGTTATATTACTGGTGGTACTGCCGCCACACGTACCTGGCGGTTAATGTCATCGCCAATTTATAATAGCACAGGCACTTACAATTTTGTGAGTAACCTTACACAAAATCTCATAGTTACCGGGCCGGGAGGTGCGGCATCTGGGTTTGACCCGCCTGCAACATGGAGCACAGGCTATACGGTTAACGGCCCCACTGTGCTAACATATAGTGGTGGATTATTTAATATTCTTGCCAGCAGTACTCAAACGGCCCAGGTAGGCACCGGATTTTACTTCTATTTCAGGGGCGACAGGATCCATAACCTGACAGCTAAATTGGTAAGAGTTAGCGGAAGTTACGCTATACCTGATGTTAATACCATCGGTTTATGGAGTGGTACACTTAACCAGGGTACGCAAACGTTGAGCCTTTCGGGCGCAAACAGTTATTTTTGTGTTGGCAACCCGTATGCGTGTACCATAAATGCAAATAATATTACGGGTACAAACCTCACCACTACCACAAGTATTGTAAATGTTTGGATATGTAACCCTCTGCAGAACACTACTAACAGCACTATTGCTGCTGGTTATCCTTACATAGCATCGGGGCAAGGCTTTTTTGTGAAGTCTTCAACAGGCAGCACCGGGAATATTGTATTCACTGAATCATTGAAAGATGTTACGCCGGCTCATCAGCCGGGATATACAGGTTCGCCTGCAGTGCCTTTAAATATGGCCGTTGTACAGCATACAGGCCAGGATTCTTATATCAGGTTAAGAATGATCCAGGATGTAAGCCATTCAGACTTAGCTTACATCAGGTTTAATGAAAATTACAAAGCGACATTTGACTCGACAGAAGATATTGGTGATTTAAATGCCGATGGCCAAACCGTGTTTTTTGGCAGCATGACCAGCGATAGTGTAGAAGTTGATGTTAACTCAATGCCGTCGGTGCACAAGAAATTATCATTTTATTTAAGTGTTAATGCATCAACCAGTGGCAACTATACTATAAAAAAGCAAGACCTGGTTGGTATAGATGAGGTTTACGATGTTTGGCTGGTTGATCATTTTAAAAATGATACAGTTAATTTGAGAACTGTTGATTCAACTACGTTTGCCATTGATAAAACTAATTCATCAACCTATGGCAATAGCAGATTTGAAATAGCCATCAATCAAAAAATGCTTCCACCGTATCAACTTATTTCATTTACGGGCAAACAGGTATTACTAAACAACCAGCTTACCTGGAAAACTAAAAATGAATATTTCTATACAACTTTTGATTTACAAAAAAGTGTAGATAATGGTACTAATTACAATACTATACAAACTATACAATCTGATAGTACGGGCAGCTATTCTTACACTGATAAAAACGCGGCAAATGCCAAATTAATGTACCGGCTAAAACAAACGGATATTAATGATAATGTTACTTATTCAACTGTGATCATACTGGAACCTGCAACTAACAGCCTGGTTGATTTTGATGTTTTTCCTAATCCATCTGCTTCATCAATTCAATTCCGTTTGCGCCAGGAGGTGAAGCCTCCACTGAAAATGAATATCTATAATTCATCAGGTATTCTGGTTATATCTACTGTTTTTAATGCCAACACGGGCGTACAAAGCGTGAGTAACTTAAGTCACGGTTCTTACATAATTAACCTGGTAGATAGCAGTACCAGTAAGGATTTGGGTATGGTGAAATTTATTAAGTTGTAAAAAACCTTGATGCAAGTGTGCATTGTGCTGCAGTAAATTCAAAATCTTATTATATGCTTTTACAAAGTTACCCCTACATTATCTGCTTGCTGATAGTTTTATCGTCGGCAATTACTACCTGCTTAATAATCCCACAAATTATACGTGCATCACATATCCATCAGATATATGACATACTTGGCAATTGCCGAAAACAACATGATCAGGGTATTTCCCGCTTAGGCGGAGTAGCTATCTTCATAAGTTTTATCGTATCGTTTTTATTGCCTAACCTTCCCGGCGAAAAGTTTAACATCAATTATTTATTGAGTGGTTTAATTATAATGTTTGCACTTGGCTTGATAGACGACCTTGCGGGTATGAGAGCACGCAATAAAATTACTATCCAGTTTATTGTAGCATTTATTTTGGTTATTCCAGGCGACATAAGGATCTGTAATATTTACGGTTTTTTGGGTATATATGAATTGCCTTATGTGCTCAGTGCACTCTTAACAATTTTTCTGATCATGCTGGTGGTAAATGCCTTTAATCTGATAGATGGGATTGACGGACTGGCAGCAACAACCGGCATATTTGTAAATGGTACCTTAGCCATGCTTTTTATTTATATGAAACAGTATGAACTCGCCGCGCTGCCTTTATCAATAGTTGGGGCGTTAATCGGTTTCCTGAAATTTAATATAACTCCGGCTAAAATATTTATGGGCGATACCGGTTCATTGCTGATAGGTTTGGTATCCATCATTTCAGCCATTAAATTTATCGAGGTGAATAAGTTTATCGATGCATCGCCGTTGCGTGTTTATTCAGCCCCGCTATTGATAATTGCCCTGTTAATGGGACCGGTATTTGACACGATAAGGGTTATGATCATTCGTATTACCAAAGGTATCTCGCCATTTACAGCTGATCGTAACCACAATCATCACCGGATGCTAAAAATTGGATTTAATCACTTACAAACCACGCTTATTTTTGCTGCATTAAATATCATTTCAATAGCCATTGTATTATTTTGGGGAGATATCAGCAGTTCGGTGTTGCTTTGCTTTGTATTTTTAACCTATTTGTTTTTTAATGGTTTTTTAACTTTTACTATTCGATCCAAGGAACGTTCAATGATATAATAAGACAGGATAACGCTAATGATTTTGCTGAATATTAGTCCGGCGCAGAGTATAAAATAGCAGATTGGGTAATTATAAGCATTAATAAACGTCTGTACATTCTTTGGCTGCAATAACCAAAACTCTAATGTATTTCTAATATTCAGTATTGGTTTAAACTGTAGTTTTGTAAAACATAGCGCAGATATCCTTATCTGCCTATGATGATAAGGTTTAGGAAGATCTCCAAGCAGCGAGTGCAAGGGGATCTTATTTTTTTAAGCCATTATCATTTCTTTTCTACAGTATGCGTATCCTATAACTCATTAATTACTAATAGCGATACACCTTGTCGGGGCAATAAAATATTTATACTTGCCGATCCTCCTTTTGCAGTAATTTTAAATGGCTTGCCAATTGTTTGCAGTTGTCCGGCTTTTTCAAGTTCTGCTATTTGTTTTGCAGTAGGCTGTTGCGGCGATCCCATATTTTTCCAGGCAGTATATGAATTACTATGCGTTTCATCCACTCTGTATTCCGTTACATTAACGCTGGTTGTTTCAGCAGGCAAGCCATCTACTGTTACTTTTACAGGCTCTCCGGCGCTCTGTTTATCTTTATCTGCATAATTCCAAACCAATATTGTCGCTGATTTTTTATCTTTTGCTGCAAGCGCGCCTATATCGGTTTGCTTACCACGAATACTGGAATCAAGCACGGTTTGCATGTTGTATGCACGGTTGCTGATAACTACAACTCTTTCACCTTCCATCATACCCAGCATCCTGAAAACGTTTAATACCGGCTTATCAACGCCATTTGTAGCCAGGTCACGAAAACCTGCAAACCAGGGCTGGTTCTCAAATTCGAACGACCAGTTAACCGCACCTATCAGGTTTTCATGGTACATGTCTTTTAAATCATATATACGAGCTAATGCAGCCGCGGTATAGCTGGAATACATGGTGCCGTTTCTATAGGCATTCTCAGGGTTGGTAGCCATTCCACATGCGGCACAGCCTTCCGGGTCTGATTCACCAATAACAATAGGGATATTTTTAAGTTCAGCGAAAGAATTGATCTCCTTAAAATGACCATTGATATCGCTTAATTGTCGCCTGATGCTCATTACAACGGTATCATTTTCTACCCTCGGCGAACCCTTTGCATGAAATAGCACCAGGTCAAGCGGTGAGCCTATCTTTCCTGTTACATAATTAGTATCTGTAAGGCAATGTTTTAAAAAGCCGCCGAGCCATTTTTCTGCTCCGCCGGTTACATCAGGCCCGCCAACATGAGCGGTAGGTAAGGCGCGTTTAACACCGGCAGCGGCGTAATCATAAAGCTTGTAAAACTCAGGTGTTGTGCCTTTCCAGTAAGCGCCATTGGGTTCGTTCCAAACTTCCCAGTACCAGCTTTCAACTTCCTTTTTTCCATAACGAGCTATGCAGTGGCTTACCCATTGATAGATCAGCTCTTCCCATTTTTTATAATTTTTTGGCGGATAAGCCCAACCGGTTTCAATGGTTCCGTAATCAACACCGGGTTTCCAGTGGTGCTGGTAGGGTTGGGGATGTACAGACAATGCTTCAGGCATAAAACCTATCTGTGCCAAAGGTTTCATGCCCCGCTTTATATAGGTATCAAATATACTGTCGGTTATATGGTAATTATATATCGCGTTTCCCTGTGCATCTTCCGTATAAATATTGGTCGATCCCCATTTTAAAGCTGGAATCCCATCTCCTGAGGTAAGTAAATTATGTGTGCGTACATATACAGGTACCGGGCTTAATGCTGCAAGCTCAGTAAGCAGCTTTTGCCCATCTTTCATATAAGTAAAGTTTGGTTCATCATAGCCATACCATGCCCATATAGGTTTCATTTCACCTTTGGTTTGCGCGAGGTTTACCCGGATAACTGCTGGTGTATTTTGCGCGGTAACATGCACATCTGCTAAAAATAGCATAAGCAGGAACAAATAAAATGATTTCATTGGTTTGGTTATATAGGTTATACGGGAACAGAACACGATTTACAAGCCCGTATTTTTATACGGTATTTTTTGCAAATTATAATTAATTCCGGTCATTGGTGTTATTGAAACAATTATAATTTTTAGCGCTGTGTTAGCTGTTCCTAAAAAGACGGGATTAGTGAGAATGAATGGTTGTAATCTAAGGAATAATTGCTGGTAAATTGTAGATAGGGTATGTCACAGCTATATTAATAAAGCTGTGATATCGCGGATCGCTTTGAGAAAGTACCGCCGAAATTTAAAAACTGATCATACAATAGCCTGTTGCTACTGTATGATCAACAAAGCTTATAAAGAATATTGTAAGTTCTTAACGTAGTTTTCTACTGCTGACGCAAAGGTTCCACCTTGTTTAAGCACGGCGATCAGTTCCTCTTTGGCTATACCAAATTCTTTCGACCAGTAATTTAAATCCTGCTCTTCGCTTGTATTAACTACCTGATTTTGAGTTTGATTTTCCATAATTGAATAATTTAAAATCTAATTACAATTTTAACTATTAATCGTGAAGTTATTGTTAATTCAATATTAACAATGGGTTAATTTATCATAATCGATCTTTCTTCCTGCCTGAAAGTGCCTGTGAAAACTCATGTGTTCCGCCTTCAAGCCCACAGCCAAAGCACTTAAAAAGATCCTTTGCCGGATAAACCATAAATGATTCCGCATTATCGTCATGAAAAGGGCAATTACCTTTAAGTATTTTTCGGCTTTCCTGTAATTGTACGTGTTTCGATATCAGTGAGACGAGTGCTGTTTGCTGGGTAGACGGTATGGGTGGCATAGTTATAAGGGTTAGCAAACATACAAAACAGCGGCAAAAAACCCTGACGAAATTCCACTTTTAGTTAAGTATTTCTAATATATCCTTTACGAGTGCAACGGTATTTTCGTGTTTGTAATCAACATAAATGAATTTTTAATAGTTAGCCCAGCTTATAGTAAGCTGAAAAGTATAAATAAATCATTTGCTTATCCGGGTTAAATTGTGTTATTTCCCGAAAATATACCAATGGCTGTTCAAACCTATTCCATCATTGTAGCAAGCGGCAGCTATATACCTTCCGTCGTAATTAAAAATTCAGATTTTTTACAGCATGAGTTTTTTGATACAGATGGTCGGGCATTAACCAAGACCAACGAAGTTATCATTTCTCAACTGGAAACGATAACGGGCATTAAAGAGCGGAGATATGTGACGGATGATCTGGTGACATCGGATATCGCTTATTTGGCTGCCCGGGATGCGCTTGAATCAGGTGGGATTGACGCAGAATCGCTTGATTATATCATCGTGGCTCATAATTTTGGTGATGTTAGTTCTCAGATACCGGTAAGCGATATGGTGCCGGCATTAGCATCCCGTGTTAAACACCGGCTGGGTATTGTTAACCCCCGTACCGTTGCTTATGACCTGCCATTTGGCTGCGCCGGTTGGTTACAGGGTTTGATACAGGCAGATGGCTATCTGCGTTCGGGAGATGCCACTAAAGTGCTTGTAATTGGCGCTGAGACACTTTCCAGGATCAGTGACCCGCATGACCGCGACTGCATGATATTTGCAGATGGGGCAGGGGCAGTGGTTTTGGAGGCCAGGGAAAGCGCCGTTCCCATCGGTATACTCGCGCATCACTCAGAGACTTTTGCTGATGAATTGGTGTTTGCTTTAAAAATGGGCGCCTCCAATAAACCCGGATTCGGAGTTCACCGCTTGTTTCTGAAAATGAATGGACGTAAGGTATATGAACAGGTATTGAAAATAGTACCCGGAGTAATCAAAAAATGCATAGACAAGACTGGTTTAACATTAAAAGATATTCATAAGGTATTGATCCATCAAGCTAATAATAAAATGGATGAGGCGATACTGAAACTTTTGTTTGAACTTTATGAAATAAAATCCATTCCTGATAAAATCATGCCCATGACCATATCATGGCTGGGTAATAGCTCGGTTGCAACCCTGCCAACTTTATACGATCTGGTTAGTAAAGCACATATGCCGGAGCAACAATTTAACAAAGGCGAGGTTATTTTATTTGCCGCTGTAGGTGCGGGTATGAATGTTAATGCCCTGGTTTATAAAAATGTTTAAAGCTGGGCTGTATTTCTCATAACCATCGCCACAATGCTTTTTTTGCTGGTTTACGTTTCAATGCTACATCCAAAATCTATTTGTAAACAACTTTTATTTGGTGGCTACATTTGTAACAGATGTGTATCAAAAAAACGTTGAGCTATTTGAATGCTTACATTTGCCATCTTGAACTTTGGTTTAAATGTTCCCGGGCTATGAAGAAAGTGATCTATCATATTTTAACATCTCTTATGAAAAGAGAGAAGCTTATTGCTATACTAAGTGATAAAGAAGAGAAAGAATTACTCGCTTTTAAAAAAGGTGGTTATTTGTATGATATCGGCTGGATCAATTCATTGAGCACCGGAACTATTATTGACAAGGAAGGCAAACCGCTGCCCTGGGTTACTTATCCCTATATAAAATTTATTGAGGAAAGACTTAAGAATGATTTTGAGATCTTTGAATTTGGAAGCGGTAATTCAACGCTTTATTATGCTGATAAAGTTGCCGCGGTATACAGCGTTGAAAATAACGAGTTCTGGTATGATAAAATAAAAACTACCATGCCATCAAATGTTAAATTATTTTATTGCGAATTGGTATATGGGGGAGAGTATTGCCAATATGCCACTCAAACCGGCAATAAATATGATATGATAATAGTTGATGGTAGAGACCGGGTAAATTGTTGTAAAAATAATTTGCCGGCGCTTAAATCAACAGGGGTAATAGTGCTTGATGATTCAGAAAGGGTGCAATATGCTCCTGGTATTAATTTTCTGATAGAGAAAGGATTTAAGAGGATTGATTTTTGGGGAACGGCTCCTACAGTAAACTATCTGAAATGCACAACCGTATTTTACCGGGATAATAATTGTTTAGGTATATAGTATACTTCTGAATACTATACCTAAACAATTATATCTGTTTAATTTATTACTTAATAATAGTTACAGAGCCTGAGATTACCTGGTTTTTAACTTTGGTATCAATTACATAATAATATACACCCATTGGTAATGGGCTGCCATTATAGGTTCCATCCCATGGTGTGTTATATCCTACAGAATGAAATACTTTTGACCCATATCTGTCGAAAACATCAATAGTAGCATTATAATAAGCAATCAGCCCAACAACGTTCCATTGATCATTTATGCCATCACCATTAGGCGTAAACGCATTAGGCACGTTTAGTTGAGGCGATACTACTACATTCATCGAACTTGTACTGGTACAACCTAAACTATCAGTAACTAAAAGCGTGTAAGTGAGATCCTGATCTCCGATAATGACAGGATTTTTTACCGTATTATCATTTATGTCAATCTTTGGTGTCCATAAATATTTAACAGCAGGATCACTTACTGTAGGTGTTAAGGTTATTTTACTGCCACGTAAAACATACCTGGTACCGCCGGCATTAACTGTTGGTGGTGGCATAAAAGTTATAGTCAAACTGTCGGTTGGTTGATAGCATGGACTGCCTGAATTATTTGTTAAATATAATTTTACTGAGCCTTGTTTTATATCATCAGCACCTGGTACATAAACTGCATTTAAAGTATTGGCATTTGGAAGAAAACTTCCAGTCCCTCCAGACCATTTGCCACCTGTTGCACCCACTGCTGTTATTGTGCCTTTTAATTGAACGGTCGTGGTTTGCGAACAAACATTCATGTTACTTCCTGCATCTTCACCCGGAAACACTTTAAATGTTATTTTAAGGGAGGATGTTGAATTAGTGCAACCAGCCTTATTGGTAGACGATAAAGTAAGTACAACAGAACCGTTTGCGATATCCTGAGGAGAAGGGACGTATTGAACATTTTGTATTGAATCAGCCCTTGGAAGAAAATTATTGTTATTAGAGGATGATGTCCAAATACCTGTAGTTGAGCCTCCTGATATGCTTCCGTGAAGTATTACTGTTGGTGATACCAGGCAAACGTCCTGATCGGGGCCAGCGTTTGAAACAGGTGGATCATCTACTTCTACAGTAGTGGTTGCGGGAGGGCTGGTACATCCACTGATGATCAGGTATACGCTATATACACCACTTGCACTTTTATCGGCAGAGCTGATAGTAGGGTTTTGTAAAGTAGATGTAAAGCCGTTTGGCCCCGTCCATTGATATTTTGCATTAGCAACTGCATCAGTGCTTAATTGAATAGTGCTACTTACGCATACTGGTGAGTTACTGTTAGTTCCAGTAGCAGCGGCAGGTACAAAATTAACCGCTGCTGCATAGGTGAATGGTGTTGATGCCGCACATCCGTTAGCCATTGGTATAATAATGTAATTAACTTTTATAGGTGAATTGCTGGTATTTACCAACGCCTCATTAATTGTTGATGTTGTTTGATTTGATACAGCTGGATTGCTTATACCGGCTACCGCTGCGCGACTCCAGGTAAATGTAGTTGATGGTATATTTGATGTAATAGCATAGCTTTGAGGCACACTACTACAAGCTACTCCAGCATTAGGACTGGTTATAGTTACCGCCGGGTTAACAGTAACAGTCAGATTGAATGGCACACCATCGCAAGTTGAATTATAATAGTTAAATACATAGGTTACATTAATAGGGGCATTTGTAGTATTAAATAAAACCTCCTGTATTGTACCAGTTTGCCCCGATACTGGTGAGTTTTTTATGCCTGTTACAGCTGCCCGTGTCCATGTATAGGCAGTTGTTGGGTCATTAAATTGAACTGTATAATTACTGGCAATACCATAGCATACAGTAGCAACGGCCGCGCTTTTTACATATGGTTTTGGATTTACAGTAACAACGTAGGAAAATGCAGCACCCGAACAGCTATTGGCTAATGGAGTAATAAGATATGTTACATTGATTGGTAATAGGGTAGTGTTTGTTAAAGTTTCGGTAATACTTGCTGATGTTTGGCCAGAAACTGCTGTGTTACTAATTCCTGCTACAGCTGCACGTTTCCATGAAAAAGCAGCTGTAGCAATATTTGAGGTTATAGTATAAGTTTGTGGTTCACCACTGCATATATTAGCTGAAGGAAGGCTTGTTATTTGTGGCAACGGATTAATTACGACATTAACCTTGGTTCTGGTAACTGTACAGGTGTTGCCTGTGGTTTGAACATAGTAAGACGTATTTGAAGTTAGAGGTGGTGTTATAAATGGGTTACTTACCGATACCAGGTTACCACCAACAGGTGCATCATACCATACGTAAGTGCCCGCTGCCGTTCCTGCACCACTAGCTGTAAGTGTTGCCGAAGAATTGCTGCATATAGGCCCAATAGCTGCTACCGCCGGTTGAGCGGGTAATGGAGTAATATTAACAGTTACGGCTGTCCTGGTACTCGTTAAGCTCGCTACGGTAGTTTGTACGTAATAGGTGGTAGGATTTGTTAATGCAGGGGTTGTGAATGAAGCTCCTGTTGCTAATGGAGTTCCGCCTGTGGCAACTGCATACCAAACATAATCTCCGCCAGGAGCTGTTGCAGTTAATATGGCAGTGGAGCCCGGGCAAATTGATGTACTCGCGGCTGTTGGCGCTTTAGGTATTGTGACAGTAGTAAATGTTATGGTTACTGAAGCTGATTTGTTACCGCAGGGTGCTTCGGGATTACTTGTAGTTAATGTAAGCTTTACAGATGTTTCACCAGCCTTTGGCGTATAAATAGCAGTTAATGAAGTTTGATTTATAAATGTTCCTTTCCCACCGGTCCACTTTACCGTTACACCTGGTGGGCCATTTAAAGTACCAGCTAACTGAACTGGTGTATTAAGTGGTACCGATTGATTTGGGCCGGCATTTAAGGTTATTGGCTCACTGATAATCAGAGTTTCTGATTTTATTGCAGTAGGGCAAGACCCACTCGATATTGTATTGGTTATAGTGTATGCTCCGGGCTTACTTTTTTTCAGATTAACTTCGCCTGTTGATGCATTAAAGAACACCAGATCAGGAGATGATGCTGTAAATATACCCGCGCTGCCCGAGCCAGTAAAAACGGCCACAGGATTAGTTCCATCCTGGCAAACAGGGCTATTTATAGAGAATGTAGCATCAGGGTTTGTAGTAATAACTATAGTGGTGCTGGATGTTGATGTACATGTGCCTGCTCCTGAATAAGAAACCTGATATTTGCGGGGAGTACTTGTCGCGGTGTTGATAGTACCCGTTGATGGGTCGATGGTTAAACCTGCAGGTATTGCGCTGAACGTTCCACCCGGGTTGTTAATTATAGGCGTTTGATTCCCTCCGCCATTAACACAAAATGTGCCCGACGAATACTGAAACTGCGGGCTGGGTATAGAAATTACCTGTGCAATAACTGAGGTAAGTTGGCTTGTACATGAGGTAGGAGATATGTTTTCAACATAATAAACGGTATTTGCTGCTAAAGGCGGAGTGGTATATGTAGTGCCGGTAGCTAATAGATTTCCGTTACTGGCTGCATCATACCATTGGAAAGTACCACTACCTGCACTTGCTGTTAAAGTTTGTGCCAGGCCCGGGCATACCGCCGGCCCGCTTGTTGCTTTGGGGGCAGCCGGAGCCGGATCAACGGTAACCGTTACCGCGGTACGAATAGTAGCACAGCCATTTATTGTTGTGCCCTGTACATAATAAGTAGTAGTAGCGGTTAATGCAGGTGTAATATAGCTTGCACCCGATGATAAATAATTACCGCCTGTTGCTTTATCATACCATGTATAACTGCTAAATCCGGATGCGGTAAGCGAGGCGGCATTCCCTGAGCAAACCGATGTACCTGTAGCTTTAGGGCCTGCCACCGGTGCAAGAATTGTAACTTTTACGGCCTTTCGCGAACTAACACAACCATTTACTGTTGTTTGCACATAGTAAGTGGTGGTGGCAGTTAATGTTGGTGTGGTATAATTGGAGTCAGTAGCTAATAGGTTTCCGCCGCTGGCACTGTCATACCATTGGTATATGCCTCCGGGAGCAGTTGCAGTTAACGTTACAGTTGAACCTGAACATATCAGTGGCTCAGAAACTGATGGGGCGTTTGGCGGAGTGTTTATTATAACAGTTATTGGTGTACGGCTGCTTGTACATGATGCGTTACTGTTTTGAACATAATAAGTTGCAGAATGGTTAAGAACTGGAGTAGTATAAGTTACAGTATTTGATAGCAAACTTCCTCCAGCAGGGGCGCTGTACCATTGATATGTCCCTGAAGGTGTAGTGCTGGCCGTTAATATGATGCTGTTGTTAGGGCAAATGGTATCTGTTTGTGCAACTGGCGGAGTTGGGTTGGCATTTACAGTAACAGTTACCGGGATTCTTTGACTAACACATTGGTTAACGGATGTTTGTACATAATACGTAGTTGTGGCTGTTAACGAAGGTGTAGTGTAATCAGGGCTTGAAATTAAAGAGGTACCGCCGGAAGGTACATCAAACCAGTCAAATATTCCGAATGATGCATCAGCATGTAAGTGCGCTGAAGAACCTGAGCAAATAGTAATGTTTGCAGCCGTAGGCGTTGGAGGGGTGGTAATTACTCTTGCTGGTACTGCAAGGGTTGTACTGGTACAGCCATTTTTAATTGCTACTACATAGTAATTAATATTGGATGTAATTGGAGGGGTGGTGTAGCTTGAAGAGCTGCTTACTAAATTACCACCAGAAGGCGCATCATACCACGAATAGCTGTCAGAGCCAGTTGCTGTTAGTGTAGCAGTGCTTCCCGAACAAACTGTATCTCCTTTTACTGTTGGATTACTAATGAAATTTGCAGTAACTATTGACCGCGGACTTGTACAACCGGAAATGGTCGTTTGTACATAAAATACAGTGTATTTCGTAATATTTTGCGTGGTATATGTGCTGCCGGTTCCTAAAAGATTTCCACCTACGGCAGCATCATACCATTGATAATCACCACCAGGGCCTGTTGCAGTAAGTGTTGCCGGAGCATTAAGGCAAACCACTGCATTTTTTACCGTTGGCGGACTAAGATTTGCAACGTTGGTGACGGTAGTTTGTTGTACAACAGGTTGGCAACCTGTTGATTTATCAGTTACCGTAACGGTATAAGTACCCGTTTTGTTTACTGTTATATTAGGGGTTGTTTCACCTGTGCTCCAAATGTAGCTATATGGTAGCGTGCCGGCTGATGCTGAAGCGGTTAAAATTACACTGCTTCCCGGGCAAAGATTAGGGCTTGATGATGTAATGGATACACTTAAAGTACATTGACTGTACCCTAAGAAAGATGAAAAGAGAAAAATTAAACCAAGTAAAGTACCCTTCATATATATAATAATGAACGTAATGAATGCAGAAAAAAGCCAGCTTTATATTTATTATTGCGGCATGTAAGTAGTGCCGTATTATAGCTCATAATGTTAAATGTTGAATGAAAGTGTTTCATTACATAAGCTATTTGCAATGCTTGTTAAAATGCAGTTGTTTCCCATGCTTTTGTTTTTTATAAAACCGATCGTTTAAAAAATCAGGTGAAAAGAAATGATTATAATAAATAAATAATAAGTTGTTTATTACCCGATCGGACAGCAAATAAGTATTTAAAAAATATTTGTTATTAGCCCCAAAAGATATTTTTTACACACTAAAAATCCATTAAACTTAACGATTTGATACTGTATAATTGAAAATTATACGACTTTTATAATGTTAATGTTTATGTTTTTGGGAAATATATGAAGATAATCATAAGACGAAAATTGAATTTTCCTTCTATGAAAAATATTGCATATTATGCAACCAATGCATCGTTTCCTTTAAATTTTGATAGAGCTTTTTGAAGGCGAAAAAGCCTTTATTATAGGCTTGATGAGTGGGCTGATCGGGTATCAGGCTCGTTTCTGTAATGTGAGATTTTTGTGAGATTTGTAAATCTAAATCAAGTGCATCAATGGCGAGAAATATTGCCCCCATTGCAGATGCATCTTCCTGTTGAACGATCACTAATTTTTTACCGGTAATATTTGCCAGCATTTGGGTCCAAACGGCTGAAGTAATAAAACCGCCGCTTATATTTAGCTGATCAATTGGAGCCGATGATTGTTCCACAGTTTGCAGCACATCACACAATGCGAAACAAATACCTTCAAGGCCGGCTCTTAAAAAATGAGCCTGTGTATGCCCGGGTTTAATGTTAAAAAATACGCCACAGCTTTTGGTGTCCCAAAGCGGCGCTCTTTCGCCGTATAAATAGGGCAAAAATATTAAGCCGTCACTCCCTGCTTTAATGGTCGCTATCTGGTTAAAAACAGCCTCGTAGTCACTATGTGCGGGTAATTGCTTATCAAGGAATGTTTTTATCAGCCAGTTTAATGCTATGCCGCCATTATTTACCGCACCGCCGCAAACAAAAGTTCTTTCGTTCAACAGGTAGTTAAATATCATAGCCTGGTAATTATACACCGGTCGCTCACTGGTTACGCGTATAGCGCCGCTGGTGCCTATGGTTAATGAAGCAACTCCCGGTTCTGTAACAAAGCTTCCCAAATTTGCGCAACATCCATCGCTTGCACCAATAATAAACGGAGTGCCGGTGGGAATATTTAATGATAATGCAAGCTGTTTATTTAAATCTATGCGTTTATAAGTGGTATTTACAGGGGTGGAAAGTTTGTCTTCGTTAATACAGGCCAAAGCACAAGCCTCCGGATTCCATTTAAGTTTTATTATATCAAATAAGCCTGTTGCCGAAGCAATGGAATAATCAACCTGAAAATCGTTAAAAAGTTGATGCCATATATATTCTTTGATCGAAATAAATTTATAGGCGGCAGTAAATAACTCATTTTTATATTCGCGTAGCCATATTAGCTTGCAAAGGGGGGTCATGGCATGGATGGGCGTACCCGAGGTTTTATAAATATCCTCGCCTTGTGCGGAATCTCTTAGACTTTGAGCAATATCCTCGCTTCGCGCATCAGCCCAGGTAATCATATCAGCCAGTGCTTTTCCATTCGCATCGACTGGGATAACACTATGCATAGCGCTGCTTAGACTAATTACATATGGTGCATAGCCGATCTTTTTTACTGTGTCATTAATACAACTAATAAATGCCTCAAAAATTAATGCAGGATCTTGTTCACTATAACCGGGCTTAGGGCTCTTAACCGGGTAATAATGTTGGGAAACATCAATGGGCTCACCGGTAAAACTAACAGCAACTGCTTTAGTGCTGCCGGTACCTATATCAATTCCTAATAAATATGATTGCATTAACTACTTGTATTAAGGCTCTAAAATAGCTTTTATACCAATAACATAAGTATGACAAATATATTTAGTAACTCTTTAGTGTATTTGAAATGAACGATAGCACTGCAATGCAACAACCGCCTGATTTATATTACCGGTTGATTATAAGCCGGTAATGGGACATGTTTTTCACAACGTATGGTGCTATTAACTATTTTTATATTATAAACATAAGTTTTATTTTTACAATATTCTAATTAATTTTATAAAAAATACCGCATATAATCGGGTATATTGCGTTTGCACGCGAGATTGATTATAATTTGAAGACGGAAAAGCAAATATCAATACACTCACATCAATACAACATACATGAGCTTTATGATAAGTATTCGGGTATGTTGTTTGGTTACATTTATGAAATTGTAAGGGATAACAATCTGGCTGAACAACACTTAATAAATATCTATAATTATATACCGGATCACATTAATGAATTTGGAGGCAATGGGCAAATTACATGGTGTCAGCTTCAACAATTAACAAAAAACTACCTGGCGTATTCAAATAGTGTTAAATATAATTACCAAGTACATAGCACCGATTACAGCAAATATGATAATAGGAACAAGTTTTTAAGGTTAATGACGGCAGAGCAGAAACAGGTGTTTTGTAATGTTTATTACTATGGTAAAACAACAGCAGAATTATCTAAAGAACTAAATAAATCAGAAGAATTCATACGTGCAGCTTTGAAAGGGGCTTTCATAATAATAAAAAAAGGTTAGTGGATATTCAGGAATACATAGAAAGTGGAATACTGGAAACTTACGTTCTGGGTGCGGCCTCTGAAGCTGAAACCCGGGAGCTTCTTTATTTTAAAGAGAAGTACCTTGAGGTGCAAATTGCTTTGCAGGAGTTGGAAAGTGATATGGAGCTTATTGCTGAGCAAATGGCTGTTACGCCTCCTCCCGGTACGTGGGGCAGGATTGAAGCGAGTATTAATGAATTAGTTACTGTGCCTGAATACGAGCCGCTAAGGCTTAAAGAACCTGGCAGCAAAAATGGCTACGATTTTAAAACGGGAAACAGAGATTACATAGAGGTTGCAGATGCGCAATCAACCCATATGACCATCCATAAGAGCTGGAAATGGGTGTTTGCAGCCGTATTTGTGTTAGGTAAAATATTTCTTGCCTGCGCCATTTACTTTTATCTCGAAAATCGCCAGGCGCAAGAGCAAATCCAGGAATTAAAGACTGAACTCAGGCAAAATCATCTTCGTTAAGCCATTTTTTATAGCTCTTTTCGCAAACATACACTATTGGTTAGTGTAATATATGGGCCATAGTTATCAATCACCTTGTAGTTTTGCTTGTTATATAAATTTACTGCTTCGGTATTAGTTTTTAAGGTTTCAAGTACAGCGTATTTAAAGTCTCTTTCTGTCGCCCATACTTCAAGCTCGTTTAAAATTTTTGATGCGATACCATTGCCGCGAGCAGCAGCGCTAACAAACATCCTTTTTATTTCAACGCTGTCATCACTATACTGTTTAAAGCAGCCGCATCCAACCGGCTTGTCATCTATATAAATAACAACTGCCGTATCCAGGTAGTCCAGTTTATTATGTGGTGCATAATCGCCCTGTGCTTCACCATTTAATTCCTGAAGGAATTTATCAAGCAAGCTTACCAGCGACAAAAAATCAGTATCAGTATTATTAGTTCTTTTTAGCCTGATATCGGGTGGTAAATTCATTAGATATTTAAATCGTTAGGTTATTCAACAATGGTAATACAATCGTCTGTTATCAGATCCTCTCCGCGGTAGCGCCTTAATAATTGTGCAGTGGCAACTACATCCTTTTGGCAATAGGTGCAAATACGGTCGAGTCTATTCTCGTTCCAGTAAACATTTGCCACCTGGCTGCCATCAATGTCATCCTTAGGAGTAGGTATGTCAAAAATAGCCGTAAGGAGTGCCAGTGAGGTGTAATTTTTATAATCGCCGAATTTCCAAAGTTCCATGGTATCTAAGTGATTTATCTCCCATGGCTTTTTGCCGGATAGTTCCAACTGTACAGGTATCTTTAGTCCGTTTACCAGCATACGGCGGCAGATGTACGGGAAATCAAATTCTTTACCATTGTGCGCGCATAAGATCAAGCTACTGGGCTGGCCGGATAGCATTGCCGAGAATTTCTCCAATAATTCCTTTTCATCATGAGAGAAAAAGGACTTCACCCTTAAGCCGGTTCTTTTGCCGCCGGTAAATATACCCACCGATATGCAGATGATTTTACCGAACTCGGCCCATATACCGGCGCGCTCATAAAAATCTTCAGCGGTTTCTTCTTTACGCTGGCTCAGCGTTTTTTTATCCCAAAGTTTCTGGAAATGTTCAGGTACTTCATCATGACTACTGTATTGGGGCACAGTTTCAATATCGAGCACCATTAGGTTATGCAGGTCGTATTGTTCAAGCATGGTATAAGGTTAGTAAACTCGTCATTGCGAGGAACGAAGCAATCCCTAACTTTACAGAGTAGACTTGCATATTCGGAGATTGCTTCGTTCCTCGCAATGACGCTTGGTTAAATAACGTAAATATAAAGAAATCTGGGTTACCGTATCATAACTCCGGGCTTATTTACTACCGGCAGCTTAATAAAGTTAAGTTCAACTATGCTTTCGGGCAGGAAGATGAACTTTTTATCATAGATGTCCTTGCCAATGTAATAGCTCAGCCAATATTCATTATTCAGGCCGAAGGTAGCTTCGTCAATAGGTTCTATCAATACAAATGAACCACCTTCAACAAGCGGGAACATATGCCGCAGGGTGGAGGTTTTTACCTGCTCTCCGTCTTTTTCACCATAGCCCTTTGAAGTGACGAGCACATTTTCAATGGGTACATTTTTAAGATTTATTAAATATACATACCAGATCTTGCTTTCAACACTTTCTTTCTCCAGTGCAACAGCTATGGCTATATCCTTAACAATATTTTCCGGAAGATCTTTAATCATTGTGGTTGATATAGGTGTATTGGTTGATTGAGTTGATGGGTTAACTGCTCACCTAATCAACTCAATCAACCATGTCAACTGAATTATTTCTTTTTCGCAAACTTTTTAGCGCCCTTTTTTGGCTCCTTTTCAGCTATTGCTGCTAATGCCTTACATTCTTCAAATGTTAATTCAAGGGGCTCTTTGCCTTTGGGGATCTTAACGTTTAGTTTCCCAAATTCAATATAAGGACCCCAACGACCGTTTAGTATTTTTACGGTAGGATCTTCGTCAAAAGCTTTTATCAGTTTTTCCGCATCCTTTTTACGTTTTTCCAATATCAGCTCAATTGCCTGCTCTTCGGTAACGTCGAGCGGGTCAATACCTTTTGGTAACGAATAAAAGGCGCTGTTATGCCTGATATAAGGGCCAAACTTGCCAATGGCAACCGTCATATCCTTTTCCTCAAAAAGTCCTACCTTTTTTGGTAGTTTAAACAACTCTAAGGCATCTTCAATGCTAATGGTCTCTATGCTTTGGCCTGATCTCAAACTTGCGTACAATGGCTTTTCCGGCTCTGCATCGGTCGCGTTTTCACCTACCTGTACAAACGGACCGTAACGGCCAATACGTACCGATATCTTTTTACCGCTTACCGGGTGTACGCCTAATTCACGTTCGCCGGTTGCTTTGTCGGCGGTTTGTATGGTGCTCTCAACATCTTTATGAAAAGGGTCATAGAATTTGCGGATCATGTCTGTCCACTCTTTTAATCCCTGTGCTATCTCATCAAATTGCTTTTCGACACTGGCAGTAAAGTTAAAATCAACAATACCTTTAAAGTATAATACCAAAAAGTCATTTACAACCGCGCCAATATCAGTAGGGAATAATTTGCCTTTTTCAGCGCCTGTATTCTCAATTTTTTCTTCTTTGGTGATGTTGCCGCTTTTAAGCGTTAAAACCCTGAAAGCTCTTTGCTTGCCTTCGCGTTCTTCTTTTACCACATAGCCACGGTTTTGTATGGTTGATATGGTAGGGGCGTAGGTTGATGGACGGCCTATGCCCAGTTCTTCCAGTTTCTTTACCAAACTTGCCTCGGTATAACGGGCAGGCGGGCGTGAAAAACGTTCTGTGGCCGACATTTCCTGCAATGCTAACCGCTGTCCTTTTGTTAAAGGTGGCAGCATGGAGTTTTCACCATCCTGTTGCGGCTCATCGTCTTCATCACTCGACTCCAGGTAAACTTTCAGGAAACCATCAAACTTCATTACCTCGCCATTGGCTACCAATTCCTCTTTACGGGTTGATATACCGATCTTTGCAGTGGTTTTCTCAAACTGAGCTTCACTCATTTGTGAGGCTATAGCACGCTTCCAGATCAGATCATACAAACGTTTCTCAGAGCCGTCACCATCAATGCTATGTTGGTTAAAGTAAGTAGGGCGTATAGCTTCGTGTGCTTCCTGTGCGCCCGCGCTCTTGGTTTTATATTTTCTTTGCTGATGGTATTTGTTGCCATATGCTGACACGATCTCATCTGCAGCAGCATTTAAAGCGGTATCAGATAAATTTACCGAATCGGTACGCATGTAAGTAATGAGCCCGGATTCATATAGTTTTTGCGCTACCTGCATGGTACGCGAAACTGAATAACCTAATTTACGACTGGCTTCCTGTTGCAATGTTGATGTGGTGAACGGTGCCGCAGGTGAACGCTTTGCCGGGCGTGTTTCCAGCGAGTTTATATCGAAATCAGCGGTAACACAGTCCAGTAAAAACTTCTCTGCATCATCCTGCTGGGCAAATCTTTCAGGCAGCTCAGCTTTAAAGGCTTCTTTGGCTTTACCAAAAAGGGCTACAATTTTAAAGGCTGCCTCTGATTTAAATTTATTTACCTCGCGCTCACGATCAACAATAAGCCTTACGGCTACTGATTGTACACGACCAGCGGATAGGGATGGTTTTACTTTTTTCCATAAAACGGGAGAAAGTTCAAAACCAACCAATCTATCCAAAACACGGCGCGCCTGCTGCGCATTTACCAGGTTGTAATCTATTTTGCGTGGATTTTCAATAGCGCGCAAAATAGCGGGCTTTGTTATCTCATGAAAAACAATGCGTTTGGTATTGGATTCTTTTAAACCTAATGTTTCATATAAGTGCCACGATATGGCTTCACCCTCGCGGTCCTCGTCCGATGCCAGCCAAACCATGTCGGCCTCCTTCGCTAATTTTTTTAGATCACTAACTATCTGCTTCTTATCAGCAGGTACTTCATATTTTTGTTCAAAGTTATGAGCTATATCTATTGCATCTTCAGACTTTACTAAATCACGAATATGTCCGTAACTCGATTTAACCGTAAAATCTTTACCGAGGTAGCCTTCTATGGTTTTGGCTTTCGCCGGTGATTCAACTATTAATAGATTTTTAGCCATTTAATCAGGTTATTTTTTGCAAATAAAACATAAAGAAAGCGAAACACAAATTTGTTTTTCGGAATGATGCATCGAAATGATGCTAACCTGACGGTTTTTTAAAACAATAAGGAATAGCGTTAAAACAGGAATAGCTGCTAATAGCTACATTAAAAAACCACCGCCCAGCAGGTCATTACCCTCATAAAATACAGCCGACTGCCCCGGTGCTATGCCCGATACATTGTGATGGAAATCCACCTTCATGTGTTCGCCCATTTGCTGGATAGTGCTTTGTGTGCCTGCATCTTTATACCTGATTTTGGTTACGGCATCAATTGGTTGGTTGATGTTTTCGTATTTAATAAGGTTAAGGTTTTTAACCCATGCCTGCTTGCGTTCAAGCGCATCAGCAGTACCTAAAACCACGGTATTAGTAACGGGATCAATATTGGTAACAAACATAGGTTGCCCTAAAGCAATGCCTAAACCTTTGCGCTGACCTATGGTGTAGAAAGGATATCCCTGGTGTTTGCCCACTATGGTGCCATCTGTTAAAACAAAATTACCCCCGGCTACACGTTCTTCCAGGTCTTCTACTTTGTGCCTTAGAAAGGCTCTGTAGTCGTTATCAGGTACAAAGCATATTTCATAGCTTTCGCTTTTGCCGGCTAATTCAATCTGCCCCATATCCATTGCCATCTGCCTGATCTCAGGTTTAGAATAACTGCCTAACGGGAATTTTGTGCGCGCCAGATTTTTTTGCGATACACCCCAAAGCACGTATGATTGGTCTTTATTTTCGTCTTTGCCTTTTGATATTACATAGCGGCCGCTGTCCTGTAAGCGGATATTGGCATAATGCCCGGTCGCAATAAATTCGCAATCAAGTTTATCGGCACGCTTAAGTAACGCTTCCCATTTAATGTGGGTGTTGCATAAAACACATGGGTTAGGGGTGCGGCCTGCGAGGTATTCATCAACAAAATTGTCGATCACAAAATCGCCGAATTCACTCCTGATATCCAATATATAATGCGGGAAGCCGTATCCAACTGCCAATGCACGTGCATCGTTAATGCTATCCAGACTACAGCAACCGGTTTCTTTTGAACTGCCGCCTGATGAAGCATAGTCCCAGGTTTTCATGGTAAGGCCAATAACTTCATAGCCCTGCTCATGCAGCATTACTGCCGCTACCGAACTATCAACTCCGCCGCTCATTGCCACTAATATCCTGCCGTGCTTACTCATATTGAGCGCAAAGATACGAATTGTGATTTAGGTTAATAGGGGTGAAGGTCAGGAGATGGTAAGATTATAACCAGGATTAAACGGATTAATAGATTTACAGGATAAAATCCAAATCCTAAAAATCATTTAAATCTGTTTAATTCTGGTTCTTATAATGATAAAATATTCCTCTATCATAAGGTGTCCATAAGCAAGCCTTTTGTCCGCAGGCTTTTAGGGCGTTATTGGCCCAGGTGTTGCAGGTATAAAATAGGTTGTAACTTCCTTTGGCTTCATAAAAAGCGTCGTGGTTATCATAGTTGACATTTGTTTTTATATTGATGACGTTGCCTTGGGCGTCTCTTTTAAAACTATCGTCAACAAAAGTTACCAGTCGCGCATATTGATCATTGCTGATCATGATCTTTTTGCAATCGGCACCCGTTTGCGGCATATTGCAAAATGTAGCATGTATAGCTGATGTGCTCAAAGCGAAAGCTGCTTTAAAAGCGACGCTGAATTTTAATTGTGCCCAGGTAGGGGTATTGAGGTAAAAACCTTTGTCGCCCCAACCCAATGCTACATATTTTGCAGTAGTATCCTGGCTTATGGTGTTTTCATATTTAACCTCGGTACTCCAATTTTTGATTTCATTTTTTACCGGAACGATAACATCGGTATGATCGCCATTGGTGAGGATATAGATGATTACATCATTAGATGAGTTAGCTTCTTTGGCAACCGGAATTATGGATAACACAAAAACGGTCAGCAGGTAAACCGAAACAAATAGTACAAAACTCAATATTATCCAAATAAGGGCTTTTACGATCTTTTTAAATGTCATTAAATCAAGGTTATAGTAATTGATTTTTAAAGTTAACATTTCAATTGATGGGAGCCGCTGAGGAGCGATTAATTATCAAGGTAAATGTTATCCGTTTGGGTATCAGTAGTTATTTATTCGGCATTGCAATATTCGTAATGTGTATAAATCGCTTATTAACTTAAAGTAAATTAACACTAATAATCAAATAATTATGTGTTTTAATTAAATTTATTATTCATATAAATATTTGATCGAAGGAAAAAAAGTCATAAAAGAAATACTAACTACAATGTGTAAAATATCGCTTTGAATTTCTATATGATTGCCTTCCATGCCAATAAAAAGTATGGCGAAATGTGGTATTGTTTATGTCTTATAATGATTGATAAGGAGTGTTCACAATTTGAAATCAGGCAAGAAAATATGTTTTTTTTGAGGTCTTATCTACTCATTATACAAATAGGGAATGCAGGTTTTAACTCCCCCAAATATGTTAAGGTGTTGTATTTTCTATTGCTTGTAAGTTAATCTGTTGTTTTGTAATTACTTATGGTATTTTTCACTGATATTTAATTATTGAAAATAATCAAGCCTGATTGTTATGCCGCAGAGGCGATGTAGGGAAACTATAGCCCGGGAATTAATGAACAGATATTAAAACTAAAAAAACCTGTCTATAATACGGTTATACACCCTTTTTAAATAAAGTAAGCAGAAAAACAGAGTTTAAATCATTTAAATAGGGTTTTACACGCTTTTTTCAGTAAGGCTACTTTTAATATTGGGGCGTATTTGTTGCGAATATTTTATTAAATAATTGCACAATTGCGTAGAATATTTAGTTACGGTTTTTTATTTAAAAAATTAGCAAAAATATAGATGGGTGTTGTAACAAATGCATTACAAATTATATTTGCTATACCCTAATTAAAATAAACAAATGAGAGCCCTAACACAAATGTCAATCGAACAAAAATTACAAGGTCTGATCCTTGTAGCTATTTGCTTTGTTGCAATTCTTGATTACCTGGTTTAATAACCCCAAAAAAGAAACTAAACAAAACAAACAAACAAGGTGCTTACTTAGGGTAGGCACCTTTTTTATTTAGTAAAAGTTAAACTGGTTTTTATGGATTACGGGTTTGTCCGTTGCCCTTAACTATCCATTTATAACTGGTTAGTTCATCTAAGCCCATAGGGCCTCGGGCATGTAGTTTTTGGGTGCTGATTCCAATCTCGGCCCCTAAGCCAAACTGGGCTCCATCTGTAAAAGCTGTTGAGGCATTCGCATATACAGCCGCCGCATCTACATTATTCAGGAACGTGGCAATATTTTCGGCATCTTCAGAAATAATAGCCTCACTATGTTTTGAACCGTATTGGGCAATATGGTCAAGCGCTTCAGATAAATTATTAACTGTCTTAATAGTTAGTTTTAACGAAAGAAACTCTATGCCGAAATGCTCCGCTTCTGCTTTATTTAAAAGATTGGCGGGATAGTAGTCTGCCAGGGCAGCATATGCTTCTTCATCAGCAAATAATTCTACTTGTTTTTCTAATAAACGCTCTGCTATTTTAGGTAAGTCATCTAAACGATCGCTATGTATGATTAAACAATCAAGCGCGTTACATACGCTTACACGGCGTGTTTTGGCATTGAAAATGATGTCAATACCTTTTTTCAGATCACCGGTTTTATCAAAATAAGTATGTACAATACCTGCGCCCGTTTCTATAACCGGTACTTTGCTGTTATTGCGTACATAATTTATCAGCGATTGACTGCCGCGTGGTATTAGTACATCAATATAACCGATGGCGTTTAATAATGCTTCTGTAGCTTCGCGCTCAACAGGCAATAAGGTGGCTGCATTTACATCAATATTATGCTTGGCAAGCACCTGGTGAATTACCGAGATGATAGCCCTGTTTGAAAAATCAGCATCGCTACCGCCTTTCAAAACGCTTATATTTCCGGTTTTAAAGCACAGGGAAAAAACATCAAAGGTAACGTTAGGCCTGGCTTCGTATATAACACTTACAACACCCAGCGGCACTCTTACTTTAGAAATCTCTAAACCATTAGGTAGTGTTTTATCCAATAATACTTCACCCAGTGGGCTCTCTAATCCAGCTATCGCTAATATATCATTAGCAATGTCCTGCAGGCGGCCCTCTGTAAGTTTAAGGCGGTCATATTTCGGATCAGCCGGGTCCATTCTGTCAAGATCCTTGATATTCTCTTGTAACAGATATCCGGTTTGAGCAATGGTAGCAGCTGCCAGATCTTCCAATACCTGGTTTATAACAGCAGGAGCAGGGTTTGTTTTTCTACCGGCTATCAGTGCGTTTTCAAAGTAGGAGTTATAGCTCATTGTAGTTAGCATTGCAAATAAAGGTAATCATAATGTACCAGTGGTTTCTGATTTTTCTGGCCGATCCTTTCACGGGCCTTATCAGCACTATATTCGGCTATGCCTAAGCCAATAAGTTTTTCGGCACAATCAACCAACTTAATAATATCGCCTTTTTTAAAGTCGGACAAGATATTTACCAGTCCAACCGGGAGCAAGCTGGTAGCCCTGCTTGATATAAGAGCTGTTTTTGCACCCTCATTTACCTGTACAATACCGGTAGCATAGTTTTCAGAATGTGCCAGCCACTTTTTTTTTCCTGATGCTGTTTTATTAGGGATAAAGCGTGTGTGCGTTACACTATTATCCAACACATCGGTTAGTATATTGTCTTTTGTGCCGTTGGCTATATGAACTGCTATGCCTAACGCCGCCACCTTTTGTGCCATGGTTGATTTGGTGATCATACCACCACGCCCAAACTGCGACTTTCCAGAGTTTATAAATGATGAAAAATCAATAGTATCGCCATTGATCTCATTTATTACACTTGATCCGGCTAATTTGGGATCGCCGTTATAGATACCATCTACATTACTGAGGATGATAAGTGCCTGGGCATTCAGCATAGAAGCTATTAATCCGGCTAATTCATCATTATCAGTAAACATCAGTTCGGTTACTGATACCACATCATTTTCATTTACCACCGGGATCACATCGCACTGCAATAACAGCTCGAGGCAATTTTTCATGTTGAGGTAATGCATTCTGTCCCTGAAATCCTCTTTGGTTACCAGTACCTGCGAACACAGTATATTAAAACGTTCAAATAATTGAGCGTAGGTGTTGATCAGCTTTACCTGGCCAATTGACGCCAGTAACTGTCTTGTAGCTACAGCATCATACTTTTCAGATACGTTTATTAAACTCCTGCCAGAAGCAACAGCACCGGAGGATACCAGGATAACCTGCTTACCTTGTTTTTTGATAGATGCGATCTGATCAACCAGGTGGGTTATGCGATTTATATCGGGTAAGCCGTCATTCTGAGTTAAGACATTTGAGCCAATTTTTATTATTATCCGGTTGTAATTGAATGACATCGGCTATAAATTATCATTATTAGTATAAAAATACATTAAAATAGCCAATTATAATTCAATTTGGTTTTAAATGCATTGTGTTTAAACAAATATGAGGCTTTTTAAGAATAAAATAGCCTAAAATTAATTATTTTAATGTAAAAATGATTAAAAGTTGTTGTTTTTTGATTTTTGCTGTTTTTTTTAGATAGGAGTTCTATAAAAAAAACGGCCTCTATCACGACTGATAGAGACCGTTTTTATTATAAGTGGTTGATCTTAACTGATAAAGCCTTTTACATATTCTTGAGTCAGCTCTTGTTTTGGGTTGAGTAATACCTCTTCGGTAGGGCCAAACTCAATTATCTTGCCCATGTATACAAAAATGATATAATCTGATACACGGCGTGCCTGCCTCAGGATGTGCGTTACCAATACAATGGAGTATTTTTCTTTTAGTTCAATAAACAAGTCTTCAATGATATGGGTTGATGTTGGATCTAATGCGGATGTAGATTCATCGCCCAAGATGATCTCAGGCTCTACAGCCAGTCCGCGTGCCAGGCACAAGCGCTGTTGCTGACCGATAGATAACTTAGAAGCAGGGGCCTTTAAACGGTCTTTAACTTCATTCCACAAGCCGGTAGCTTTTAGCTGTGTTTCAACTATTTCATCAAGCTCGGCCTTTTTGGGGTTGCCATGTATGCGGGGGCCATATGCTACATTATCATAAATAGACATAGGCAACGGGTAGGGGCGTTGTGATAATAGCCCCATTTTTTTGCGGATATGGGTTATTTCTGCTTTAGGATCATAAATATCTTCACCATCAACCAAAACTTTACCGGTTATTTTTACATCAGGTGTATTATCCAGCAATCGGTTAAATGATTTTAACAATGTTGTTTTACCGCAGCCAGAAGGGCCAATAATTGAGGTTACCTTTTTATTGGGGATATTTATGCTGATATCTTTTAATATGTGCTGGTTGGCTATATGCACATTTAAATTTTGAACACTGATATGTGGTGTACTTGTCATTAAATTTTATGTTTGGAGAACTTCTTTATCAGTATTTCAGATAAAACAGTAATAATTAAAACTACGATAGTTAGTATAAGCGCCGATGCATAGGCACGACCCTGAACTTCCTCAACCGGGCTGCCCAATTGGAAAAATATAGCCAATGGTAGGGTAGCGGCAGGTTCATGCAGGGAGGTTGGGATATTATCGCTAAAACCTGCTGTAAATAATACAGAAGCCACATCGCCAATACCACGCCCAAAGGATAGTAGTATGGCTGTGAAGATGCCTGGTCTTATCTGCCTTAAAACTACCTTGGCAGTTTCCCAGCGTGTTGAACCTAAGGATAGGGCTGCATCACGTAGTTCACCAGGTACAGTGCGGATCACTTCATCAAGCGTACGAACCAATAACGGTATTACTAATAAGGTAACGGCTATAATACCGCCTAATAATGATGCCCGTACTCCAAAATATACCATGATAAGGAAACCAAAAGCACCATACACAATTGATGGTATACCGAAAAGTACATCAAATACCGTACGCAGGACGTTGGTAACGAAATTCTTTCCCGACAGGTACATATTTATGAAGATGGCTACAGGGATGCTAATTAACAGGCCCAAAAATGTTGCACCACCAGCCACATATAATGAACCAATTATGGCATTTAATACGCCGCCTTCCTTACCTATGTAAAAACCTCCACCAGGTATTTTGGTGATCATATCCAGCGACATATAGGGAACACCCTTGGTAAATATAGTTCCCACTATTAGGAAAAAGCTGCCAACCACTATAATGGTAGCCAGTATCATCAGTATCTTGATGAAAAGTTCTTCTAATTTGCGTTTTATCATCCTGCAAGGTTCCTTTCTAAACGGGCTAAAATAATTCTGGAGATCACATTAAATAACAGGATAATTATAAAAAGCAGCAATGCCGCAAACATTAAAGCTGAATCATACAAGGGAATCGACATCATTTCGCCATAGTTGTTGGCTATCAGCGCGGGCAGTGGGTAGCCAGTGTCAAATACCGAATGTGGCACAACCGCGTTATTACCGCAAACCATTAACACAGCAATAGTTTCGCCAAATGCGCGGGATATAGCAAGTACGGTTGCAGCAACTATACCTGGTAGTGCTTTGCGAATGGTTACTTTTTTTATGGTTTCCCATTTAGTAGCCCCAAGAGCAAGTGAAGCATCCTTTAGTTCCTGCGGGATGGTGTTTAAAACCTCGTTCACAATACTTACTATTAGCGGGAATATCATTACTGCCAATACTATGCCACCTGCCAAAACACAGTATCCGGTTGAGTATTCAACAAAATGAGGTGCTACGTATTCTTGTATAAAAGGTACAATGAATAACACCCCCCAAACACCAAAAATCACCGGCGGTATGCCTGATAACAGGTTTACAAAAGGTATTAGTATGCGTTTTACCCTGGTATGTGCATACTCCGATAAGTAGAAGGAGGTAAGCAGACATAATGGTAGTGCAATAGCAATGGAAATAATGGTTACCCATAGGGTGCCCATTATGAACGGGTAAAAGCCAAACAGACCCTTCATCGGTTTCCAAACCGAGGAACTCAGCAATTGACTCCAGGATGCGTTGGCTAAAACCGGAAGTGATTTGTAGTATAAACCAACCCCAATAATTATAATGATTGAAACTGATGCCAGTGTAAGCACCAGCATCAGTTTAGAGATGACTTTATCTTTTATTAAGCGTAGTTGCATATTTATTGAGTGAAGTAATGAGTTGTTAAATTAGTAATTGATGAAATGCTCACTCAATCACTAATTTGCTAATTCACTCAATTAACCTTTTTAAGTTCGTCCTGCAATTTTTGTTTTGATAGGGCTATGTAACCATTTTCGTCAACAAATTTCTGACCGTCGGTTAATACATATTTTACAAATTCTATCAGTTCTTTTTTCTGTGGCTTTCCTTTAAACAGGAACCCTAAATTACGTGCCGGCGGCGAAGGGTATTTACCTGATGCTATAGCATCCGTTAACTCATCAATTGTGCCATAGAAGTTCTCATCAGCATCAATTTTGCCATTTCCGTTCACATCGATAGGCAAGGCATGTACACCTGCAACCTGTTTGCGTGTTTTAAGGTCATATAAATAAGCTATGTTATTAAAACCAATCGCGGTTGGGTCTTTTTTAACAGCCTGAGCTAATCCCGGGTCACCATAAACAGCTACACCAAGCAGATCTTCTTGTTTTTTGTCGAAGTATTTTGCCCAGGTTTCAGCTGCCCCGGCAGCGTCAGAACGGGTATATACGTGGATGGGTAATGATACCCTGCCTGCAACCTGTTTCCAGTCGGTGATTTTTCCGGTAACAAATATGTCTGCAAATTGGGCTCTTTTAACACCCTTACCTAACAAAGCAGGTGCATCAGGATTAGCTGTATTGTAAGTCGGTACTACAGCATCTTTAGTTACATAGATGGTGTAAGCGCCTTTTTTTACTTCGGCAGGGGCGATATCACGCGAAGCTAAGCCAATATCAACCAAGCCTGATAGTGCATCAGTAATGCCCTTACCTGCACCACCGGCAGAAATGTTAAACTTTACATTAGGGTGCAACTTTTTAAACTCATCAGCCCATTTAACAGTGATAGGATATAAGGCAAACGCGCCTGATATGCTTATAGTGCCTTGCAGGTCGTCAGTCGGTGCTGGGGCTGGTGTGTTCTTTTTTGTAAAGGACGAGGTTACGATCAGCGTGCTTATTGCTAATGCGCCAACCTTTAATATTCGCGTGTTTAATATATTTTTCATAATCTTTTTGTTAGAATGTTAGCTGTAATTGAGCTTCAAATAAGTTGTTCTTGATCTGCGTAACTTCTTCGCGGCGGTCAACATAGTTAACGGTAAACCTTGCCCAGTTATTAAAGAAGTAATTTACACCGCCTGTATAATTGTTGGTACGAACGTCTGCTGTGATGTTATTAGGATCGTATGTATCATATTTGGCTGCCAATTGTAATTTTTTAGGTAAAACAAAATAGGTAGCCTGACCATACCAGCCATCTCTTTTAATTACACCATCAGTACCTTTATCGTATTCAGCCTGTATAGCTAAATTACCAATTGTATACCTGGCGTCAACGCCTTCGCGGTTTCTTTTATTGTTGGTAGCAGTTTTAGCTGTGCCTACTATATAATAACCTTGTCCGTTATAAAAATCACCTGATACATCCAGATTTTGGATAGGGTGAACAGTTAACCTGCCTACTACATCTTTGTGGTTATTGTTATCAGTAGTTACATCATAACCTGCACCATTTACTACACCCAATGTATAATCAAACAGGTAACGGTTATCAATTTTTGCAAAGCTCCCGCTGATAGTGATACCAATATCACGACCATTTTGATTGCCGATAACATCTGTTGACCTGCCTGACAGTGCGTTAACTACTGCTGAACGATCGATGAAATCAAGCTGACTATCAGAGATTAAGCTTTCAAGAGAGAATGGAACTTTGAACTGACCAGCAGTGAATTTTAAATAATCAGCTATTTTGTAGGTTGTATAAGCATCCAGCAATTTGGGTGTAGCACCGGCAAATTCGGTATACACCTCATAGCTCCATGCATCGCTTATATCACCTTTAACATCCAAACGGGCGCGGTGCAGCAGGAAGGTATTATTAATGCCTTTTTGCTCAAAACCTTCATATTCGGTTTGTACCAGGCCGCTTAATTGCAATGCACGGCTGCCGATGGTTATACCGTGTTGGTTTTGTTTGTCTTTATCGCGTTTCTTTTGTTCCTTAATAGCGGCATCAGAACGCAATGAATCGGCTTCTTCCTGTGTTATCACATTTTTTTTGATGAGGACGTTTAACAGGTCATCATTTTGTTGTGCTTTAGCTGCTGCAAATGAAAGCAGCAGTATAAATAAAAATAAGGGCTTTAATAAGTACGTGTGTTTCATGTTCTTTTTGGTTAAAAAAGTTTAAGATTATATAGTTGATTAAGAAAATTTGTATGGTAAGAAAAGGGCAGTAACGAAGGGCTATTAGCAGCGGCACATACAGCAGCAGCAAGTTGTTATTTGGGCATAACAACGAATACTGTTTTTTTGCTGAAGGAATTTAAGAGTGCTCATTTATCTACTATTTCTATAAAGTCTATCTTTTTAGTAGCACAAATATATATGTTTAATTTGAGTGTGCAAGAATTATTTGAAAAAAGAAGAAAATAATTTGTTTTAGTTATCACGCGTCGTCGAGGAGCGAAGCAATGACGATTGGTGAGATGCCAAACAAAAAAAGGCGGATGATTCTATCATCCGCCTTACATATCTAATAGGTCTAATCTTAATCAGCTACAGCCCTTAACATCAAAGCGCCAACGGTAACATTGGTACGGCTATCAATAATAATAGCACCGCCATTGGCTTTGTTAACCTGGTAGGGGTCGAATGCTAACGGGTCAGCGGTTTTGATGATGATGCGGCCGATATCATTCAGTTTAAAATCCTCATCATATTCTTTTTCAAGGGTGTTGATGTTTACTTTATGTAATACTTCTTGTATACGGCAGCGGGTTACCTTGCTGTTGTGCTGTATAAAATAAGTATGTGAAGTATCCAGGGCACGGGTATCCATCCAGCAAAGATCGGCTTCAATTACTTGTGACAGTTGTGGCTGATAATCGGTATTCACCAATATATCGCCACGACTGATATCAATATTATCTTTTAAATGCACAGTTACCGACATGCCTGCGAATGCTTCTTCCGGCTCTTTATCAAATACCTCAATTTTTGAAACAGTTGAGCTAAAGCCTGATGGCAACACAGTAACCTTATCATTTACGCGGAATGACCCGCTTGAGATACGGCCTGCATACCCACGGTAGTCATGTAGCTCATCAGTTTGCGGGCGTACAACCCACTGTACGGGGAAACGGGCATGAGCTATGGTATCATCAACATTGATCTCTACAGTTTCAAGGTAATCCAGCAAGCTTTTACCATGATACCAGTTAATGTTTGTTGATTTGTTAACGATGTTGTCACCTTTAAGAGCGCTTACAGGTATAAACACTACGTTTTTGAGGCCGACTTTAGTGGCAAGTGCCTGGTAGTTTTTAACGATGTCATTATAAACTTCTTCGCTAAAATCAACCATATCCATTTTATTTACACAAACCACTACCTTCGGTAAACCCAGTAATGATACTAAAAAGGAGTGACGGATGGTTTGCTCAATAACACCTTTACGGGCATCTATTAATATTATAGCCAGGTTAGCATTTGACGCGCCGGTTACCATGTTACGGGTATACTGTGTATGGCCCGGGGTATCGGCTATAATAAACTTACGTTTTTCGGTTTGAAAGTATTTGTAGGCGACATCAATGGTAATGCCTTGCTCACGTTCGGCTTTTAGGCCGTCGGTTAATATGGCAAGGTCAATGGTACCGTCGTCGTTTTTACGGTTAGAGCTATGCAGTGCTTCCAGCTGATCTAACAAAATAGATTCGCTATCATATAATAAGCGGCCAATTAAGGTGCTTTTTCCATCGTCAACACTACCTGCTGTAATAAATTTTAGTATTTCCATAATTAAAAATAGCCTCCTTTTTTGCGATCTTCCATTGCGGCTTCGCTCACTTTATCATCCATGCGTGCGCCGCGCTCGCTTATTTTTGAGGCGCTTATTTCGTCAATTATATCGTCAATCTCGTATGCATATGATTCTACGGCTGCAGTACAGGTCATATCGCCCACAGTGCGGAAACGTACATTACGACGTTCAATCACATCTTCCTCATCCATATTTAAAAATGGTGATGCTGCCATTAGTTGGCCGTTACGGGTTATCGTATCACGCTCATGCGCGAAGTAAATTGATGGCAGTTCCATCTTTTCGCGGCGGATATAGTTCCAAACATCAAGCTCGGTCCAGTTACTGATAGGGAATACCCTAACGTTTTCGCCCTTGTGTATCTTACCATTGTAGATATTCCATAGCTCAGGGCGCTGGCGTTTTGGATCCCATTGGCCAAACTCATCACGTACGGAGAATATACGCTCCTTTGCACGGGCTTTTTCTTCATCCCTTCGTGCACCGCCTATACAAGCGTCAAATTTATGCTCAGCAATGGTATCTAACAGTGTTACTGTTTGTAATGCATTACGACTGGCATTCTTTCCTTTTTGCTCAACCACTTTACCCTGGTCGATAGAATCCTGAACATTACCTACGATCAGTTTTTCGCCAAGGCGCTTCACCATGTTATCGCGGTATTCAATCGTTTCAATAAAGTTGTGCCCGGTATCAATATGTACCAGCGGGAAAGGGAATTTACCCGGCCTGAAGGCTTTCTCAGCCAAACGCACCAGGGTAATAGAATCCTTACCACCCGAAAATAACAGGGCAGGGCGCTCAAACTGACCGGCTACCTCCCGTAAAATATAAATAGCCTCCGCTTCCAGTTCGTCTAAATAATCCAGTTGATGTTTACTCATTTTTCTACAATTTCATTTACCCCATGTAATCCGCACTCTTTTTTCGACTGATCTTCCCACCACCATCTTCCGGCCCGGAAATCTTCGCCTTCGCGCACTGCTCTCGTACATGGCGCACAACCTATACTGGGGAAACCCCTGTCGTGCAAGGTATTATAAGGTATGTTATGTTGTTTTATATAATTCTTTACTTCGTCAAGCGTCCAGCTATAAACCGGGTGGAATTTTACCAGGTTATTTTGCTCATCCCATTCCACATCATGCATAAACTGGCGGTTTAATGATTGTTCGGCACGGATACCTGTGATCCAAATCTCATTGCCTGCCAAAGCACGTTTTAATGGCTCTATCTTACGGATGCCGCAGCACTCCTTACGGTTATCAACCGATTCATAAAAACTATTTGGGCCCTTGGCATTCACCATTTGCTCAAGCAGTTCATTATTTGGATAGTAAGCATGGATTGGTTTACCATATATTTCCATGGTACGGTTCCAAACGTAATAAGTTTCAGGAAATAAACGGCCAGTTTCAAGGGTGAATACCTTGATAGGAATATTGTTAGCGAAGATCATGTGTGTGATCACCTGGTCTTCCCATCCAAAACTACTTGAAAATACAACTTTGCCGGGATGCGATTCAGCCAGCGCAGTTAATGCCTGAACTGCATCGAGCCCTGCTATTTGTTGTTTTATATGTTCTGTAAGCGCACTCATCTTTTAAATTACTTTAACTAAAAAAGCAAAAATGCTTTTAATACTGATCAATATTACGATAACACCAACCGATACCATGATGGCTTTGGTTGAGATCTGATTTGATATTTTTGTTGCAATAGGCGAAGCTAATGCGCCGCCGATAACCAGGCCCGCAACTGCATCCCAATGATTGCTGTGAAGCATTGTAATGAAAGTTAGCGAGCTCAACAACGCAATAAAAAAACGGGAAAGCTTAACCGTACCTAATGAAAAGCGTGGATTACGGCCACCTGCTATAAGTGTTGATAATACTATGGAGCCCCAGCCACCACCACCAATTGCATCAATAAAACCGCCGCCTAACCCTAATAAGGGGATGCGTTTTATTTTTTCAGTAGTGCGTTTTCGTTTGAGGTTGAATGCCTTAGAGAGTATAACACCGCCTAAAATAAGCGTATAAACCGAAACAAAAGGTTTGGTGTACTGACTATAATGCTCTAAAGAAGAAATAATTGCAGCTCCAGCTACCGCACCAATAATGCCCGGTATTAACAGCATTTTAAACAACTTCCAATTGATATTACCCATACGGTAATGCATCCAACCGGCAATGCCGTTGCTCATGATCTCGGATAAATGTACACCCATACTTGCCGCGGCAGGAGGGATGCCCATTGTTAATGAGAAAGAGTTAGCGGTTACGCCATATGACATACCGATAGCACCGTCAATCAATGCAAAAACAAATCCAGCCCCCAAAAAATAATAAAAGGTAGGGCTAATACCCTGTACATATAATTTAAAAGTAGGCTCTTTGTACCATAATGATACCGCGGCCCCGCCAATAGCTAATATGATAGCGCCCCAAATAAGCCATATCACATTTTTATTGGTCTCTGGTTTTTTACCAACCAATACCGAGGTAACCTCGTTTAGTTTTTTAACCTTATATGCAAAATCACCCGAAAGTGAATTACGTAGCTCGCTCATTTGCTGCAGGGTAACATCCAGTTCAGCAGGCAGGCTTTCATTTAATACTTCTTTTAACCTTTTAGCTACAGTGGGAGATTTCCCATTGGTGGATATGGCCACTTTTAGATCGCCTTTTTGAACGATGGATCCCAAATAAAAATCGCACAGCTCTGGTTTATCAGCAACGTTGATGAGTAATTTTCGATCATGTGCTGATTGGCGAATGTATTTGTTTAGTTCACTATCATCAGTTGCAGCAATAACCAGGTCGGCATTATCAAGATCAGTATCAATAAATGTTTTTTGGATGATGGTAAGGCCATCAAACTCGCTGGCTAAAGTATGAATTTCGGGCACGAAGGTTTTTGCAATAACAGTTACCCTTGCCAGCGGACTGTTGTTGAGGATTGCTGTTAGTTTTTCCAAACCAACATTACCCGCACCGATCAGCACCGTATGCAATTCATTCAGCTTGATAAAAACAGGGAACAATTGATTGCCCTCGCTAATATCATCCTGAATTGGTTTTAAACTGCTATCCTTCGGCAACAATGTCATAAAATTCCCTGATAGGTTGGAACATAGGGTGTAAAGATACAACCTCGCCAATTACAATAAGTGCAGGCGATGATATTTTCTTCTCTTCTACAATATCTACAATAGTATCAATAATGCCAACAGCCACTTTTTCGTTTTCGGTTGACCCGCTTTGGATCACCGCAACAGGCAGTTTATTTCTGCCTTCGTTTTTAAACAGCTGTGTAATTTCCTTTAGCTTATGTACACCCATTAATACTACAATAGTAGCATTGGTACGGGCAGCCTGGTATAAGTCGGCTGATATCCTGCCATCGGCAGTAGTGCCTGTAACCACCCAAAAGCTTTCACTTAAACCACGGTGGGTAACCGGAATATTTTGCAAGCCGGGAACAGCTATCGAACTCGATATGCCCGGAATAACTACGCATGGGATGCTATATGAAGCTGCATGATCCAACTCCTCATAACCACGGCCAAATACAAACGGATCACCGCCTTTTAAGCGTACCACGTGGCCGTAGTTAAGGGCGTAATCAACCATCAGCTTATTGATATTATCCTGAGAAAAGGAATGATCGCCGCTTCGTTTACCTACGTACACTTTTACCGAATTTTCAGGAGCAAATTCGAGCAATTCTTCGTTCACCAAAGCATCATATAAAACTACATCTGCAGCTTTTAATGCTTTAATGCCTTTTATGGTTATCAGATCAGCATCACCGGGGCCTGCGCCAACCAGTGTAATGCGTGGTTCTTTAACCGGTTTCTTTATTTCAGTATCAGACATTATTATACCAGTTCCCCTCTTTTAACCTTGCTCGCACCTAAAAATTCTTCGGCGGCAGCTTTATATTTTGCTGCGAACTCATGTGATGGCTCATTTTTGTTGATCTGTAAAATCAGGTCATTAAATGAGCCGTCAATCGGAAATTCACCTTTATCTACATAATGAGTATCAAACTCGCGGATGATACCAGCCTGTGTACTGCTGCTCACGCTTTTATCTAACAATAATGCCTTAGCAGAGGTGATAAATACGTTGTATGAATGATAAATAGCATCGGCCCATGCACCATTTTCGTATGCTTTATTGGCCCAGCCCATTTTTTCGTCAGACTCATATAATAAGGTAGCTACCAGATCAATTATAACGCTGGCGCACTCACCAACACCAATGGCGGTAGCAAATGTTTCCTGGTGACCCCAGTCGACAAATTCGTCCTCAGTTAATGTTGCCAGGTTTGCAAGCGGTTTTAATAACTGGTAAAAGTAATCCTTACCCTGCCTGTCATAATAATTATGGAAGGTTTCATCTGCAATTGAATTTGCTTTGAAATCATCCAAAACAGCCCTTAAAACATCAGTAGCTCTTTTTGCAGGTACCTTAACTACCTTATCAGCAGCGCGGCCAATACCATCGCCAACAGTACCACCGCCCAACAGTACCTGTACCGATGGTAACACCCTTGTTCCGGCCTTTAATGAACTGCCATGGAAACCAATATGCGCCAAACCATGCTGACCGCATGAGTTCATGCAACCACTTATTTTGATCTTGATCTCGCGGTTGTAAATAAACTCCTCGTATTCATTATAGATCAAATCTTCCAGCACCTTTGATAAGGTCATACTGTTTGATATGCCTAAGTTACAGGTATCAGTACCCGGGCAGGTAGTTACATCAGCCGGGCTATCAAAACCGGGAGCCGATAGGTCCAGTTCTGTTAAACCTTTATATAAGGCAGGTAAAGCTTCCTTACGTACAAACTTTAATAGTAAGCCCTGGTTTTGGGTGATGCGGATCTCATCAGCTACTAATGGCCTTAAAACATCAACCAGTTTGCGGGCAGTATCAGTGGGGATATCGCCCACAGGTACTTTAATATATACGCCGTAAAAATCCTTTTGCTTTTGCTCAAATACGTTGGTAGCTAACCATTGCTCGTAGCGTAACGGATTGCTGATAGTAACTTCTGGATATTCGGTTGTTTGAGGTAATGTTGGCAGTTCTACAGTATCGCGGTTAACCACATATGTTTTTACTTTGTTAGCGGTACGTTCTTCTTTAGCCAGACGAACAACTTCATCTAACCCGATCTTCTGGATCAGGAATTTTAAACGTGCCTTGTTACGGTTATTACGTTCGCCATAACGATCAAACACACGTATGATAGACTCTATATAAGGTATCAGTTGATCTTCGGGTAAAAACTCTTCAACCAGGTGAGCCAGCATCGGCTGTGCTCCAAGGCCACCGCCTAAAAATATTTTAAAGCCACGATCGCCATTTTCTTTTATTTTAGGAATAGCACCAATATCATGTACATAAGCAAAGGCTGTATCTGCATCGCTTGATGAGAATGAGATCTTGAACTTACGGCCCATATCCTGGCAGATAGGGTTACGCAAAAAGTATTCAAAAGTAGCATGCGCGTAAGGCGATACATCAAAAGGCTCCAACGGATCAATACCGGCAGTAGGAGAGGCGGTTACATTTCTTACGGTGTTACCGCAGGCTTCACGTAAGGTAATATCGTCTCTTTCCAGTTCGGCCCAAAGTTGCGGGGTTCTGTCAAGGCTTACATAATGTATCTGTATATCCTGGCGGGTGGTTAAGTGCAGGTTACGGCTGGCATATTCGTCTGATACATCAGAAATACGCAGTAATTGTTTGAAAGTGATCTTACCAAAGGGTAATTTAATACGTACCATTTGCACACCCTGCTGTCGCTGACCATAAACACCACGGGCTAAACGTAAACTTCTGAATTTTTCGTCGTGTATCTTTCCTTCGCGAAAGGCTCTTATCTTTTTCTCAAGATCTATTATATCCTGCTCAACTATCGGGTTCTCCAGTTCCGTTCTGAAACTCTGCATGTTCTCGTAATTATATGTTATAAAAACGCCTCTTTGGCTTTAAAGGCTAAAGAGGCGTTTTAGTATTTGATTCAATTTCCTCTTATAGCAATGGGTTATCGCTGTTCATACAGCAATAGCACACAAATTTACAGTAAGGGCAATTAATATGATTTCTTTTCACGCCCAAATATACATATAGTATAGGGAATTACTGGGTTTTAAATTAAAAAAATGATTTTTTACAAAAAAATGTCTATTAAAAAAAAGTCAGAAATAAGGATCCAAGAACTAAGAGTCAGGAATCAAGATAAAGCGTTGTCTTGTTTCCTGACTCTTGTATCCTGGTTCTTTTCCTCAAATGTTGGATATCAGAGTTGTTTCCCTACCTATAATGTCGGCTATGCTGGTTTCTGATAATATTTTTAAGGTTGCATCACGCACCTCAACAAATACGTCTCTTATGCCACAGGTAGTTTCCTGGTGGCATTCATCGCATTTATGGTAAAAATTAAGACTTGCGCAGGGCACCATGGCAATAGGTCCATCAGTAATACGCATTATACTTACCAGGAAAATGTCTTTTGGGTCTTTGTTTAAACTATAGCCGCCACCAGCTCCTTTTTTACTATAAAGGAAACCTGCGTTACGAAGGTCTAATAGTATTTGTTCAAGAAATTTTTTGGGGATTCGCTCTTCTTCGGCAATTTTTGAGATCTGCATGGGCGGTTTGTCCATGTTTTTTCCCAAAACAACTAAAGCTTTTATAGCGTACTTGGTTTTTTTTGATAACATTTTCTAAAATACAAATCCAAATATAGCAAAAGATTTGTGTTGACTTGCAAATGTGTAATCCAAGTATTGGATAAGATCAGGTTTATAAGTTTTTCAGCTTTAAGTATGCGCTATATGCCCAGCATATAATTAAAGCCCATTGTTATTTTAGGGTCGAAAGGTTTTTTCTTCCTTTTTTTGAATAAGCCACCGTTGTTTGCAAGTGCTGCAACCGCTTTTAACACAGGTGCAAATAAAGTATTTATTGCGTTCATGATCTTTTTGTTAATGAGAACCTATTTACGTTTATAATGAATAATAGGTTTCAAAAAAGATGCCATAAATGTATATTAATCAATTAGTTGTGTGATTTTCTTAATGGTTTAATATTGTAAATACTATTGGTTAAAATTGGCTCTTATGGGCTTACACCAGGAACTTCTCATTGTTATGATGGTAATTTATTACCTCAATTTTATCCCCAATTGCGATGGTTCCATTGCCCATATGTATAAGATTTTGCCCGAAATAGATCTTATTATTCTTTCTTCGGTAGCCTGCAAGGGTTTTTAATGGTTCTTTCGCTTTTATTGCATTATCCTGATTGATGGTGGTTAATATACAACGTGCGCACAACTTAACACCATTGAAATGAATACTGCCAATGGTGAAACTATCCAGCAAGTCTTCTTCAAACGCTTTGCCGCCGGTAAACACTATATTGGGCCTGAACCTGTCCATAGGCAATGATTCGGCAAGGCGGTTGTTCAAATCATCCAAAGTTGCCTGCCCCAATAACATAAATGGATAAGCATCAGAAAAAGAAGTTATTTGGCCGGTGGGGGCATATTCCTGATCAACCTGGCGTTTGCTGTTATCGGGCATATAAACCAGCCGGCAGGTCATGCCGAGTATTTTTGTAAACCAGTCATCAACCGCATTGCTTACATATAAAGCTGTACAGGTATCATCCCAAATAACAACTTCACAGCTTTCATGGGTTAATGGTTTAAATGGTATTAATATATTTTCGCCTGTTGCATAGGTAACGTGTAAGCCATTATCTTTTAAATATACTTTTAGCAAGGCCATTTGTGCAACTTCCCTTTGCGATAGGAAGCGGTTGTTCTCATCAACCAACATCCAGCGCCTGTCGTGCTCAAAACCTCTTTCGGTTACAACGGCATGATTAAGCGCGATGCCACCTAATGATTTTATGGGATAAATAAATAATTCGCTGATCTGTAGCATCAGCCAAAATTAACATAGAATTTATTAGCACCACAGTTAAATTATTAAAATCAGCATAAAAATGTTCTGAAACCGTTTGGTATATAGTTAATAAAATTAATTTTACCACCCTGAATTAACAGACCAAATTATTATACATGAAAAAACATTCTTATATGTTACTGGCTTTGCCTGCGCTTTTCGCGTTATCGTGCACCAGTAAATCCCAATCAGGCGGTGATGATACTGCTAAGCGTACCGTGTTTTTTGATAAAACAGGCATGGACACCACTGTAAAGCCCGGCGACAATTTTTTTAACTATGCCAATGGTAACTGGATGAAAAACACAGTTATTCCTGCATCAGAAAGCGGTTGGGGCTCATTTTATACTTTATATGATGATAATGAGAAAAACCTGCACAAGATATTGGATGATGTATCATCAAAAGATAATGCAGCAGGCAGTAATGAGCAAAAAGTAGGCGACCTGTACAAAAGTGGTATGGATACAGTAACCATTGAAAAATTAGGATATGACCCGATTAAACCACAACTGGCCAAAATAAGCGCGGTAAAAGATTATAAAGACCTGATAAAACTAGCCGCCGATGGCTTTAAAACCGGCGATGGTTTCCTGTTCGGTTTTTATGTATCACCTGATGACAAGATCAGTAATAAAAATGCAGCCCATTTTGACCAAACAGGTTTGGGTTTGCCTGATCGTGATTATTATTTTAAAACAGATACTGCAACGGTAAAAATACGTGCTGCTTATGTTAAATATATAGCTAAACTGTTTGCATTAACAGGTGTTGATACTGCTACAGCAAGCAAAAAAGCGGCAGGCGTATTAAAGCTGGAAACAGCCATAGCCCAATCGCATTTAAGTCCGGTTGAATTGCGCGATCCGGTTAAGAATTACAATAAATTTACTGTAATTGATTTTCAGAAACAGGTTCCGGATATCGACCTTAAAGATGCTTTTGGTCGTATAGGTTTAAAAACGGATACCATATTGGTTGGTCAGCCTAAATATTATATAGCATTGGATGGCTTATTGAAGACAACCCCAATAGATGCTTGGAAAGATAAGGCAACCTTTGATGCATTAAGCGGCGCATCAACTTTGTTAAGCAAACCATTCAGAGATGCTAATTTCAACTTCTCAGGCAAAATGCTTAATGGCCAGAAAACGCAGCATGAGCGTTGGAAAATAATGGTACAATCAGTAGATGGTGGTTTAGGCGAACTGCTTGGGCAGATCTATGTAGAGAAGTATTTTACGCCAGAAGCTAAAAAACGTATGCTCGATCTGGTGAATAACTTGCAAAGCGTTTATCGCGAACGTATCCAGAACCTGGATTGGATGAGTCCGGCTACAAAGAAAAAGGCGCTTGAAAAACTGGATGCTTTCACCAAAAAGATAGGTTATCCGGATAAATGGAAAAAGTACGATGATGTAGTCATCAGCAAGGATACTTATTATGCAAATGAGCAATCAATTGCAGAGCACGATTATAAGAAGATGATTGAAAAAGCTGGTAAACCGGTTGATAAAACCGAGTGGGGGATGACGCCTCCAACTGTAAATGCTTATTACAATCCTACATTTAATGAGATAGTTTTCCCTGCCGGGATCCTGCAATATCCTTTCTTTGATAAGGATGCGGATGATGCTGTCAATTACGGTGCTATTGGTATGGTTATCGGCCATGAAATGACCCACGGTTTTGATGACCAGGGCCGCCAGTATGATAAAGATGGTAACCTGAAAGATTGGTGGACAGCTGAAGATGCTGTTAAATTTAAAAAGAAAGTACAGGTAGTTATAGACCAATATAGCCAATATACTGTGTTAAATGGCCTGCATGTAAATGGCGCATTAACAATAGGTGAAAACCTGGCCGATCTGGGCGGTATAACTATTGCTTACCAGGCATTTAAAAATACACCTGAAGGCAAAAGCGATAAGAAGATTGACGGCCTGACACCCGATCAGCGTTTCTTTTTATCATTTGCACAAATATGGAGGATAAAAGATCGCGACGAAAGAATGCGTACCCGTATCAATACTGATCCGCACTCGCCTGAGATGTACCGTGTTAATGGGCCATTATATAATACACCTGCTTTTTACAAAGCATTTGATATTAAACCAGGCGACAAACTTTATCGCCCTGAAAACGAGCGCGCGCAAGTTTGGTAACCATTTAATATGTGAAATCATTAAGCCTCCCTTTAAACAGGGAGGCTTTTTTTTGCTATATGGTCATATTCAGCACACAAATTAAAAGTTATGTTTTATGCAAATATTGTATCAAAATTAGCCAAGATGATATTTAAGATAAAAGCTGATATAAAATAAGTTTGAATTAGATTTGCTTTAAATAGATTGCATGGTATCCTCCTGTAGAGACGCCATATTTTTGCGTCTCCTAAAAAATAAGATACTATATATTGCCTTTATAAACCATTAATAATTAGAATTATATGTTTAAGCTTGATAACAAGGTAGCGGTAATTACCGGCGGCGGAAGTGGGATTGGCAGGGCAATAGCCACCATATTTGCGCAGCAGGGAGCTAAGATCTACATTATTGATGTGGATGAAAAAGGGGCGGAAGAAACGGTAAAAGTAATTGCTGATGCCTCCGGCGAAGCCACATTTAAAAAATGCGATATCTCGTCAAAAGAACAGGTGGATACTGTAATAAGCGAAATTATAACGGAGTCGGGGATTGATATTTTGGTGAATAATGCCGGTATTGCCCATATTGGTAATATAGAGCAGGTTACCCCCGAAGCTGTTGACCGCCTGTTTGGTGTGAATGTAAAGGGCATGTATCATATTATATATGCTGCCATTCCGCATCTGAAAAAGAAAGGTGGCGTAATATTAAATATGGCTTCAATAGCATCGCTGGTAGGTATAACCGACCGCTTTGCTTATAGCATGACCAAAGGTGCTGTAAATGGCATAACCCTTTCTGTTGCAAGGGATTATTTAAGTTATAATGTGCGTTGTAATTCTATTTCGCCGGCAAGGGTGCATACACCTTTTGTAGATGGTTTTTTAACTAAGAATTATCCGGGCAGGGAAGAAGAAATGTTTAAGAAATTACAGGCATCACAGCCTATTGGCCGCATGGGTAAACCGGAGGAAGTGGCTTATTTAGCATTATACCTATGCTCTGATGAGGCTTCATTTATTACCGGAAACGATTATGCGATTGACGGTGGATTTACCAAACTGAATAATTAAACTACATATGAAATTAATAAGATATGGCAACCCGGGACAAGAAAAACCGGGTGTAATAATTGAGGATAAAAAATACGGACTGCCTGGTTTTTCAGGTGATTATGATGAAAATTTTTTTGGTGGTGATGGCTTACAAAAGTTAAGCGAATATATAGCATCACACAAAAATGAACTGAAAGAATTACCGGAGGATGTACGCTTAGGTGCGCCTGTATTTAAGCCATCAAAAATTGTATGTATCGGCCTTAATTTTGCCGATCATGCTAAAGAAACCAATGCGCCGATACCTGTCGAGCCCATCATATTCTTTAAAGCAACAACAGCCTTAACCGGGCCAAATGATGATGTAACTATCCCGCGCAATAGCGTAAAAACAGATTGGGAAGTTGAGCTGGCATTTGTTATCGGCAAAAAAGCGAGTTATGTTGATTTGGAAGATGCCTTGGATCATGTAGCAGGATATTGCTTACATAATGATTATAGCGAGCGTGAGTTCCAGATTGAACGTGGCGGGCAATGGGATAAAGGAAAAGGCTGTGATACCTTTGCACCGGTTGGCCCATTTATAGCTACTGCCGATGAACTGGGAGATATTAATAACTTGCCAATGTGGTTAAAGGTCAACGGCAAAACCATGCAGAACGGCAGCACTTCAACCATGATATTTGATGTGCCTTTTTTGGTGCATTATATCAGCCAGTTCATGACGTTGTTACCGGGCGATATTGTTTCAACAGGCACGCCGCCGGGAGTAGGATTAGGAATGAAACCCGAACCTGTATATTTAAAAGCAGGCGATGTGGTTGAATTAGGGATTGAAGGCTTAGGTACCTCGAAACAGGTATTAAAAGCATGGAGTCGCTAAGTTTTTACAAGAGATTTTTTTTCTTTATTCCATCCTAAGAAATATTGGTAATATTGCTATTGGATGGATATAGGGAAACAATTACAGGAAATATTACCAGCTGAACGTATAAAAACCAGGTTGATAGACCTGGTTTCTTATGCTTCCGATGCGGGATTTTACAGGTTGATACCCAAAGCAGTGGTACAACCTGTAAATGAAACCGAAATCATCGCTTTGTTTAAGTTTTCTGATCAATATCATATCCCTGTAGTTTTCCGTACGGGCGGCACCAGTTTATCGGGCCAATCCATAACCGATGGTATTTTAGTCGACCTGAGTCAGTATTGGGATAAGGTAAATATTGAAGCTGATGGCACTTCGGTGCGGGTGCAGCCAGGTATTACCGGTGCTATGGTAAACTCCTATCTTAAGCCTTTTAAAAGTAAAATAGGCCCTGACCCGGCGAGTATCAACTCGGCTATGATCGGAGGGATATTATCCAATAACTCTAGCGGTATGTGTTGCGGGGTGAAGTTGAACTCTTATCATACGGTAAAGTATATCCGTTTTATTTTGCCTGATGGTAAGCTGTTTACCACGGAGAAGCCGGAAGATTATACCGGCTTTACTACTGAATGTGTTGATTTGTGCGAAGTCATCCTTCAAATTAAAAAAGAGATAACATCCAGTGCGGACATGTATGATAAGATCCGCAGGAAATACCAGCAGAAAAATACAGTAGGGTATTCGTTAAACTCATTCATAGATTTTAAACACCCGCTTGATATTTTAGCGCATTTGCTAATCGGTGCCGAAGGTACGCTGGCTTTTATAGCCGAAGCAGTGCTGGAAACCATTCCGGATTATAAATATAAATCAACCTCGCTTTTATATTTCCCTGATATATATACCTCGTGCCAGGCACTGGTGCCATTGATCGATGCAGGTGCAAAAGCGGTTGAACTGATGGACAGAGCATCGCTTTATGCCATTGAACATATGCCTGATCTGCCGGAGATCATTAAAAATCTACCGGAGAATGCAGCTGCTTTACTGATAGAGTTCCAGGAAAGTACTTATGCGGAACTGGAAGCAAAGGTGAATGGTTTTTTAAGTGTAGTACCATCGCTGGCATTATTGCAGGCCCCTGTTTTTACCAGCGACCCCAAAGAGCAGGATTATTACTGGAAGGTACGTAAGGGTTTATTTCCATCAGTTGGCGCTGTAAGGGTTAGTGGTTCAACGGTTATACTGGAGGATGTGGCATTTCCGGTTGCAAAACTGGGCGATGCGATACTCGATCTGCATAAGTTATTTAAAAAATACGAATACAATAACGCCATTGTATTTGGGCATGCTAAGGATGGCAATATTCACTTTTTGATTACTCCATCTTTTAACGATCAAAGCGAGGTAGTGCGCTACGACCACTTTATGCAGGAGATGGTTGAACTGGTGGTAAACAAACATGAAGGCACTTTAAAAGCAGAGCATGGCACTGGTCGTAATATGGCGCCTTTTGTGGAAACAGAATGGGGCGGCGACCTGTACCTGTTGATGAAACAACTGAAGCAAGCTATAGACCCGAAAGGATTGCTTAATCCGGGTGTTATTATTAACGACGATAAGGAAGTCCACATAAAAAATATAAAGCTGTTGCCAACAGTTGAGGAAGAGGTTGATAAATGTACAGAGTGCGGCTACTGCGAGCATAAATGCCCCAGCCGCAACCTAACAACTACGCCACGGCGCAGAATAGTGATCAGGCGGGAGCTTAAAAAAATGCAGCAAAGCGGTGATAAGCAAAATTACGAAACGCTGCTGAACCAATACCAGTACGATGGGCTGGATACCTGTGCGGTTGATGGTTTATGCGCCACAGCCTGCCCGGTTGATATCAATACAGGTGACCTGGTTAAGCGCCTAAGACGGGAAAATCATTCGGGTTTTGAAAATAAGGTGGCATTAATAATTGCTAAAAATTTTAAGACTACTGTTTGGATGGCCCGATTAGCTTTAAAAGCAGGTTCGGGTATCAATAGTATATTTGGTAAACGTACCATGACCATGTTCACATCCAGCCTGAAAAAGTTGTTTGCCGGGATAGCTTTATGGTCGGAACAAATTAACTACCCGCCCAATCTGTCAGTATTAAAAACAACAGATAAACCTGGAAATAATAAAGCTAAAGTACTTTATTTCCCTAGCTGTATCTCCCGTATGCTGGGCAGCGGGACTGATGGTAAGAAGAATGTTATGGAAACTTTCCTGAGCGTATCTGCGAAAGCGGGCATTGAGGTTGAGATACTAAAAAATAGCTCAGGAAGCTGCTGCAGCCAGATATTCTCATCAAAAGGATATAAAGATGCGTATGCTTACACCGCGAATAGTATTATTGAAACATTATGGATTGATAGCGAGCAAGGCGCTACAAAAATTGTGATAGATGTAAGTTCATGCGCCTATTCGCTTAAAAATTTAAGGCCGGTACTTAATGAGGATAATAAACTGAAGTATGATCAGTTGGATATATTCGATAGCATTGATTACCTGCATGATATAGTGATGCCACAATTAAATGTAAAAGCTAAAAAAGGATCAATAGTACTACACCCGGTTTGTTCATTGCAAAAGATGCATACACAGGATAAGTTTACGAATCTGGCAAATCATTTCGCAGAAAAAGTAACTGTGCCCTTACATGCCGGTTGCTGTGGTATGGCGGGCGATAGGGGCTTTCTATTTCCTGAACTAACAGAATCGGCTACTATGCCCGAAGCTTTAGAAGTTTGTGAACATAAATACGATGGCTATTATTCATCAACCAAAACCTGTGAAATGGCGATGTCGCAGGCAGTAAATGAGAATTATGAGTCAATTTTGTATTTAGTGGATGAGATGAACCAGGATTAAACGGATTTCATCCACTGGCTTCGGCTTGCAACTGAAGCCTACAGATATTTTTCAGTTTGCAACTGAAGTATTAAGAAGAAAAATCCTGATTCCTGAATTTTAACTCCTGATTCTTTCCTACATTTACTTTATGCAAAAAATACTGGTTGCTAATCGTGGCGAAATAGCTTTGAGGATCATGCGCTCGGCGCGAGAAATGGGAATTAAAACAGTTGCCGTTTACTCTGATGCCGACCGCGATGCATTACATGTGCGCTATGCGGATGAGGCAGTCCATATTGGCGAAGCGCCATCCAATCAATCTTATTTAGTTGCTGATAAAATTATTGATGCCTGCCGTAAAACAGGAGCGGAGGGCATACATCCGGGTTACGGTTTTCTTTCGGAGAATGCGGCTTTTGCAAGGCAGGTGCGTGAAGCCGGATTGATATTGATAGGCCCATCGCCCGAAGCTATGGAGGTAATGGGTAATAAACTATCAGCCAAAGCCGCTGCTTTAAAATATAATATACCGATGGTTCCCGGAACTGAGGAAGCCATTACAGATATAAATGACGCTAAAGAACGTGCCGTTGAAGTAGGTTTCCCTATCCTAATAAAAGCAGCCGCCGGAGGTGGTGGCAAGGGCATGCGCATAGTTGAAAGCGTTACCGATTTTGAGGAGCAGATGCAGCTGGCGGTATCAGAAGCCACTTCGGCATTTGGGGATGGCTCGGTATTTATTGAGCGCTATGTTTCATCGCCCCGGCATATTGAGATACAGGTTTTAGGCGATACACATGGTAATATCCTGCACTTGTTTGAACGGGATTGCTCGGTACAACGCCGCCATCAAAAGGTTATAGAAGAAGCGCCGTCATCGGTGTTAACTCCTGAAATTCGTGAGGCAATGGGTAAGTGCGCGGTGGATGTGGCGCGTTCAGTTAATTATACCGGCGCTGGCACAGTGGAGTTTATTATGGACGAACAGCTGAATTTCTATTTCCTGGAAATGAATACGCGACTACAAGTAGAACACCCGGTAACGGAATTTATCACAGGTATAGATCTGGTAAAAGAACAGATAAAAATTGCCAGGGGAGAAGCTATCAGCTTTAAGCAGGAAGATCTGGAAATAAAAGGCCATGCCATGGAATTACGTGTATATGCCGAGGACCCTGCCAATAACTTTTTACCGGATATAGGCACGCTGCAAACTTACATTACTCCGAAGGGCCCGGGTGTTAGGGTTGATGATGGCTTTGAACAAGGTATGGAGATCCCTATTTATTACGATCCGATGATAGCTAAACTTATTACTTATGGCAAGGACAGGGAGGAAGCTATTGAACGCATGATTCGTGCTATTGATGAATACAGGATTACAGGGATCACTACTACATTGGCATTCGGTAAATTTGTAATGCAGCATGAGGCTTTTACCTCGGGTAATTTTGATACCCATTTTGTGAAAAAATACTTTTCGCCCGAAGTACTGCAAACAAGTAACGAAGAAGAAGCCCTGATTGCTGCCTTAGTTATGCAGAAGTTACTAAGTGAGAAAAGGATAAATGTAGCTAATGGTGTCGTTTTAGAGAGCAGCAATTGGGTAAAGAACAGAAAAAAAATCATCTAAATTAAGGTATATGTTGCACTTGAAGCATATGTGTAAAAGCCTTTACGTCACCATTCAAGTGCCTGTGACCCCCATAGCACTTCTTACAGTATATTGATAAGTCGTTCTATCAACGGTATTTGTGCCGGGTTTATTTTTTGCTTCGCGATGACAATATCAAACCATTCAGCACGGTCGACCTCGGGTATAGGGATCATTTTTCCTGATTTTGGCGGCCACTCCAGGTCAAAAACGTTACTTGCAATATTTTCGTGATCAATATCACCCTCAACAGCCCAGGCAAATACGGTTTTTCCGCTTTTCTGTTTAATGGAGCCCAAGGATATGAAGTCGCCATCAATCGGCTGACCGGTTTCTTCCTGAAACTCGCGCTTAGCTGCTGCCAATGGTTCTTCGTTATCCAAAAATTCACCTTTCGGTATCGTCCAGCTGCCATTGTCCTTATTTTTAAAGAACGGTCCGCCGGGATGTGCAAGGAAAACCTGTAATATGTTATCTGTTTTGCGGTATAGAAGTATTCCGGCGCTTTGTTTGGGCATAAAGGTTATAGTTACGACTAAATTAATAAACTATAAAATATTACAAATAGTTTTAGTCCCCGATCCTTAAAGGGGAGTTTTGATTAGCATAATGTCATTTTATATCGCTTACAATAAACTCATGCGTAAATAACTAAATTTGTGCTTCAATAATTCCCCCTTTAGGGGGTTAAGGGGCATATGTTTACAGGAATAATAGAAACTTTAGGTAAGGTAACCGATTTGCAACATGATCATGGTAACCTGCATATCACGGTAGAATCAGCTATCGCGACTGAATTAAAAATTGATCAGTCGGTAGCGCATAACGGCGTTTGTTTAACGGTGGTAGCACTGGCTGATGGCAGGCATACTGTTACCGCTATAGGGGAGACATTAAACAAAACCAATATTGGCGACCTTAAAATAGGCGACCTGGTAAACCTGGAACGCTGTATGCAAATGAACGCCCGCCTTGATGGCCACATCGTTCAGGGGCATGTTGACCAAACTGCCACCTGTGTAGCCTTTAACGAGCTTGATGGCAGCTGGGAATATACTTTTGAATATAACGCCGCTGTAGGTAACGTTACTGTAGAAAAAGGCTCGATCTGTGTAAATGGTATAAGCCTTACTGTTGTGAATTCCTTTGCCAATACTTTTTCCGTAGCCATAATACCTTATACTTTTGAGCATACCAATTTGCAGCATGTGCGTGTAGGCTCATTTGTGAATCTGGAGTTTGATATTATTGGGAAATATGTGGCGAGGTTGATGAATAGATAAGGGAACCTGGATTTTTAAACCAGGATTTTGAGATTTTTTCGATTTACAGGATGTTTTCAAGCATCATGATAATTCGTTTAATCCGATAAATCCTGGTTCTTATTTGCTCAGGATATCAATCCTACTTTTCGCATACGCAATATAACTCTGCTGGTTCTTCGCCGGCTTTGCTTCCAGAAATTTCTTATAATATTTTATGGCGGAGCTTTTATTCTTCAACTCCGTATCATACAAATTAGCCAATGAATACCAGGTTATAGGCATTTCTGTAAATTGTAATGCTTTTTGATAGGCTATTTCTGCCTTTTTAAACTTCTTAAGCGTTTCGTAAGTATCAGCTATTTCGCTGTAATAACTGTTAATATTGGGTGATATCCCCTGGATAATAGTCTTTTGGAAATAGGAGATAGCCTTATCATAATCCTTTAATGCTTTATAGCAGGCACCTGTAAAATAGTACGTTGTTTCGTTTTGTTCCGGATCCGCGATCTGACTAAAAGTTTCGATACTGCATTTGTATTGGTTTAGATTATAATAGGCTATGCCCAACTGTGTTAAAATCGATCCGGATTGATTACCCAATAACAGAATTTTTTCGCAGTTATTGGCAGTTTCCGGCCATTTCTTTTGGTTGTATTCCAGTTTCACAAGGCTCTGCAGTAAGATCATATTTTCAGGATCAGCGATAATGGCACGATCTAAAACCTTTTCCGCGCCAGCATATGCCTTTAAACTGATGTACATATCACCAAGGTCTGATGCTATATCTGCATCTTCCGGGTTTAGCTTATTGGCTTTTATAAGGTAATTTACCGCAGCAATCACATCCTTTTTATCAAGACTGATTTTTGCCAATTGTTTGTATATAATAAAGTTGGATGTATCTTTTGCAATGATTTTTTTATAAAATACTTCCGCATTTATTTCATTTCCCCGGCGTAGGTTAATACTGCCCAAACTGTATAAGACCGATGTGCTGGTGGAATCTATTGCATATACTCGTTCATAATAATTTTCAGCTTCAGGTAATTTGCCATTCATTTGGTTGCAGTAGGCAAGGGCTTTTAATATTTTGACGTTAGTGATTGGTTCGGGGTTGTTTTGCTTCAGGTAATCTGCAGCAAGATCAAAGCGTTGGTTCTGATAATAATCAAGTAATAAAACATTGTTTTGTTTGGTAGTATCCTGCGAAAAAGCAGGTTGAAAGAAGTTGATAAAAAGGAGTAGGAAGATGTAATATTTCATATAACTAAATTATTAGTTATAAACTATAAATCCAAATTATTAAACAAAATAGCTGAATAGGGGTTGTATTGATATAATTTAAAAACGACAACACTATGGATAAGTTAAAGAAATTTGCGTTGATGGAGAAGATTGTCCATGAACTGGAAGATCTGAAAAATAGTCAGCAGGCCATTATTCAAAAGCTTGCTAAGATAGAGGTAGACAATATTGATCTGGGTAATAAACGTCTTGAAAAAGACCTGCCGGACATGCACCAAAGGGTAGCTGATAACCTCGACACTATTGCGGCAATATTGGAAGACTTCGCCAGCCAAACCGATAGCTACAGCAACAGTAATAACATTGCTGCGCTGAAGGAGCAGGAAGAAATAAAGAACCTATAAATGAGAAGTCCCCGGAAACGGGGACTTTTTGTTTACTTTATTGTCCTTCTTCGCTATCGCTCAGAAGGACAATTGGTATTACTCAATACTCTTTCCCTTCATAGCTGTACTTATTGCAACATCCATTAAACGCTCGGCAAACGGGCGGGTAAATTCATTCAGCTCATCAATCGCTTTATGGATCAAATCCTTGTTGCCGCTGGTTAGGGCTTCTTTAAGGGTTTGTATATATTTATTAGTTTCGCTTAGTTCGCTGATTGATAAGAAGCTGTTATTCTTTTGGATAAAGCGCTCAACCGTATAAACCATTTGCTCACCTTCGGTACGGGCCTCTATCAGCATACGCTGGGCCACATCTTCTTTAGCATGAGTAATACTATCCAAAAGCATTTGCTCTACCTGGTCGTCGGTTATGCCGTAAGTTGGTTTTACTTCAACCTGTTGTTTTACACCTGAACGCAGTTCAATAGCTTGTATGGTTAATATGCCATCGGCATTTAGTAAAAAGTTAATATCAACTTTAGGGAAACCTGCCGGCATAGATGGTATACCTTTTAAATCAAACTCTGCCAGTTTGCGGTTCTCGGTGATCAAATCGCGCTCGCCCTGGTAAATAGCAATTTTCATATTTACCTGTCCGTCGATAGAGGTTGTATATTGTCTACCTGCTTTAGTAGGTATTTTTGAGTTACGAGGGATGATCACATCCATTAAACCACCCATGGTTTCAATACCTAAAGAAAGCGGTGTAACATCCAGCAATAAAATATCGCTGCGGTTACCGGCTAAAATATCGGCCTGTATAGCAGCGCCGAGGGCAACAACTTCATCAGGGTTAACCTCATCATGCACCGGGCGGCCGAAAAATTCAGCCACCTTCTTTTTAACTAATTCCGTACGTGTTGATCCGCCCACCATTACCACTTCATCAATCTTATCAATGGTTAAGCCTGCATCTTTCAATGCGTTGCGACAGGCTGTAATGGTTTGTTCAACCTTAGGCAATATCAGTTGCTCAAAAGTTGCCTTATCGAGCGTGCACCAGATCTCGCCGATCTTTTCATTAAACAGGCTTTGATGCGCAAACGATTTTTTAGCTTCTTCGGCCTTTAAACGTAATTGCTGGGCCAGTTCATGGTTCTCTACCAGTTCAGCTTTATTAAGCTGATTCTTGTCGATCCAGTAATCAACAATAGCGCTGTCAAAATCATCGCCACCTAAAAAGGTATCGCCATTGGTTGCTAAAACCTCGAAGATGCCGTTTTGAATTTGCAGGATAGATACATCAAATGTACCACCACCCAGATCATACACTGCTATGGTTTTTGTTTCTTCCGGATTTAAGCCTATTCCGTAAGCTAAGCTGGCCGCGGTTGGTTCGTTTACAATACGTAAAACATCAAGGCCGGCTAATTTACCTGCATCGCGGGTTGCCTGGCGTTGTGAGTCGTTAAAATAGGCGGGTACGGTTATTACAGCACGATTTACAGGCGTTTTTAAGGCATGTTCGGCCCGGGCTTTTAGTTCTTTTAGTATCAGGCCCGATAGTTCTATCGGTGTATAAAACTTGTCGCCAACTTTTATTTTTACCAGGCTTTCGCTATCGTCATCAATGACTTTATAGCTGAAAAAGCTTTTATAGTTCTCAATATCTTTATAGGAGCGGCCCAGTAAGCGCTTTACCGAGAAGATGGTATTGCTGGGATCGGTTGTTAAGTATTCTTTAGCCTCGTTACCAACGGTAATATCTCCTGCGTTTGAAAAGTGCACAATAGATGGTACTAATACACCCTTACCTGCATCATTTATTACCTGCGGATTTTTATCAGGATTGATGAACGCTACTAACGAGTTAGTAGTACCCAAATCAATGCCGACAATAATTTCTTCTTTTTGTATTGAACCTGTTGCCAGATTGATAGACACTTTAGCCATAGTACTATATTAACAAGCGGCAAATGTAGTTAGTTTTAGCTGATGATATGTCATGTTAGTTTCGGATTTCGGAATTTCGATTTCGGGTTTGGTTTTTGGCTCTTTGTCATCTCGAACGATAGTGAGAGATCTTCTGCAATTGTAAAGTCCGTTATGCTAATCGAAGAAGATTTCTCCTCGTACCTCGTTCGAAATGAAAGTGGTGGAATGATAGGGGGATTTTTCCCGCATGTAACAAAACAATTATGTCCTTAATCTTTTAATTCTCTAAATTCTGATTACTTTCACATTTCTATGAAGCAATCCGTAATACCCCCTTTTTTACGCTGTTCATTTTTGCTGTTGCTGCTCGTGGCTACAGCTACTATTACCAAAGCACAGGAGTTTGGCGGTAACCCGCCATCCATTAAATGGGATCAGGTGAATACGCCTGCCGCTAAAGTTATATTCCCTTTCGGGCTGGATTCAGCAGGCTTACGGGTGGCCAATATTGTTGAACAGATGAATAAGGCTATACAGCCAACCATTGGGTTTAAACAAAAACAGGTAAGCATTTTACTGCAAAACCAAACTACTATAGCTAATGCCTATGTGCAGCTGGCACCTTTCAGGAGCGAGTTTTATTTAACCCCCGATCAAAATAGCTTTGCTATTGGCAGTTTACCCTGGCCTGAGCAATTGGCTATACATGAGTTTAGGCATGTGCAGCAGTACAATAACTTTAATGTAGGGGTATCAAAAGTATTGCATGTTATTTTTGGTGAAGGAGGGCAGGCGGTAGGCAATGAGTTATCTATCCCTAACTGGTTTTTTGAGGGCGATGCGGTTTTTAACGAAACCCACGTAAGTGATCAGGGCAGGGGCAGGATCCCATATTTTTTTGATGGCTACCGCGCTTTATGGGCCGATGGCAGGGATTACAGCTATATGAAATTGCGCAATGGTTCTTACCTGGATTACACACCCGATTGGTACCCGCTGGGTTATATGCTGGTAAGCTACGGTCGCGAAAAATACGGGGATTATTTTTGGAAAAATGTTACCCATGATGCCGCGGCTTATAAAGGTGGTTTTTATCCTTTTGAACGGGCTATTAAAAAATACGCTGGAGTTGATTTTGTGCAGTTCCGGAACGATGGGTTTAACTATTACAAACAACAGTTTCAAAAACAAACACCACAGCAATTTGCCGTTAACCAGTATAAAAAGAACCAGCATTTTATCGCCGACCAGGAATATCCTGCCTATGTGAACGACAGTACCGTTATTTATATGAACAGCACTTACGATCACATTCCGGTTTTTGTAATAAAGACAGGTAACAAGCAGCGAAAAATAAGTGTAAGGGATTTTTCACTGGATAATTATTTCGATTATCACGATGGCAAAATAACTTATGCCTCGTACCGGCAGGACCTGCGCTGGAACTACCGCGATTACAGCGACATAATGGTAGTTGATGTTAAAACGGGGAAAGAACACAGGATAACGGTACGATCCAAATATTTTTCGCCATCATTTAGCGCGGATGGTAAAAGCGTTATAGCCGTTAAGGTTGGGCCATCAGGGAAAAGCGACCTGCATTTGTTGGATGTAACTAATGGTAAACTGCTAACAGCTATCCCTAATAAAGATGGCTTGTTTTTTACTTATCCCAAGTTTTATGACGATGCCAGGCTGATCTCCGCAGTCAGGAACAATAAGGGTAAAATGTCGTTGGCGCTTATCAGTATAAAAACAGGCGATGTAAAGTATTTGCTGCCATTTACCTATCAGCCCATTGCTTTCCCTTTAGTGCATAAGGATACGGTTTACTTCAGTGCGGTATCGGGTATAAATGATAAGTTATTTGCGCTTTCGGTAAACGATCATCAGCTTTATGAACTTACAAATGATTCGTTGAAAAGTGCTATTGGCAATTATCAGCCAACAATATCAGCTAATAAAATGGCTTGGGTAAGTTTTACAGCCTTTGGTTATAAAATGCATGAGGCCGATAAAAACGGTATACAATGGAATAATATTTCTGATGCAAGTCTGCCCGGTGGCATGCCAGATTTTGGGATATCGGCCCTAAAGAGAGATTCATCAACTGATCTGCTGGCAAATGTGGTTGATAGTTCATTGAAAGTTACCAAATACCATAAATCCTATCACCTGTTCAATTTCCATAGCCTTATCCCGGATATAAGTGATCCTAACTATACCTTCTCACTTGCCGGTGAGAACGTGCTGAATACGTTCCAATCCCAGCTATCGTTTACTTACAACCGTAACGAAGGGTATAAAGAGTTTGGTTTTGATGGCATATATGGCGCGCTGTTTCCTTATATAGATGGCGGTGCGGATTATACTTTGGACAGGCGCGCTTATTACCGTGGTGAAAACGTTTACTGGAATGAAACTACCATACATGGCGGCCTGGAACTGCCCCTGAACCTGAGCAGTGGTAAGTTATCCACTTCGTTAGCTATCGGTAGTGATCTGTATTATAGTAGTACCAACTTTCAACAACCATTCCAGCAGGATTTTAAAGATATATCGTATACCTATCTGAATAATTATATCATATTCAACAACAGCATTCAGCAGGCTAAGCAGAACATTTACCCGCGGTTTGGGCAAAGCATCACCTTGAATTATAAAAATGCCATCAGTGGTATAAGTGCTACCCAGTTTTTGGCAGATGGTACATTTTATTTCCCGGGATTGTTCGTCAATCATAACCTGATCATCAATGTAGCTCATCAGCAAAAGGGCAATGATAATAATGTGATCGATTTCTCAAACGACTTTCCATTCTCAAGGGGGTATACGGCCGAAAACCTCTACGATATGAACAAGGCAGGTGCCAGTTATGATTTCCCTATTGCTTATCCCGACTGGGGCGTAGCCAATACCATTTACTTTTTACGCTTGCGCGGAAACCTGTTTTATGATTATACCCACGCTACCGATTTTTATACCGATGGCAGTAAGTTTAAAGGCACTTTCCGGTCGACAGGCCTTGAACTGTTTTTTGATACGCAATGGTTCAACCAGGAATCGATCTCATTTGGCATAAGATACAGCCGGTTACTTGATCCTGATATTTTTGGTGGCACAGGTAGGAACAGGATTGAGATTGTGTTGCCGGTGAGCTTTTTTTAGGCGAGTAAAAGTTGTTGGTGAGGACACCAACTAAAGGATGTGAAATAGTGATATGAATGTCACTAAGGGTGGCGGCCTACACTTAAACTATTATGATTTGTATTTCAAATAATCCCCCGATTCAATCAATACCAACTCCTCAACCGGCAGGTTATATAAATACACCCAACAATCAATATAACTGTCCACTGTTTCAATCGCCATTAATTCACGTATAAACAAATTGGGCTGTTGCTGGTCATCGCCAAATCCTTCGTAAACATCAAGCTGTTTTAAAACAGGTATAGGATTGTGAATTAAAAATATGCTGCCGTAAACATAAGTTGTGGAATTCCTATCAGCTATAGCTCCGGGATACTCATCAATATCATATAACCGGCCTTTGAATTTGCCTTTAGCATAAAAACTGCAATTATTATTCAGATAGATTGCAAATTCATTGTCGGCATCCAATAACGTTCCATACACAAATAGATAATTGCTTGTTTGTTCCATTGATCCAAATATATTGTATGTAGTGGATATGATCATGTAGAGACGCAATATTTTGCGTCTCATTACGTCTCAATCTTAACCGGTAAATTATAAAACGCAAAATATTGCGTCTCTACGCATATTATTTATTAAGATGCTTAACTTGCCATTGAAAAATATCTACACCTTATGAATGAAGATCAGATCATCACCTATTTAAAAGAGAACGATATACAAAAAATAAAATTTGCCTTTGCCGATACCGATGGCATCTTGCGGGGGAAAGTTATCCACCATAAAAAATTTATTGATGGTATGCGCAATGGCTACGGCTTTTGCGATGTGGTTTTTGGCTGGGACAGTAGCGATGGTACGTATGATAATGTGGAAGTTACAGGTTGGCACACTGGTTACCCAGATCAGCAATGCCGTATTGATCTTTCCACTTTTCGTACCGTACCATGGCAGGATAATATCCCATTCTTCTTAGCCGATTTTAGCAAAGCTGATGGAAATGATCTTGCAGTTGACACCCGCAGTTTATTAAAGCGTATAGCAAAGGAATGTGAAAACTTGGGCTATCACCCTGAGTTTTCGCAGGAGTTTGAGTGGTTCAATTTTAAAGAAACACCGCAATCATTACAGGAAAAAGACTTTACAAAGCTACAAACATTAACTCCGGGTATGTTTGGTTATTCCATTTTACGCATATCGCAGCAAAGTGAATTTTATTACGATCTGTTTAATTCAATGATGCAGTTTAATATTCCACTGGAAGGATTGCATACAGAAACAGGTCCGGGGGTATATGAAGCTGCTATTCTGCACGATCATGTGGTTAGCGCGGCTGATAAAGCGGTACTGTTTAAAACTGCTGTAAAGGAAATTGCTTACAAACACGGCATCATGGCATCCTTCATGGCTAAATGGACCGAAACACTACCTGGTTGCAGCGGCCATATCCACCAAAGTTTATGGAATAAAGATAAAACTGAGAATCTGTTTTATAGTGCCGATGAAACTAATAACATGAGCGACCTGCTGAAGCATTACCTGGCAGGTCAGTTACATTGTATGCCCTATATTTTGCCAATGTATGCGCCTACGGTAAACAGTTACAAGCGTTTGGTTGAAGGTGCCTGGGCCCCAACTACAGTAACCTGGGGATTGGATAATCGTACTACAGCGTTACGCGTATTAAATACTTCCGCGGCTTATACACGCTTGGAAACACGCATCCCCGGCTCTGACACTAATCCATATTTGGCTATGTCGGCAGCACTGGCATCAGGTTTATATGGTATTAAGCATAAATTAGAACTAAATATTGAGCCTACAACGGGTAATGGTTATCAAGATATTAAAAACGGCAGGTTAGCATCCAACCTGCATGATGCCGCTATACTGATGAAAAATTCACCCATTGCCAAAGAATTATTTGGCGAAGCCTTTGTTGAACACTATACCCAAACCCGCCTTTGGGAACACCGCCAATTTGCAAAAAGTGTTACTGATTGGGAATTGAAGAGGTATTTTGAGATTATATAGTCTTTTTATTAACCACAAAGTTCACGAAGTTTTTCACAGAGAAGCACAAAGAAAGTATGACGGAGAATGAGATTTCAAGTTCTATAATAGGTTCTGCATTAGAAGTTCATAAAGTATTAGGGCCGGGATTATTGGAAAGTGCATATAAGGAATGTTTATATTATAAAGTATTTCAAAGTGGATTAAATGTTCAAAAAGAAAAGCCGATGCCACTGATCTTTGAAGAAGTTATACTTGAATGTGGTTATCGAATTGACTTATTGGTTGAAAATAAGGTTGTAATTGAAGTAAAATATGTTGAGGCGATTAACGATATTCATTTAGCTCAAACTTTAACACACATGAAGTTGGGTAATTATAAGCTGGGATTATTAATCAATTTTAATACTTTACGTTTAAAAGATGGTATTAAAAGAGTAATAAATGGCACTCTGTGATACTTTGTGTTTTATATCTTTGTGCCCTTTGTGGTAAACCCAATTTATGGACTATTCATTTATAATAAAAAAAGCGTGGGAAGGATATGATGCTTCAAAAACTATAAAAAGTATTGATGACATCAGTGCAATGGTTTCAACAAACCATGTATACCGTATAACATTTGATGATGATGATATTATCATCGCCAAATTATCAAACTTTGGTAAGTACGAGTATTTTAAGGAAGATCACCGCATCATACACAGCTTATCTAACAACCTGCTTTATCCATTTGAAAGCTTTTTGGCCAAATCGTTGCTGAAGAATAACCGGGTTTACATTTATCATCACAAGCAGGCTAAAATGGATATCTGGGTTGTTTTCTATAATCCAACCCGTATTATGGATCGTATGCCGCGAAGATTGGAAGATGAACATATCCGTAAATTGGGCCAGCAGATAGGTAAGTTTCATAAAGCGTGTTCACGGATAAAAAATGTATTGCCGAAGTCGTCAAAGACTTTGCGCACAGATATTTATGCCTTACAGCAACAATTGGAGATCAATGAAAAGCAATTTGGCTCGGCTATGCAGGCTGATTTTTTAAAATATCATTGCGATCTGTTCCTTAAAAATAGGTCAAACTATAATCTGAAATCCTTTGAGATCATTCCTGTTTTTATCGACTGGAATATTGGAAATTTCTCGGTAGGGCTTAATCTAGAATTATATTCCCGCTGGGATTATGACTGGTTCAGGATGAGTTACCGGATACTTGATTTTTATTTCCTGAGTAGGGTGGTATCTGATATCGGCGACAGGACCGTATTTAGTTATGTGATCAATACCATGATGGAAGATAGGTTCATCATATTTTTAGAAGAATATCATAAAGTAAATCCTTTAACGGCGGATGAGGTTCGCTTTTTAAAAGAAGCATACCGATTCTTTATTCTGAATTATGTGATAAAAGATGGTAAGTACTTTTTTAATGAGCAATATGCCAAAAAGTTACAAGCCGAAGCATTCGATATTTATTTGCCGTCGGTAGATAGGGATTTTGATGCAGATAAGATCATATCAGCCTTAAATTTAAAATAGATACACTTAACAATAGCCCATGCAGCGTATAGACAATTTTAAATCCATCATTGATAAGTATAAAGTAGTTTTCTTTGACGCTTTTGGGGTGCTGAAAAATTATGAGGGCTTATTGCCGGGTATCGAGAAAACGTTCGCTTACCTTGAAGAGCAGGGGAAAGAATATTACATCGTGACCAATGATGCTTCAAGAAGCCCGGTGCAATTAGCGGAAAGTTATCACCGTGGTGGATTGAATTTCATCAATCCCGACAGGATCGTATCATCAGGCATGCTTACCAAGGAATATCTTGATCTTAAGGTAAAGGATGGTATAGTTGCTTATTTAGGTACAAGAAACTCCGCGCATTACATAGAAAGTTCGGGTATGAAAACCTTGCCGGTAAGCGAAATAAATGAAAGCAACATTGCCCAGGTTAACGCTTTGGCTTTTTTGGACGATGAAGGTTTTGATTGGTCGAAGGATCTGAATAAAACCGTTAACCTGATCCGTAAACGTACTATACCGGTTATTGTAGCAAATACAGATAGGGCTTACCCGCTTACTATAAGCGATGTGTCTATTGCCATTGGTGGTATCGCCGCTATGATTGAGAGCGTTGTGGGTAAGCAGTTTATCAGGTTCGGCAAGCCTGATTCACAGATGTTTATGTTTGCTTATGACCTGGTACGTGCCCGTGCATCTATAAGTAAAAGTGAAATTGTAATGGTAGGTGATACGCTGAACACAGACATATTAGGCGGCAATAAATTCGGGTTGGATACTGTGCTGGTATTATCAGGCAATACATTATCAAAAAATCTGGATACCGTTATAACCGCTACCGGTATAGTACCTACTTATGTTTGCGAAAGCGCGGTGATTGATAATGAAGGCTTAGGTTTTTAATTTTAGCTGTAATTTTACCGGCATCAATAGTATATTTGGCCACCATTAATCATCTACATCTAAAATAAATCTATAACTATGACAGATACTGTAGGGCACGCGCAATCTCCCGCTGCCTCAGCCTTTGAAAGCACCATCAACGGTAAACAAACACATCTATATATATTAAAAAATGATAACGGCGTTGAAGCTACAATTACTAACTACGGCGGCAGAATTGTAAGTATACTGGTGCCCGATAAAACCGGAAAACTGGTAGATGTATCTGAAGGCTTTGATACTATTGAAACCTTTGAAAAATCAGCTGAACGTTATTATGGAGCGCTGATAGGTCCTTTCGCAAACCGTATAGCTAATGGAAAGTTTACTTTAGAGGGGCAGGAATATACGCTTAATACTAATAACGGCGCCAATACCTTGCATGGTGGCAAACCGGGTTTTGAGTCGGTAGTTTGGGATGCGATACAGGTTGATGCTTCAACACTGGAGCTTACTTATATTAAAAAAGATCTGGAAGGCGGCTTCCCCGGTAATGTGCACGTTAAGGTTGTTTATTGTTTAACCGATGATAATGGCTTAACAATAAACTATGAAGCCACTACAGATAAAACTACCATAATAAATTTAACCAGTCACCCATACTTTAACCTTAATGGGGTTGGTAATGGTACTATTGTTGATCATACTACACAGATAAATGCCGATGCTTATATACCCGTTAATGCTAACCTAATACCAACAGGTGAGCTGGCAGCGGTTAAAGGTACTCCGTTTGATTTTAATCAGTCAACAACCATTGGTGCCAGGATAAATGAGAAAAATGAGCAGTTAGAAGGTGGGAGAGGTTATGACCATACTTATGTGCTGAACACGCATGATGATAAAACACCGGTTGCTATTGCCACGGGTGATAAAACCGGAATCGTGATGAGCGTATTCACCACAGAACCCGGTATGCAGTTTTACAGCGGCAATTTTATGCAGGGTAAAAATATTATGAAGCATGGCGGTACAGATGATTTCAGGACCGCATTTGCTATGGAAACACAGCATTATCCGGATTCACCAAACCAGCCAAACTTTCCATCAACAGTTTTAAAACCTGGAGAAATTTATAAGAGCTATTGTGAATACAGGTTTTCGGTTGAGAAATAAAACTACTTTAGGTATATTAAATCCCGGTGGCAGCAAATTGCCGGGATTTTTACATTTAAATACATTTTGCCGACTTTGCTCTGAAAGGTATTGCCTAATTTTACGACTAACATCAACTTAATGGATTTAGGTTTGTTAAGTGTAGATACTAATTAAACATTTACCAGCTTGTTAATAGATAATCACGGCCGACCCATTAATTACCTTCGCCTGGCTGTTACGGACAGGTGTAATTTGCGCTGCTTTTACTGTATGCCCGAGGATGGCCTCAATTGGCTATCGCGAAAAGAACTGATGAGCTATGATGAGATGTTGCGTTCCTGCACCATGCTGGTAAATATGGGGATCCAAAAAATACGTATTACCGGAGGTGAGCCATTTGTGCGCAAGGATATCATGCCGTTTTTAACCGCGCTTTCAGAGCTAAACGGATTGGATGAACTCAGCATAACTACCAACGGTGTGCTTACTGCGCCTCATGTGACGCAGTTGAAAGATATTGGTGTAAGATCGGTAAATCTGAGCCTTGATACTTTGGATTCGGGCAGATTTTTCGCCATTACCCGCAGGGATGAGTTTGCGGCGGTAATGGAAACATTGGATGAACTGCTGAAACATGATATTGAGGTAAAAATAAATGCCGTAGTTATGGACGGCAAAAACACGCAGGATATCATCCCGCTAGTTGAACTCACGAAAGAACTGCCGGTAAGCGTTAGGTTTATTGAAGAAATGCCTTTTAATGGCGATGGTCATATTTATACGGGATTGAACTGGGATTATATCCGCATACTGGATGCGATAAAACATCATTTTCCGGAAATGAAGAAGATCGAGGATCCGGCTTACTCAACTGCTTACAATTATCATATCCCGGGGCATAAAGGAGATGTTGGCATTATAGCAGCTTACTCGCGTACTTTTTGCGGTACCTGCAACCGTATTCGCATTACGCCGCAGGGCACATTGAAGAACTGCCTGTATGATAATGGCGTTTTAAATATAAAAGATTTAATAAGGGCCGGAAAAAGTGATGAGCATATAAAAGAAAGCCTGTTAAATGCGTTTAATAACAGGGTAAAAGATGGATGGGAAGCAGAGAGCTTAGTGAGTACAGGGATACATGAATCAATGGCCACAATTGGCGGATAAAAGATATAATATATGATAACCGTAGAAGAAGCCGAAAAAATAGTATTGGCAGAGCTGAGAGATTATGGTGCAGAGATCATGCCGTTTGAGCTTACTTTAGGTAGGGTATTAGCCGAAAATATAAAAGCCGACCGTGATCTGCCGCCATTTAACCGGGTTACTATGGATGGCATAGCTATAAGTTATAATGCTATTGAGAACGGTGTTAGTTCGTTCCATATAAAAGCCACACAAGCGGCGGGCGATCCACCGGCCGAAGTGCATGAACCGGATCATTGTATTGAGATTATGACTGGTGCCGCATTGCCGTTATCGGTTGATACGGTGATCAGATATGAAGACCTGGAGATAAGGGCTGGTTTAGCCAGCGTTTTGATCAGTCATAATAACATTAAAAAAGGTCAGAATATCCATTTTCAGGGTCGTGACAAAAAACAGCACGATGTTGTGGCAGAATCAGGGCAGATCATAACCCCCGCGATTATCAGCCTGGTTGCATCCGTTGGTGAAACCGAACTAAGAGTAAAAAAACTTCCAAGAGTTGTTATTATTTCCTCCGGCGATGAACTGGTAGAGGTTGAGCAAACGCCATTGGTTTACCAGATACGGAGATCAAATAATTATACGGTTAAGGCCGTTTTACAGCAGCATAATATTGAAGCGGCGATGCTGCATATCCCAGACGATCCGGAGATTAGCAAGAGGCTTATCCAGCAATGCCTAATTAATTATGATGTGATATTGATTAGCGGCGGTATCTCTATGGGCAAATTTGATTATATTCCAAAAGCGCTGGAAGAATTAAATGTTCAGCAACTCTTTCATAAAGTAGAACAACGACCCGGTAAACCGTTCTGGTTTGGTAAACATGAAAACGGGGTGGTGGTGTTTGCCTTCCCGGGTAATCCGGTGGCTACGTTTATGTGCCTGCACCGTTATTTTTTAACATGGCTACAGGCGGCGCTCGGTTTAAAACCTCAACCCACTGTTTATGCTATATTAGATAGGGATTTTAACTTCCAGCCATCATTAAAATATTTTTTACAGGTACATCTGCAGGTAAATAACCACGGGCAAATAATGGCCATACCAATTGAAGGAAATGGATCAGGTGATTTTGCTAACTTAGCTGATACCAATGCCTTTATGGAACTTCCATTGGAAAAAAGTCATTTTGCAAAAGGTGAAGTTTATAGGATTTGGATGTTTAAGGAGCTGTTTTAATATGAGTGATAAAGTTTTAAGTCATCTGGATGAGCAAGGACGTGCTACTATGGTGGATGTCAGCGGAAAAGCTATTTCACAGCGTACGGCTACAGCCCAAAGCGTAGTTTCATTACCTGATGAAGTATTGGCCCAGCTGGAAAATGGCGACCTTCAAACTAAAAAGGGCTCAGTATTTCAAATAGCTGTTATTGCTGGTATTATGGCAGCAAAGAAAACCGGCGACCTGATACCGCTATGCCATCCGCTGGGTTTGGATAATTGTAAAATTGATATCCAACTAAATGAGGATAACGATGTTGTTATTAATTGTATAGCAAGCATAACTGCTAAAACAGGAGTGGAGATGGAGGCTTTAGTTGGTGCATCCATTGCAGCTTTAACAATCTATGATATGTGCAAGGCCCTGAGCCACAATATAGTAATTAAGGAAACCAAACTGATAGCAAAAACAGGAGGTAAACGTGATTTCAAAAGGTCATAAAAAGCATGCGGATCTGGCACGGCCATTAAATGGCAATTTTGGGCGTAATGAGTGGGCTATTGTGGGTGCACCCTGCACTACAATAAAGGTTTTGGCTGATAATATAATCCAGAATTTATCGCCAAAATATAAATGCGCTTATGCAGATACCTCGCATAATGACGATGAGGTTTTGTCGCCCGGGCGTTTAGCAAGCGGTGCTATTCTGGAATATACCGATCAGTTGAATTATCAGCAATTTAATTATAATACATCTGTAACCCCGTTTAAACAAAGGCAGCTATTTGCCGAAGCTGATTTAGTATTGGTAAATGGTAACCATCAGCAGGCTAAGGAACAGGTGGTTATTATCGATCTTAATAAAGAAGTATCGTTACAAAAAAGGATTGAACAATTAACCAATGTGCAGTTGATCTTATTGGCCGATAATGTTAGCGATGTTTTTGATTTCGTAAAAGATGCTATACCTGATTGGCAGCGGATTCCGCAATATGGTTTGGGTGACACTGAAAAAATCATTACATTTTTTGCTGACAAAATGGAGCAGGCAAAGCCGGTTTTAAATGGCTTAGTGCTTGCTGGTGGCAAAAGTATGCGCATGGGCTTTGATAAGGGAGCGGTAAAATGGTACGATAAGGAGCAGCGCTATCATATGGCTGATATGTTAAAGCCATTATGTAATGAAGTTTTTATTTCCCGCAATTCCGATAAGCAGGATATTGATGTGAGCTATCCGTCTATAACAGATACGTTCCTTAATTTAGGTCCATACAGCGGCATATTATCAGCATTTCGTGAGAAACCGGATAGTGCATGGTGGGTCGTGGCCTGTGATTTGCCATTGTTGGATGCCGATACGCTTAATTACCTGGTTGCAAATCGTGATACATCAGCTATTGCTACCGCTTTTCATAGCGAAACCAGTGAATTTCCGGAGCCACTGATCACCATTTGGGAGCCAAAGAGTTACCCGGTGCTGTTATCATTTTTAGCGCAGGGATATTCTTGTCCACGCAAAGTTCTGATAAATGCAGCGCCTAAATTATTGCATGTACCTCATCCCGGAGCTTTAACCAATGTTAATACGCCGGAAGATTTGGAGAAAATTAAGCATATTCTTCACCAAAAAATAGCAACAGCATGATACCTGAAGACTTTACACGATATAGCTGCCAGATGGCTTTACCGGGTTTTGGTGAAGCAACACAGGAGCTTTTACAAAAAGCAAAGGTGCTTGTGGTTGGTGCAGGCGGACTGGGTTGCCCGGCAGCCCAGTATTTAACAGGAGTAGGCGTAGGAGTTTTAGGCATAGCGGATTATGATGTAGTATCATTAAATAATCTCCATCGCCAAATATTATATACACCGGCCGATGTGGGGTTAAAAAAAGCGGTGGTAGCATCTGAGATCCTGCAAAAACAAAATCCGGGTATTAGGTTAGTAGCGCATGATATCAGGATCACTTCGGATAATGTGATGGGCCTCATTGCTCCGTATGATATTGTTGTTGATTGCACCGATAATTTTGAAACCCGTTACTTGCTTAATGATGCCTGTGTTTTGAGTGATAAACCTCTTGTTTATGGCGCTATTTATCAGTTTGAAGGGCAAGTAGCCATCTGGAACGTGAAAAACTCTTGCGGTGTATTCTCGTCTAACTATCGTGACCTTTTCCCGCAGGTAAATGCTGCCCAGATCCCTAATTGTGCCGAAGGTGGTGTTATACCTACGCTGGCCGGTATAATCGGCTGTATGCAGGCTAATGAGGTAATTAAATACATCTCCAAAGCCGGTGACCTGCTGGCTGGCAGGGTGCTGATATTTGATGCGCACAGTATGCAAAGCCGGATAATTAAGATCGGCTATGCCAGCAAAACAAACATTACCGGATTGACGGGTACTATTACCATTCCCACTATGTCGGTAATTGAGGTTAGAAAAGCTTTGTTAGATGATACCATAGAGCTGGTTGATGTACGCACCGATCAGGAGCGCGATGTAATCGATATCGGCGGCTTGCACATGGAAGCCGATGAGGTGGAAGATAATCTTGATTACTTAACCAACGGAAAACCCAAAGTATTATACTGCTCATCGGGCAAACGCAGCGGTGAAGCCGTAAAGGCCATTAAACAAAAGTTTCCGGATGCGAAGGTTTATTCACTTCAGGGTGGGTTACAAAGTTGGTTTCTTAACCAATAAGAACCAGGATTGAACGGATTTATTGGATTCTCAGGATATTGAATCAATCAATAATCCACTCAATCACTAATTCTCATGGATGCGCTGCTACCCAAACTTCCCCATCCTCAAATATCTCTTTCTTCCAGATGGGTACGGTTTGTTTCAGCGTATCAATAATGTAACGACAGGCTTCAAATGCTGCTGCACGATGTGCCGTGGATACGGCTATGATAACAGGCACTTCGCCAACTGCTAATGTTCCGGTTCGGTGATGGATCAATAACCTTTGTATGGGCCATTTGCTGATAGCTTCTGCGACTATCTTTTCCATTTCGGCAATAGCCATTTTCTCATAAGCCTCAAACTCTAATCGCAATACAGCTTTGCCTTTGGTGGCATTGCGCACGGTACCAATAAACACATCTATTCCGCCCGACTCAGGTAGCATTACCCAATCAATACAGGTTTGTATGTTTAAAGGTTCGGCAGATATTTGTATTTGAGTTTGCAAGGTTTTCTAATTATCATCCGCCGCTCACCGGAGGTATTACAGCAATTTCATCACTTTCATGTATCGTATCGCCCAATAAAGCATACTCATTATTAACAGCTATCATGTATGAAGCCAGCTGTTTTAACCGTGGATATTGATTTTCGAGGGAATATTTTAAATTATATACAGTGGCATCATTGGCTAATTCCAACCTAACGGATGAACCGCCGAATATATCCTTTGCTATCCCAAATGCCAGTACGTTGATGTTCATTTGCTTTGTTTATTTGATGTTGACAAACTTGAGCACCTATTGTTTAAAATTAAACAAATATCGCAATTTTTATGCGTTAAAAGCAGAACAATAAGCTGATTTGAGTTGTATATTTGATATATGTCAGCCAGTTCAATCACATATCTGCCCATCACTAAAGTAAACCAGGTTGCCAGTACAGAAACATCAGATGCGCTTGCCATTGAGGAGCCCTTGGAGATCAAGCTGGAACATGGATCGAAAGAGAACCGGCAAGTACAAAATATTTCTGTTACCATGCGTACGCCCGGTAATGATGCCGAACTGGCTTTAGGATTTCTGTTTACTGAAGGCATCATTCAAAATCAAAAAGAAGTAGCCTCCATAGCGCACAGCTTTATAGCCTGTGCCGAGAATAAAGAGAATGTGATACAGGTAACTTTAAGTGAAGACATTATACCCAACCTGCGCAACACTGAGCGTAATTTTTATACCACATCAAGCTGCGGGGTTTGTGGCAAAGGTTCTATAAATGCTATACGTACAGTAAGCGCTTATGATCATCAGCCTAAAGACGATAATTTTATTAATGCTGATTTATTGCACCAGTTGCCCAAAACACTAAGCGTGCATCAGGAGGTGTTTGCTGATACCGGCGGATTACATGCCTCGGCATTATTTACTCCAACAGGTGAATTATTATTAGTTCGTGAGGATGTTGGCAGGCATAATGCCTTGGATAAACTCATTGGCGCTGCTTTAAATAAAAACTGGTTGCCACTGAATAATAGTATCTTATTGCTAAGCGGCAGGGCGAGTTTTGAACTGGTGCAGAAAGCGGCAATGGCTGGTATTACTGTTATTGCAGCGGTAGGTGCGCCATCAAGCCTGGCGGTACAATTAGCAGAAGAATTTAATATTACCTTAATAGGATTTTTACGCAACGAGCGTTTTAATATTTATACGGCCGCACACCGAATCTTAATCACAGAACATGAAACTACGCATTAAAAGCAACTCACTACGTTACAGGCTCACACGTACTGATGTTGATAGTTTAGCCAGGGAAGGATACCTGGAAGAACAAGTGAGTTTTGCAGGAGAGCCTCTCATTTATGCACTACAATTAACTGAAGGAAAGGAGCTTACTTCAAGTTATATCGACAATAAGATCACTATGTGTATGTCGCGCAAAATGATAAGTGAATTGATAAATACCGATCGCATAGGTTTTGAAAATAAGTATGGCGCGTTGGATCTGCTGGTAGAAAAAGATTTTGTTTGTTTGGATGAAGTTGATGAAGACCAAAGCGATAATTATCCAAACCCGCTCGCCCAAAAGAAGAAAGAATAATGTTATGAGCAAGAAAGTGGAACAACCCGAAGCTGAAAACCCGGAAGAATTATTAGATCTAAAGGTCACCGAACCTAAAAAATGGGCGGCAGGAATTCCCGCAGTTACTGCGGCCATGACTGATATTTTGCAGGAAGCAGGCGTAGTGCGTGGTATGGAGGGCCTGTTCCACATGAATAAAAAGGGTGGCTTTGATTGTTCCAGTTGTGCCTGGCCCGATCCGGATGACGACCGTTCGCCAATAGCGGAATATTGTGAAAACGGTGCTAAAGCTCTGGCTGAAGAAGCAACTACTAAAAAACTGACAGGTGAGTTCTTTGCGAAAAATTCTGTAGCCGATCTGGCTAAATTGAACGATTACGAAATCGGTAAAAAGGGAAGGATTGCTGAACCAGTATATCTGCCAAAAGGCGGCACACATTATGAGCCGATCAGTTGGGATGATGCCTTTAAAAAGATAGCCTATCATTTAAATAAACTTTCATCGCCCAACGAGGCTGCGTTTTATACATCGGGGCGTACCAGTAACGAGGCTTCATTTACATACCAGTTATTTATAAGGGAATATGGCACCAATAATTTGCCAGATTGCTCCAATATGTGCCATGAGTCGTCGGGCTCGGCGCTTACACCAACCATTGGGATAGGTAAGGGTACGGTAACGCTGAATGATTTTTACGATACAGATGTGATAATTATTATGGGCCAGAACCCGGGTACAAATCACCCACGCATGCTTACGGCCCTGCAAAAGGCTAAAGATAATGGCTCAAAGATCATCGCTATAAACCCATTACATGAAGCCGGGCTAATGGGGTTTAAAAACCCGCAGAATGTTAAAGGAATACTGGGTATAAAGACTCAGCTTGCCGACCTTTTTCTACAGGTAAAAATAAACGGCGACATGGCCCTGCTTAAAGCCATTGAAAAATTACTATATGAGGCAGAAGTTAAAGAGCCCGGAAAGGTATTCGATCAGGATTTTATCAAAGAAAATACTTTAGGCTATACACAGTTTTTGCATAGTTTGGAACAGCATAAGGTAGAAGAACTAACCGAGAAATGCGGCGTTCCCTTAGCTCAAATACAGCAAGCTGCAGAAATGTTGAAATACAAGAGCCGTATCATCATTTGTTGGGCAATGGGCATCACTCAACATACAAATGGAGTTGATACAATAAAAGAGATTTTGAATTTAACCATACTTAAAGGGGCTATAGGTAAGCCAGGAGCCGGTTTGTGCCCCGTGCGTGGGCATAGCAACGTACAGGGTAACCGCACCATGCTGATATTTGATAAGCCAACAGAAAAGCAACTGGATAAACTGAAAGAGGTTTACGGTTTTGAACCACCGCGCGCGCATGGGTTGGATGTTGTAGAATCCATCAAAGCAATGCACGAAGGCAATTTGAAGGTGTTTTTCTCTATGGGTGGCAATTTTCTTTCGGCTACGCCGGATACTAACTATACGGCTGATGGCTTGCGTAAAATGAAGCTTACGGTAAGCGTTTCCACCAAATTGAACAGGAATCACTTGGTGCACGGCGGGGAATCCATCATATTGCCAACGCTTGCCCGCAGCGATAAGGATATGATAAATGGCGAACCGCAACTGATAAGCTGTGAAAATTCTATGGGCGTTATTCAGATGTCGAAGGGCATATTGGAGCCGGTTTCAAAGGACCTGCTGAGTGAAAATCAGATCGTATGCAGGTTGGCAAAAGCTACTTTGGGCGATAAAACTGTTGTTGATTGGGATAAATATGCCAATAGTTATGATGCGGTGCGCGATGATATGGAAAAGGTGATACCCGGATTAGAGAATTACAATAAACGGGTGCGCGAACCAGGAGGCTTTTATCTGCCCAATGCCCCACGTGAAGGCAAATTCACCGCTGAAAATATGGGTGGTAAGATACCTTTTACAGTAACTAAACTTACCGAACATAAACTGGCTGATGACGAATTTATTATGATGACCATCCGTAGTCACGACCAGTTTAATACCACTATTTATGGTCTGGATGATCGTTACCGCGGCATCCACAATGAACGCCGGGTGATTTTTATGAATGAAAAGGACATTAAAAAGGCCGGTTTAAAAGCAGGGGATAAGGTTGACCTTTTTAATTATCATGGCGGCAAGGAGCGTGTTGCACGCTTATTTGTGATCGTGGCCTATAATATCCCTGAAGGTAATACCGCAACCTATTATCCTGAAACCAATGTGCTGGTACCGATTGATACGGTGGCTAAGACCAGTAACACGCCAACATCAAAGATGGTGATTATTAAGATTAAGAAGCATGAATGAACCGGGATTTAACGGATTTTTTTGATTTTCAGGATGTTTTGCGTTAAGGATTGGAACGGATACCGGCCCGTGACTAAGGCCTGTGCAGTATGAGTGGAAAGCCTGACCCGAAGGGGAACGCCCTGACTTTTACCTGGTTGATTATTATGAATTGTAAACACACTATCATATAAACTATCATTTCCATAGGATTAATAGTAAATGCAAAAAATTATTACATTTGCTTAAGCATTTTAGGCTTGCACAAAATTTAATACCATAAAATATAACATATCATGAGTTTACGATTAGGTGATGATGCACCAAACTTTAAAGCACAGACTTCACTAGGTGAAATCGATTTTTATGAATTTTTAGGCGATAGCTGGGGCGTGTTGTTTTCGCATCCTGCGGATTATACACCGGTGTGCACCACCGAATTAGGCAGAACAGCATCTTTAAAAGATGAGTTTGAGAAGCGTAATGTTAAGGTTGCGGCATTGAGCGTTGATTCTGTTGAATCGCACAAATTATGGATCAATGATATAAACGAAACACAGAACGTTGAAGTTAACTTCCCGATCATTGCTGATGAAAACAGGGAAATAAGCGAGGCTTATGACATGATCCATCCGAATGCTTCATTAACAGCTACTGTTAGATCGTTATTTATTATCAGCCCTGATAAAAAGATAAAACTGATCATTACTTACCCTGCTTCGACAGGAAGAAATTTCCAGGAAATTTTAAGGGTGATCGATTCATTACAGCTTACCGCAAATTATAGCGTTGCTACGCCAGCCGACTGGAAAGACGGTGAGAAGGTAGTAGTATTACCATCAATTAAAACAGAAGATATTCCGGCTAAATTTCCTAAAGGATTTGAACTGGTAAAACCTTATCTAAGGTTAACACCACAGCCAAATAAATAATTCTACCTTTGCGTCATTGCGAGGTACGAAGCAATCCCCGATTAGCAGGTCCGCCCTGTATAGTTAGGGATTGCTTCGTACCTCGCAATGACGCTCAATAAGAAAAATATGGATTGCCCCGTCGATTTTGTCAGCATAAATGAAAACAAGGCCCGTTTAACGGCTTTTTTTGTTTTGGTGCTTTCTATTGTTTATTTGGTAACAGGCTTTTGGCTCATCATCGCTTTTTTATTGCTCGATTTTGCTTTAAGATCATTTAACCTGGGTAAATACAGCGCGCTTGGCTTTTTAAGCGATGCGATCATCAAACAACTTAAAATAAAAAACAAACCTGTTGACCGTGCTCCTAAAAGATTTGCAGCAATGGTAGGGTTGGCGTTCACCGCAGCTATTCTTATTTCAATATTCTTTAGTCAACAAATTCTTGCTATTTCCCTTGCAACTGTACTTTCATTCTTCGCTTTACTGGAGTCTTTCTTCGCATTTTGTGCTGGGTGCCATGTGTATTCCATAGGTAAAACACTCGTTAGTAAATTTTAAGACGCTGAAAATTAGATGATTGTTGAAAATACTCAATTATATACTACTAAATATATAGACTTTATAGTATATTTGTCTTATTAATGCTTCATATCAATGCAACAGCGTCATTCAATCATCCGCAATAGTCAGCTTTTAAGGTCAATCGGCTTTGAAAATATGATGATGCACATATGTTGTTGCCGTTATAGCTTATAAGCTACACCTCCGAAATCTCCGTTAATACTTCCTGAACTTTTAACTGATCTTATTATAAAATTATGCGCTATTTATTTACCAACCTGTTAAAATACTACAAAGTAGTATATGGACTGTACCGCTGTTGTTAACCGTTTAATACCAATTAGTTATTGCCGTACCACGGTAAACATTTACTTTTTAATATTATAAACATGTTAGCAACTACAAATAAATATCCATTTTTCGATCTGTCGGAGATCATCCCTGAACTTAATTTTGAGTTCAAATCATACAAGCCTTTAAAACCTGTTAAAACAGGGAACTATATTCCCGATTTTACATTAAACAACCTGCATGAGCAATGGCAGCAGTTTTATAACGGTGCCGAAACACATGGCCCGGTACTGCTCAGGCAATTGCTGAATAAACCGCTGGTTATCAGCTTTTATTCGCAACACTGGAAAGAGGAAGGATTAGACCAATTAAAGCAATTAAACGCCCTGCAGCACGAAATAAGGGCTAATGGCGGCAACTTGCTGGTCATTAATGATGAAAAAGGGAATGGCCTGCAAAAATTAGCGTGGGAAAACAGCTTGTCGTTAAATTTTTATTTCGATAAAAACAATCATATTGCTAAGAAATTCAGGATTTACTCTGAGAGCAACCCTGCCTGGAACAGGTTTTCAGGTATCGATGCTAATATTGCCTTGTTAGCCACTTATGTGATAGGTCCTTCACAGCGTGTGATTTACGATCATATTGATGAAGATTTTATTAAACCTTTTCCGGCGAAAGAAATACTGTCGGCAGTATACGAATCAGCATTGACGGTTAATAGTAAGAAATCGGCTTAATAAATTAGTCCCCCACAATAACCGTAGAGACGCAATACTTTGCGTCTCTTTTTTTATATGATGTAAGGAGACACAAAGTATTGTGTCTCTACTAAAAGAAGACTGTAGAGACGCAATACTTTGCGTCTCTTTTGTAATATATATTACAAATCTTTATATTAGCAGCAGGAAATGGTGTCTTCCTTTTAAAAACCGCGTTTGCTAATGGCGCCTGCAAATTAATCTTAAAGCTATGCTTTAGGATATAAATTATTATGCAGGTGAAAAAAAGCAACATTATCCTCTCAAATCTATCACAGTACTCTGGTGAATTGAAAAACAAGATCTTCTCTTCTGAACATTTCGGCATTATAAAATATACGCTCCGGTGGACGGTATTAATTGCGCCTGTTGCCGTGTCAATTGGCAGTATGGTTGCGTTGTTCTTATGGCTATTAACTACTGCCATCCATTTTCGTTTTACACATACCTGGCTATTATTCCTATTGCCACTGGCTGGTGTGCTGATTCATTTTATATATCAATGGGCCGGCAAATCTGCTGAAAAAGGTAATAATCTTATTATTGACGAGATACACCAGCCCGGCGCAGGTGTACCGGCCCGTATGAGCCCGATTATTCTTATTACCACGGTTATTACGCACTTATTCGGCGGCTCAGCAGGGCGGGAAGGTACCGCAGTACAAATAGGCGGTAGTCTTGCAGCTTTATTTGGTAAATGGTTCAAGTTAACCGATGGCGATATGCGCATGATACTTACCGCAGGCGTTGCGGCAGGTTTTGGCGCTGTGTTCGGTACTCCATTAACAGGTGCTGTATTTGCCATTGAAGTGCTTACTATTGGCAGGTTAAAATACGATGCTTTATTACCCGCGCTTATTGCCAGTATCATCGGCGATATTACGGTTGCTGCCTGGGGGATTCATCATACGGCATACCATATTGATATCATAGCTAAAACCCCTTATTTTCTGTCGGATTATTTACCGGTTGATCTGTTGTTGTTTGCCAAAGTTATAATCGCCTCCGCGGCATTTGGTTTAGCCAGCTATCTTTTTGCTATGATGGTAAATGAAATAAAAGCAGTATTTACAAAACTTTTCACTATTAAATGGCTGATCCCTGTTTTTGGCGGGTTGATCATTATCGCGCTTACTTACGCTATTGGTAAACCTGATTATTTAAGTTTAGGAGTTGATGCGCAATACCCTGGAGCAATTACTATACCTTCGGCATTTCATGCTGGCGGGGCAGATACCTGGAGCTGGTTATGGAAAACTATTTATACTACCCTAACGCTCGGAACCGGCTTTAAAGGGGGAGAAGTAACGCCTTTGTTTTATATCGGTGCTACATTAGGCAATACTTTATCCGGTTTGTTGAATGCGCCTGTAAGTTTGTTTGCGGCATTAGGATTTATAGCGGTATTTGCTGGTGCAACTAATACACCACTGGCCTGTACCTTTATGGGTATAGAGCTTTTCGGTGGTGAACATGCTTTGTTATTCGCAATTGCCTGTTTTACGGCTTATTTCTTCAGCGGCAATTCCGGCATTTATTCATCGCAGCATATTGCTGTACCTAAAATATTTGGTGGCTATTTTGCAAATGAAAGGTCACTATCAGAGGCGAATAAAAGGCGTGGCTATTTGTACAATAAACTATATAAATATGGCCGCGATCGTAAAAGCAAAAAAACAGAAAGTAAATAGTCTTTACGTTTTAAGCGTTTTCTGCTTATTACGCAGCATGATCATGGCTTTATCAGCCCTTACTTTACGGGTTTCTTCCTGTTTGGCAGATCCTACCCAATCGCAATAACCTTGCTTGTATGATTTTGAAAGGCTTTCAAAAAACTCATTGGCTTCAGGTTCTTTATCTAATAAAACCTGTAATTCGGCTGGCGTACCTTCAATATGTTCCCCTTTTTTCAGCATGATGTTTTTTGATCTAATGTAAGAAGGAAAATAACATCGGCAAACAAAAAAATAACTCTGTGCACATTGTGTAATCTTAGTGTACTTAGTGGTTTAAATTCAACCACAGAGATCATAAAGTAAAGGCACAAAGCGCACAGAGTTTGGTTATTCTATATTAATAAGCAGCGGTAAAGCGTTCGCGGCTGTGTTTGTGTTGTTCTATTTCATCAACAATAACCAGCGCCAGGTCTTCAACTGATAATATGCTCCGGCCTTCAGTATTAAATACAGGGTTCTCATTACCCAAGCGGTAAGTGCCTTTACGCACACCAGATGTACCATGGTGCATTTCAATTGCCGGACTTAGAAAAACCCAATCCAGTTCAGTTTCTTTCTTAATTTCAGTCAGGTAATCGCGTGCTGCAGTTGCACCAGCTTTGTATTCAGCGGGGAATTGTGGCGAATCAACAAGCTGTTTGCCATCAATAAATAAGCTGCCCGCACCGCCGACAACCAGCAAGCGTTTAACACCTGATTTTTTAACGCCTTCCTGGATAGCTTTTGATCCATTAAGGAAATCATCATATAGGTTTGGGTTTGTCCAGCCTGCGTTGAATGTGTTTATTGCCACATCTGCACCTTTAACAGCTTCAGCAAGTTCATCAACGTTGGCTGCATCTGCTTTTACAATGGTTAAACCCGGTTGCGCTTCCAGTTTTTCAGGATTACGAACTATGGCGATAACTTCATGACCTTTTTGCAGTAATTCATTTAATACCGCTTTTCCTACGAAGCCTGATGCTCCAATTAATGCTACTTTCATTTTTTGATTTATTAGATATGATAGAATTAAAATACTGTAATGTTATTTATTACAGTATTGGTTAAATTTTTTTTATTTGAATTTCTTTACAAAATCAGCCAGTGTTATGGTGCTTAATTTATTGATAAGGGCATTATCTGCCTGGGTATACAGTTCGATTAAATGGTCGTTAATTTGTTTACCCACCAGGCAGTCTGGATTAGGACTGTTAGCTTTGCCGAGCAGTGGGGTAGAATTTACCGCATAGTAAACATCCGAAAGCAGGATTTTACTGGCTGGTTTGGCTAATATAGCGCCACCGCCTTTTCCTTCCTTAGTTTCAACAAGGCCGTGTGCCCGTAATGTGCTTAAAGCTTTACGCACCATCACCGGGTTAATGTTAATGCTCCCCGCCAGATAGGCAGATGGCACAACACCCTCAGTTACGGTAAGCAACGTGAGTATATGTGTAGCGGTAGCAAATTGAACATTGTCCATACTGTAATTAATTTTATTACAGTACAAATGTAAAGCTTAAATCAGCTTCAACAATAGGTAATAAAAAATAAGAGATTGGGATGACGAATCAATAGTCAGCAAATTCCTGATCAGCGTTGCACCATAGCCAGCGTTCGCCTTCTTCAGCCGAAGCTATAACGGGGTGGTGGGTGGCATGATAATGTTTGGTCATGTGTTTATTGGGCGAATCATCGCAGCAGAGCGTTACACCGCAGGTTTGGCAGGTACGCAGGTGTACCCATTCATCATTAGTTTTAATACACTCCTCGCAAACATGGTCGTCGCTGAGTTTTACCGTTTTTATTGCAAGTAGATGCTCACAAAGTTGTTGGTCTGCCATGTAGTAAAAATAAGAAAAATATATCGAAATTTATATCAAACAGAAGTGACCGGGTTATCAGCTAAAAAGAATAACTGGTTAAAAAATGCTTTGATTTTTTGCAATAAGCCCTGCGATCTGTTTTCTTTTACCGTAATGATATCTTGCTGCCGTGGTTCATCATTAGGAGTATCAATTTCTTCCATTTCCTCCAGGATGATATGACGGATATCGGGTACGCGGTTTACGATCTCGTCCAGTTCAACCAGATCAGAAAATTTTGCCTCGCCATTCTTTTGTTTCTTTATTAATATCTCAAAACGCTCCTGTGAAAAGGTAACACGCCTAAGGCCTCTTTGATGTTTCATATATACATCTGTTATATTATATATTGTATGCTCAAATAGAATGCCACGGTATTAATGTGTTGATTATTAATAATTTATAATTTGTTTTTATAGTGTATAGTGCTATAATGATACAGTAACCTGTTCGCTAACGAACAGGTTACTGTAAAAAGCGTGGTTCCTGATTCCTGACTCTTAATTCCTGACTCTATATCAGGTGCGTGGTTTAAGGCTATAACCCAGCCACACATTAAAGAAACCAGTAATAATAAAGCCTATAGCAATAAACAATATAATAGTTAGGGACCCAAAAACAACATCGAATAAGATCAACAGACCAAAAATAACGGTTAAAATCCCGCCCAATTTAGTTACCCATGAGGCACCAAGAATCCGGGAGAAATTGAACAACGCGATCCCTCTGAAAATAAACCATAACCCCACCAGTATGCGTAATACAGCCACGCTGGTAGCGATATGGCTCATAAATAATATGCCTAATATCACTTCGAGTATGCCAAGGCCCAAATGCCAGTTGCGGCTGCCATGATTGCGACTGTTTGATACATGTAATAGCTCGGATATCCCGGCCAGCAATATCATCAATCCAAATAAAAAGCCTAACGCCACAAAACTGGTAGCGGGTGAGGCAATTATATAAATACCAACCAGGATAAATAATAATCCTCTTATTAAAAGCAACCACCACTGGCGGAAGCCACCGTCGACTGATAATTCCATGTTTTTCTTTTTTTAACAGGAACTTACGGAAGCATCAAAATGTTTTAGTAAGTTATCCCCACGTCGTTGCGAGGAACGAAGCAATCCCTAACTATACAGAGAAGCCGCAGTGTTTGGATTATTTCATTCCCTATAATAGCAAATCATTTACACTAATACAGCCCCGCCATCAATAGTAATGTTTTGGCCGGTACCATATTGTTGTTTCATCAGGTAGATAAAAGCCAGGGCTATATCATCTGCCATGCCTACACGTTTTATGAGTTGAGCTGAAGCCATTGACTGATACAGGTTGTCCCGATCGCTGGCAGGCATACTGTTCCAAAGGTTGGTATCCACAACGCCTGGTACCACACTGTTTACACGAATAGGGGCAAGCTCAACAGCCATAGCCCTAACAAAACCTTCCATCGCGCCACAAATGCTGCTGGCTACCGACCAGCCTTTGCCTGGCCTTGCGCTGGCTGTACCACTGGTTAATGATATAGAACCACCTTTATTAATATTTGGCGCGCCGTATTTTACCGCAGCGAAAGCCCCCCAGTAACGAATATTGAAAAAAGTACGCGCCTGCTCAATATCGGTTTGATCGATGATGTTGAGATTTAAATTTTCACCTGCTGAATAAATCAGGTGATCGAAATTGCCGATCTTATCAAAAAAAGCTTTGATGTTTTGTTCGCTGCTGAGATCTACTGCATAGCCCTCAGTGCCCGGTGGAAAGCCTTGTAGTGCGTTATTAATACGTTGCTGGTTACTTGATACGATGACAACGTTTGCACCTTCGTTAGCTGCTGCCATTGCAGTTGCCAGGCCAAGGCCTGAACTTCCGCCTAAAATGATCACTCTTTTTCCTGTTAAGGATGAATTGTTTTTATGTGTTTCCATGATATTATTAATTCTGATGCAAAATTGCCCAATTAATAAGCCAATACACTTAACAAATGGTAAAAACGAAAATCTAACGAATATTTTTCCGAATACGACTGAGCGATTGCGGTGTTATGCCGAGATAGGAGGCAATATCTTTTAGTGGCACGCGCAAGGCAATATCCGGATTTTGCACCACGAATAACCTGTACTTGCCCTCAGCATCTTCACCCAAAAAAGTATTGCGGATGTTTACTTTTTCAATTAAACGTATTTGGTTGAGCTCATCAATCATTTCTTTCATATAGGGTAACTGATTGTATAGGTTAAACAGCCTGCTTTTAGTAATAACAAACACTTCAGCATCGCAGGCCGCTTGTATACCTGCTGTGGCGGGTGTTTCATCAGTGAAGCTTTGCAGTATGGTACAGAATTGATTTTCCTTACAAAAGAAATGTGTTAATTCAATTGCTTTATCATTTACAGATACAATGCGTATCACCCCTTCAATAACAAAGAACAATTCTCTGCAGATTTTTCCTTCTTTAAACAGCATCTCACCTTCTTTAAAAGTTTTGTGCTCAAAGTAACTGGCGATGATATTTTCATCCCCTTTGGGAATGTTTCGTAAAAGACGCAGATAGGAAATGAGTTGATCTTGCATTAAACAAATATAAGATTTGCTTACAACAGGTTATTAAATGATATCAAGCATAAAACAATATTGCCGCATTCATATTAAGTAAGTAGATGAAATCGAGGTCATTCATTTTTATTTCGCTGGCAGTTGATCTGTTGATTGCCGTATCAAAATTTGTAGCGGCTGCAATAACGGGCAGTTCATCAATGGTTGCCGAAGGGATTCATTCGGTTATTGATGCAATTAGTCAGCTTTTATTGATATGGGGGATAAAAACAAGCAGAAGATTGCCTGATGCTGATCGCCCCTTTGGTTATGGCAAAGAACTGTATTTCTGGTCGTTCATTGTATCCTTAGTGATTTTTGTTGTTGGTGGTTGCATTTCCGTTTATGAGGGATACACGCGCCTGCAACGCCCCGGGCTTGAAGGTAACCCCAGCTGGAATTACGTGATATTAACTATTGCATTTGTTTTTAACCTGGTTTCCATGTTTTCGGTATTAAAGGCCTTTAACCAGCAGCGGGGTAAAATGTCATTCTGGAAAGCGGTGGTCGCCACTAAAGATCCATCAACCATAATTGTATTGCTTGGCGATTTTGGCGATCTGTTTGGTCTTGTTATCGCCTTTCTGGGTGTTTATTTAGGCCGGTTATTTCATAATCCTTATTACGATGGTGTTGCTTCCATGATCATAGGGGTGATGCTTATTATTATATCCGGGTTCCTGGCCAGTGAAAGTAAAAGTTTATTAATGGGTGAAACTATCAGCACAAAATCATTACGCAGGGTAGTGAAACTTACAGAAGATGATGCCGCGATTGTGAAAGTGAAAAAGCGCTCATCTATGTATATGGCTCCGGAAGAGGTTTTGTTACAGATGGATGCTATTTTTAAGGATGACTTAACCACCCGGCAGATTACCGATGCTATTGAACGGATAACCAAAGCCATACAAAAGGAGTTCCCGAAAATGAAGCGGATATTTATTGAGCCTGTGGCGAAGTGATTTTCAATCAGGAAAATTTTATCAAAACATAAAGTTGAGGAAATGGGTTCTAAAAAACATCATACCCTAAATTATGAAGCGTTTATTTTTAACATTAGCTATAGTACTTACTTATTGGGTTGCTTATTCGCAGCAACTTTCGCCACGGCAGTTGTACCCGGGGCTTTTTGAGGCGGTACAACTTTCATCTGTTTATCCTGATAATAAAACTTTTGTGGATGCGGTGCCAAAACAACCCGTTAAAGTTATTATGGCACATTATCGTGCAGAGAAGAAAAAGTCGGGATTTGATCTTAGTAAATTTGTAAATACTTATTTTATAGAACCGCAAGCTGCTAACAGCAATTATAAAAGCGATGTCTCGGCCGGCATCCGAAAGCATATTGATACTTTATGGCAAGTGTTATCGCGCCAGCCGGATACTGCTAAAGGTGTATCGCTTTTGGATCTGCCGCACAGCTACATAGTGCCGGGCGGGCGTTTCCGCGAAGTGTATTATTGGGATTCTTACTTCACGATGCTGGGTTTGCAGGAGAGCCATAAAACCAAAATGATTGAAAATATGGTTGGCAATTTTGCTTACCTGATAGATAAATATGGTTTTATACCCAATGGTAATCGTACCTATTACTTAACCCGTTCGCAGCCACCGTTCTTTTCGCTGATGGTTGAACTGCTTTCGCACGATGATGGCGCTAAAACGCTGGTAAAGTATCAGCCTGAGCTATTAAAAGAATATGCTTATTGGATGAATGGTGCTGTCGGTTTAAAAAAAGGCAATGCCAGCAGGCACGTTGTAAAATTAACGAGCGGCGAAGTGCTGAACAGGTATTGGGACGCGTCCGATCAGCCAAGAGAAGAATCTTATAAAGAGGATGTATTATCAGCCAAACAAAGCAAGGAGGGGGCACCGGTTTTCTATCGTAATGTTAGAGCAGCGGCTGAATCCGGATGGGATTTTAGTTCGCGCTGGTTTAGCGATCCGGCTAAATTGGCTACTATTCAAACTATTGATCTGATACCGGTTGATTTGAATTGTTTGCTATACCATTTAGAGCAGACTATCGCGCAAAGCTATAAGCTGAAGGGTGATAAAGCCAATTACAACTTGTATCAAACAAAAGCATCGCACCGTAAGGCAGCTATATTAAAATACTGCTGGGATAATAACCGCGGTTGGTTTGTTGATTATAACTGGCGCAAAAAGCAGCTAAGCGCCGCTAAAACCTTGGCCGGCGTTTTTCCACTTGAATTTCATATAGCTGATACGGTACAGGCAGTAAGCGTTGCCGGGCACTTGCAAACAGAGTTTTTGCAGGATGGCGGATTAGTTACCACCTTAAATACAAACGGACAACAATGGGATAGTCCGAATGCCTGGGCACCGTTGCAATATGTGGCTATTTATGGGCTGATCAATTATCATCAATCCAGGTTAGCTAAGGATATAGCTATGGCATGGATAAAAACGAATATCCGCACATTTAAAAAAACAGGGAAACTGTTAGAGAAATATAATGTGGTTGATACCCATTCAAAAGCAGGCGGCGGCGAGTATAATTTACAGGATGGCTTTGGTTGGACGAATGGGGTGTTGTTGAATTTGATGGATTATTATAAAGTGGAACGGTAGTTAAAAAAATAAGCGTCATTGAGGTAGGAAGCAATCCCCGATTAGCAGAGCCGCTCTGTACAGTTAGGGATTGCCACGCTATCGCTTACAGCAATGACGCTTGGTGAAATATTATTTAGTCACCAATACCCAATCAACCAACATCTGTGCCTGGCCTTGTTTTACTTTGTTTACGGTACTTTGCGGTATGCCATAATATGGAGTAGTAACTTTATTAACACCTTCAGGGTAACCTCCGCCTAATGCGAAATTCAAGATAATGAATTTTGGGTTATCGTATGCCCAGCGTCCGTAATGTTCAACCATGGCGCGGGTTACAGTATAAGTAACTTTTTCGTCTACACTGAAAATAATGCTATCGGCACTCCATTGCACTTTGTATATATGCCATTGGTCAACAGTTATGCCTTTTGGGAAAAAAGCACGAAACGCTAACGGCGTGTTGCCAAAATAGCCTGGCCCATGCAAAGCATGGCTCACCCATGATGAATCACCAACGGTTTCCATCATGTCAATTTCGCCGCAGTCGGGCCATTTGCCTTCGCCCAGAGCCCAGAATGCAGGCCATAAGCCCGCGCCGCCGGTCATTTTAATGCGGGCTGAAGCTGTTCCATAAGTAAACTCAAATTTGCCACGGGTGTTTATTCTTCCCGACAGAAAATCATATTGCTTTTTCATGTCGCTGATATAGCCCGGACGATAAACCGGTTTTATGGATAAAAGCCCATCTGCCTGCGAAAGCACGCTGGCGGAGTCAACATAAGCTTGCTGCTCATTATTTACAGTATGGCCGGTAACTTCCACATTCCATGCAGATCGGTTTAGTGTTTGGCTGCTAAAGCTTTCAAAAAATACAGTATCGGGCTTTTGCTGAGCCATTGCAGCAGACGACAGGCAAAGCATTAATGCAGGCAGGTAAATAAATTTCATAGGTATTGGTTGTATAATTTGTAACAAAGTTAATTGAATGATAAGTTAATATCCAAAGTCTGTTTCAATTAAGCTAATTACTTTTTAATCGTTCAGATATTAATATAACTTTACCCATTATAAATTATATCTCAATGACATTAGTTATAGTGTTGTTATGTATTGCAGGCCTTGTTATCCTGATATCTGCCTGTAAGATCAACGCGTTTTTATCCTTTTTAATCATTTCTGTAGTAGCGGGTATTGCTCTTGGTTTACCGGCAACGCAGATCCCTAAATCAATTGAAAAAGGTATTGGCGACACCTTAGGAGGCTTGGTTATTATCCTGTGCTTAGGGGCCATGTTGGGTAAATTATTAGCCGAAAGCGGTGCTGCCCATAAACTTGCCGATGCATTAATGCACGCATTCGGGCCTAAATATATTCAATGGGCAATGGTAGCAACGGGGTTTGTAATTGGTATTCCATTGTTTTATGGGGTAGGGTTCGTGTTGGTTGTACCACTTATATTTTCAATCGCTTACCAATATAAAATGCCGGTAATATATATTGGTTTGCCCATGCTGGCTGCTTTGTCGGTTACGCATGGCTTTTTGCCGCCGCACCCTTCGCCATCGGCGTTGGTTATACAATTTAAGGCCAGTATGGGGCTTACGCTGTTATATGGCTTGGCTGTAGCTATACCGGCTATAATTATTGCGGGTCCGCTATTTACACGGACATTAAAAAACCTGCAAGCACACCCGCTTAAAACTTTTGCACCAGCAGAAGTCGCTGCCGAAAAAACTCCCGGTACAGCAATTAGTTTTTTTACAGCTTTATTGCCTGTATTGCTGTTAATGCTTACTACACTTTATCCTTATATTGATAACCATCATTTGCCTTTTCAAAGTACGGTGGCGCTAATAGGGCAGCCATCCGTAGTTATGATCATTTCAATAATGTTTGCCACTTACTCATTAGGCCTTAAAACAGGCAGAGGCATGGCAGAGATCATGACTATTTATGAAGATGCGGTAAAGGATATTGCCATGATCATTTTAATCATCGGCGCATCAGGCGCATTAAAGCAGATTTTAACGGATAGCGGTGCAAGTGCGCAAATAGCAGGCATGCTGCAACATGTTGATCTGCCACCACTTGTACTGGGCTGGTTAATGGCTACTATTATAAGAGTATGCATAGGTTCGGCAACAGTAGCAGGTCTTACTACGGCCGGACTTATTGCTCCTTTAATGCTGCAAACGCATACCGACCCTAACCTGATGGTATTGGCAGTAGGGGCAGGCAGCTTGATGTTCTCGCACGTTAACGACTCCGGTTTTTGGATGTTTAAAGAATACTTTAATATCAGTGTTAAAGATACTTTGCGATCGTGGTCGATAATGGAAACATTAGTAGGCACCGTAGGTATTGTAGGAGTTTTGATCTTAAATCAGTTTGTAAAATAATATATTCGCCAAATGAACACACCTGAAGAAAACTTTGCAAAAACAGGCCTTACACTTCCGCCTGCACCTACACCGCTTGGTGTTTATAAACCATGTTTGGTTGATGGTAAATACCTGTATGTATCAGGCCATGGCACGGTTCAGAATGATAAAAGCCTTATTATTGGCCGTATCGGTGCTGATATTGATATACACGATGGTAAACTAGCTGCCCGGCAGGTTGGCCTTGCTATTTTGTCGACCATAAAAGCTAACCTTGGCAGCTTGAATAAGGTTAAAAGGGTGATAAAGGTATTAGGCATGGTTAATTGTGTGCCCGAGTTTGAAAAGCACCCTTACATTATCAATGGCTGTAGCGAGCTTTTTGCTGAAGTATGGGGGCCTGAAAACGGTATAGGTGTTAGAAGTGCGGTAGGCTTTGGCTCGCTGCCTGATAATATCCCTGTCGAGATTGAAGCGCTTTTTGAATTAGAGCAATAAAAAATAGCCTAATGGAAGACTGGTTCAGTATTTCGGATGTTGATCAGGTAGACACACCTACGCTAGTAGTTTACCCTGAACGGGTAAAGTATAACCTTGATCTGCTTAAAACACATATTGATGATGTTGACCGTTTAAGGCCGCATGTGAAAACCCACAAATGTAAAGAGGCAGCTCTTTTAAATATTGAAGCAGGGATAAATAAATTTAAATGTGCCACCATTGCTGAAGCCGAAATGCTGGGCATGTGCAAGGCTAAAGATGTTTTATTAGCATATCAGCCTTATGGCCCTAAAATAGAACGGTTGATCGGTTTGATAAAAGAATATCCTGATACCCGGTATTCCTGTTTAATTGATAACATGGAATCGGCGCAAAATATCAATGCTGAAGCAATTAGAAATAAGCTTTATATTGATGTTTATATCGATATAAATGTTGGCATGAATAGATCGGGTATTCACCCGCAGGATGCATTTGCTTTATATGAAGATTGCCAGGTACTTTCAAATATTAAAGTGATAGGTTTGCATGCCTACGATGGCCATCTCCATGATGCAGATCTTGATATCCGTACTCAACGGTGCAATGAATCCTTTGCACCGTTTGAAAAATTAATAGATCAGTTAAAAGAGGTCGGGTATAATCCTGTAGTTATTGTGGGTGGTACGCCAACTTTTCCAATTCATGCCAGAAGGAAAGATGTGGAATGCAGCCCAGGTACATTTATTTATTGGGATGAAGGTTATGGCAAAGCTTGCAAAGAGCAAGAGTTTTTGCCTGCGGCTTTGGTATTAAGCAGGGTGGTATCTATACCGGATGAAACTCGGATTTGTGTCGACCTGGGGCATAAATCCATCGCATCTGAAAATACATTGGATAAACGGGTGGTATTTTTAAACGCGCCCGGACTTAAGCCTGTTGGCCACAGCGAAGAGCATTTAGTTTTAGAGGCCGGTGCAGGCCATGGCTATAAAATTGGCGATCTGCTTTATGGATTGCCCTATCATATTTGCCCAACCGTTGCGTTATACGAACGGGCCATAATAATTGAAGATAAAAAGGTGTCGGGCGAATGGAAAACCATAGCACGCGACCGGAAAATTAATATTTAAGAACCATGTTTATTGTAGATGCCCACCTCGACCTGAGTATGAACGCGCTGGAATGGAACCGCGACCTAACGCAACCCATTGCAGCAATTAATGAGCGGGAGGCCGGGCTTACAGATAAACCTGACCGTGGCAAAGGTGTGGTATCCTTACCAACACTTCGACAGGGGAACATTGGTTTAGTAGTTGCTACACAAATTGCACGCTTTGTTGCGCCCGATAATCATTTACCCGGCTGGCATTCACCTGAGCAGGCTTGGGCACAAACACAGGGACAGCTGGCATGGTACAAAGCCATGGAAGATAAGGGCGAGGTGGTACAGATCAACAATCTTGAAACTTTAGAGCGCCATTTACAGCTTTGGAATGATGGAAACAGTAATGAACACAAGCCCGTAGGCTATATTTTAAGCTTAGAGGGCGCTGATTCATTGGTTACAGTTGGACATTTGGAGCGTGCTTATAACAATGGACTAAGAGCCGTTGGCCCTGCACACTATGGACCGGGCCGGTATGCGCAGGGAACCGATGCAACGGGTTATATGGGCTCAAAAGGCCATGAGCTATTAAAGGAAATGGAACGGCTGAACGTAATTTTGGATGCCACCCATTTGTGCGATGATAGTTTTTGGGAAGCGCTCGATCATTTCAACGGGCATGTTTGGGCCAGCCATAACAACTGTCGGGCCTTGGTGAATCATAACCGCCAGTATAGTGACGAGCAGATCAAAGTATTGATAGAAAGAGATGCCGTTATCGGGGCTGCTTTAGATGCCTGGATGATGGTGCCGGGATGGGTGAGGGGAGTATCAACACCGATAGGTATGGGTTGCAATTTAGAAGTGATGATAGATCATATCGATCATATATGTCAAATAGCTGGAAATACGCTGCATGTTGGCATCGGCTCAGATCTGGATGGTGCGTTTGGACGAGAGCAATGTCCTTATGATCTGGAAACAATTGCCGATCTGCAAAAGGTGACCGGTTTGCTTGCCAAACGTGGCTACAACCCAACCGATATTGAAAACATGATGCACGGCAACTGGCTCAGGTTTTTAAGGAAAGCCTGGAAATAATTAACCGGGCTGAAATTTGCTTATCTATTACTAAAATTGTAATTGCGCTTATGTAAATTTACCACTACATAAGCCCTGCATCTGCTTGTTTTTAATTCAAAATAAGCAGTTTAATGTTTTTATCTGTATTTTAGAATCTCAATATTATTTCATGCAACAACTTCCCAGTCGCCTTTCATCTATTGATGTTCTCAGGGCTATTACCATGTTATTAATGATATTTGTTAATGACTCAAGTGGTTTAAAGTTAGTCCCCGTTTGGATAGATCACGCAAAGGAATACGAAGATGCATTAGGCTTTGCCGATACCATATTTCCGGCCTTTCTTTTTATTGTAGGCTTATCGCTGCCATTCGCCATAAAAAACCGGATGAAGAAAGGCGATTCGCAGCTTTCAATCTTGTTTTACATCCTTACCCGCAGCGCGGCATTGCTTATAATAGGTTTTTACCATGTAAACCTTGAAGAATACAACAGTGTATCGGCTATATTGCCTCATGCTGTTTGGGAACTCATCATTACCTTCAGTTTCTTCCTCATCTGGTTGGATTACCCCGACACCATGCCAAAAGCAAGAAAAAATATATTGGTAGGTATCGGTATAACAGCGCTTATTGTAATGGCTATACTATACAAAGGGGGCACACCTGAACATCCAACCTGGATGCACACCTCGTGGTGGGGCATATTAGGTATAATTGGCTGGTCGTACCTGGTTTGCGCGCTTGCCTTTTTTATATTTAAAGGCAGGCTGGGCGCTATGTTAATAGTTTACGTAGTACTTGCCGGATTAAATATTGCCTTTCATTCAATTTTTACGCATGGTAGTTTATGGGTAATTGGCGATGCCGCATCAGCAACCTTAACTATGGGTGGCGTAGTTATTTCAGGAGTTTATGCCTACCTGGTTGAAAAGAACCGTACGCAACGCCTGTGGACTATCTTTACAATTGCAGGTGCGGGGTTAATTATATTGGGCTTATTACTTCGCCCATACACCGAGGGGATTTCAAAAATACGCTCAACACCGGGCTGGGTGTTTATTTGCAGTGGTATTACTATACTGATGTTCGAACTGCTGATCTATGTGGTGGATATTAAGGGCAAAAAGAACTTCTTCAAGATCATTAGTCCGGCCGGTACCAGCACTTTAACCTGCTATTTAATACCCTATATTCAGGTAAGCTTAATTGAATTATTGGGCATTGAATATCCCCATATACTTAATTTCGGCTTTATCGGTTTGCTGCGCTCTATGGCAACCGCATTCATCATCATCTGGATAGGCGGCCTGCTGGAAAAGAAACGACTAAGATTAAAAATCTAACAAACAAAGTTTATATGAAATTGAATTTCAAACTCATTAGTAATAAAGTATATACTGCTGTATTGCTTTGTTTATCGCTTGTGATTGGTTTTAATCTATCGGCCAATGCCCAAAAGAAAAAGTATGTGGTAATTGGTTATGTAGGCGGTTACAGGGGATTAATTGATACAACGATGGTCGACCCGAAAAAGCTAACTGTTATCAATTACGCATTTGTTAATGTGCTGAATAACCGGGCTACATTAAGCAAACTTAATACAGATACTCTCAATTTAAAATATCTTGCCGGCCTCAAAAAAAGAAATCATGATCTTAAAATAGTGATCTCTATAGGTGGGTGGACCTGGAGCGGAAATTTCTCGGATGCGGTGCTCACGGATACTGCCCGTCAGGCATTCGCAGCCAGCGCGGTTGATATTGTGAGAAAATACCAGCTGGATGGTGTTGATATAGATTGGGAATATCCTGCTCAAAAAGGTCTTGGCAATATCAATCGCCCTGAGGACAAGCATAACTATACGCTAATGTTCCAGGCCATAAGGCAGGATCTGGATCAGTTAGAACAGCAAACCGGCAGGAAAATGATCCTGAGTACCGCGGTTGGTGGCTTTAAAGGCTATATAACGCATACAGAGATGGATCAGGTGCAAAAATATGTTACTTATATCAACCTGATGACTTATGACTATGCACAGGACAGTTTAGGCGTAGCCATACACCACACTGGCTTATATGGTTCTAAAAAATATAACGCGACTGAATATTCTGACAAGGCAGTAACTGATTTTATTGCCGCCGGTGTTCCCCGTAATAAACTGGTAATCGGTATAGCTTTTTACGGTCATGGGTTTGAAACTGCCGATACCGTTCAAAATGGGTTGGGCAGTAAAGTTGTTAAGTCGATGCGTGGCGGTGGTTACACATTCATAAAGGATAGTTTGATCACTAATAAAGCATTTAAATATTACCGTGATGAGGATGCAAAGGCGCCGTACTTATTTAATGCTGATACCAAACAATTTGTAACGTTTGATGATGAGTGGTCGGTTAAAAACAAATGCCAGTATGTGAAAGACAATGGTATGGCAGGGGTAATGTTTTGGGAATATTCCAGTGATAAGAAGGAGTACCTGTTAAAAGAAATAAATCACGATCTTAAATAATTGATCAAAAAATATATAGATTTATTTTCACTCAATAAACAAACCAAATAGTCCCTGATGAAACGTAACTATTACATTGTAGCACTAATAATGCTCACCTTCTTCGTGATCTCGTTTATTACCAATATTATAGGGCCTCTTTCTCCCGAATTTATTAATGATTTTAAGCTAAGCGATGCTTTAGCAGGGGTATTGCCCTTCGCTTTTTTCATTGCTTATGGGGTAATGTCTATCCCCACAAGCATGCTGGTACAAAAGTATAATGAGAAAGTTATTATGGTGGCTGCTTTTGTGGTCGCTTTTTTAGGCTCACTACTTTTAGCTATTGAGCCAAACTATTTAACTACTATCATTTCTCTTTTCCTCATCGGTTGTGGTATGGCTATGCTACAGGTGGTGATCAACCCGCTGTTGAGAACCGCAGGTGGGGCTGAGAATTATGCCTTTACTTCTGTTATGGCTCAGCTGATATTCGGCGGGGCATCATTTCTTAGCCCATTGGTTTACTCTTACCTGGTGACAAACATAGACAAGGGGAATCACGCAGGTGTGTTTTCACTATTGCAGCCATTGGTTCCACATGGCATGTCATGGATATCTCTGTATTGGGTGTTTACTGTCATCAGTATTTTTATGTTTGCTGTTATGCTCATCTCGAAATTCCCCAAGGTTGAATTAGCGGAAGACGAAAAAGCAGGTCCATGGAAAACCCACGTTTTATTATTCAAAAAGCCTGTGGTTATCCTGTACTTTATTGCGTTATTCTGTTATGTGGGTACCGAGCAAGGAGTATCTTACTGGATGTCGCAGTTCCTGTTTCAATATCATCATGTCGACCCGCAGGTAGCAGGAGCAAGTGCTGTTTCTAATTTTTGGGGATTAATGTTAGTTGGTGGTATTGTGGGCTTGCTGCTGTTAAAAGTAATGGACAGTAGAAAGCTTTTAATACTTTTTACCATTCCGGCTATTATATGCCTGTCGCTTGCTCTTTTTGGTAGTGCACAGATCTCATTATATGCTTTCCCTATCATCGGCTTCTTTATGTCGGTAATGTATCCTATTATATTTTCGCTGGCGCTCAGTTCGGTTAGTGAAGATCATGGATCTTTCGCGGGTATATTGGTTACCGGTATCATCGGTGGGGCTGTGGTGCAGATATTAATCGGTGGATTAGGTGACTTGATTGGCCTGAAGGCGGGGATGACATTTTTATACATCACCTTTGGCTATATGCTGAGTATAGGGTTCTGGGCCAAACCGATTATTACCAACCAAACAGTTTTTGATAAAAAAGATAAGGTATAATTGAACATGGAAGATGCTAAAGTAATAGGAATAGACCTCGGCGCAACTAACATTCGTGGTACAGTGGTAACGGGTAGTACTTTTTCTGATATAGTTTCCAACCGCATTCATAGCAATGGTTCGGTTGAAGATGTACTAAATGATATTTACCAGGTGGTGGATGCATTGATAGACAACTCGATAAAAGCGATAGGCATCGGTGTACCCAGCGTGGTTGATGTTGCCGAAGGTATTGTTTATGATGTACAGCATATTCCATCGTGGAAGGAAGTGCATTTAAAAAGTATTATGGAGGCCCGTTACAAAGTCCCGGTTTATGTTAATAACGATGCAAACTGTTTTGCCCTGGGTGAGTTTTATTTTGGTAAAGGTAAGGGCAGCGAATCATTAACAGGATTAACATTAGGCACAGGATTAGGCGCGGGCATTATTACTAATGGCAAACTGTATTCGGGCTATAATTGCGGGGCAGGCGAGATAGGTTGTTTGAGTTATTTAGATGAGAATTTAGAATTTTATTGCAGCGGTTCATTCTTTCAAAATGTTCATCAATTGGATGGTTTAAAAGTATATGAGGATGCACAAAAAGGTGAGGAGTACGCACTGAAATTATATGCTGAATTAGGTAAACATATAGGTGAGGCTATAAAAGTAACCATGTACGCCTATGATCCACAAGTGATCATTATGGGCGGTTCGGTTAGCCAGGCTTATGCATATTTTCACGAGGCAATGTGGGCGCAGCTTAAAACATTTGCATACCAAAAATCAGTAGAGCGGATCCGCGTCGAGATCTCAGAACTGGAGAACAGCGGCATATTGGGGGCTGCTGCATTGTTTTACGATGCAAGTAAATAATTGAAAGACCAAATACATTATACCATGAAAAAATACTTGTTAACCGTATGTTGTCTATTATCTATCTGGCAATCGTATGGGCAAAGCAGGAAAGAAAACTTTCAGATGATCCTGAAGGATGATTGGAAGATGCAGTCCGCGATTACCGACCCATCCGCTGGTGAAAAGGTATCACAGGATTCATTTAAAACAAAAAGGTGGTATAATGTAAGCGTCCCTACGACTATTTTAGCCGGTTTAATTGCTAATAAAGTATATAGTTTTGATCCTTTTTACGGGCAGAATTTTAAAAAGCTAAACGACCCGAGGTTAGATCATCCATGGTGGTTCAGGCGTGTTTTTGAACTGCCTACTTCGCAGAATGGTAAAACTGTGATATTGCGCCTGCATGGCATCAACTATAAAGCCAATGTATGGCTAAATGGTGTGTTAATAGCCGATTCTACACAAATAAAAGGGCCGTTCAGGATCATCCAGATTGATGTAACTAAATACCTTAATAAAGGTAATAATACGTTGGCTATCCAGGTTTTAAGACCTTTTAATCCCGATGGTGAAAAGGGCGATCTGGCAATTGATTACGCCGATTGGATTCATTACCCACCTGATTATAATGGTGGTATTGTAAATAATATCGAAATAAAAACATATAATAAGGTTGGCGTGCAGTATCCGCTGGTAACTACTAAGTTTGATCTGCCGTCTATTCATATCGCTCACTTATCAGTAGATGCTTTGGTTACCAATTACACAGCAAAGGAACAGGATGCTGTTTTAGAAGGTACTATTGATGGCAAAATAAAGTTTGAGCAAAAGGCTCACTTAAGGCCTAATGAATCACGTAATGTGAGTTTTTCTCCGGCGGATTACCCACAGCTGAATATTACTGATCCTAAGATCTGGTGGCCGTGGCAATATGGTAAACCGGAGTTGAATCGTATTAAACTTGCAATTGTAACCGGTAACGAGGTGAGCAATACCATTGAGGAAGATTTCGGTATCCGCGAGATTACTTCAAAAATGATTGATACCGCTTCAAGAATGTTTATTGTTAATGGTGAGCCCATCATGTTAAGAGGTGCGGCATGGTCGCCTGATATTTTTCAGCGCAGATCAGAAGAGCGCCAAGAGCAGGAGGTAAGTCTGGTGCGTGATATGCACATGAACATTATCCGCTCTGAAGGTAAACTGGAAGACGATCATTTTTATGATCTATGCGATAAATACGGCATGTTGGTAATGACTGGCTATATGTGCTGCGGTACATGGCAACATCCTGAAAACTGGGATGCGGATAAACGGAAAGTCGCCATGGCATCGGATAGCAGCATTATGTACTGGTTCCGTAACAAGGCCTGTATCATGACCTGGCTCAATGGCAGCGATATGCCACCAACTGATACCAGTGTTGAAAGAGGGTACCTTAATATTGAAAAGACCCTAAAATATCCAAATCCAATACTGGCTACAGCTAATGAGGGTAAATCAAAAGTATCAGGCTTTAGCGGTGTGAAAATGGCAGGCCCATATGAGTGGGTGCCGCCAATTTACTGGGAAACCGATACCACTCATAAATATGGAGGTATGTATAGTTTTGCTACGGAGATATCCCCGGGCCCTTCTATTCCGCCTTATGAAAGTCTGATCAAGTTTATTCCCAAGGATTCTTTATGGTATACCTCAGCCGATTGGCAATACCATTGCGGTACGCATGATTTTGGTACTACCAATGTATTCAATACCGCCTTGAATTCAAGATATGGGCAGGCATCAACCATAAAAAATTACCTGGCTAAAGCGCAGGCGCAAAATTATGAGGCGCACCGTGCCATGATGGAAGCTTACGGCTTAAATAAATATCATACCGCTACCGGCGTAGTGCAATGGATGCTGAGTAACCCGTGGCCGGGATTGATCTGGCATACTTATGATTATTATTTATATCCGGCGGGCACTTATTTCGGCATGAAAAAATCAATGGAACCGTTGCATGTGATGTATTCGTACCGGGATAATGAGGTTGATGTTACCAATTCCTTATTGCAAAACTTTACAGGCTTAACCGTTCAGGCTGATGTTTATAATTTGGATGGGACTTTAAAATATAATCATTCAGTACCCGTATCTGTTGGCAAGGATGGCATAGCTAAGTGCTTTACGATCCCCGCTATTGATGGTTTGTCAGATACCTATCTGCTCAGGCTGCAGTTAAGCGATAAAGGCGGCAGCGCGAGAAGTATTAACTGGTATTGGCTGGCTAAAAAAACGGATAAACTAAACTGGGCGAAATCAACCTGGTATATCACGCCGCAATCGGGTTATGCTGATTACAGTGCGTTGCAAACCATGCCTAAAACGCCAGTAAATATGAATTTTTCTACCATCGTGAATAAGGATAGTACTATTCACCAGGTAGTATTAACTAATCCGGGCAACGCGGTTGCTTTTTTTGTGCACCTGCGTGCGTTAAAAGGTAAGGATGGCGATGATATTTTACCAGTAATTTTTAGCGATAATTATATTTCGCTGGCACCGGGTGAACGAAGAATTATTAAGGTTACTTACGCAACGAAAGATGCTAAAGGTATACCGCCTTATTTTATTACTTCGGCCTGGAACCTGGATGTTGCGCAAAGTAAAGGAGGTGACCATACCGCATTTGAAAACGGTTTGCCTGTTAACTGATAATCACTATCTTGTTATAATATTTATAAAGGCTTAATATGAAGAAGATCCTTTTTTTTGTTGGAATATTAGCAAGTACTATTACCAGTGTAAATGCCCAAAAATATAACGGGTTAAACCCGGGATTGAATAATATATACCAGTTATCTGATGCGCAGAGCCGCTCTATAAGCCCTGAAAACTTTACGGGTGAAAAAGGTAAAGGAGGTATGGCCATAACAGGCAATGGGCAGGATGCAGCAAAGGAGTTAGGCCAGGGCTGGAAGGTTAGCCCGAGCGTTACCATTAAAAAACATACCACATTTACAGTGGCCGAAATAACCGGCTCGGGTGCTATACAGCATATTTGGATGACACCTACCGGCAACTGGCGTTATTCTATTTTACGCTTTTACTGGGATGATGAAACTACACCATCTGTTGAAGTACCTGTCGGCGATTTCTTTTGCATGGGCTGGGGGCAATACTCGCCTGTACAATCCTTGCCAGTAGCAGTGAACCCCGGCAGTGCATTCAATTGTTACTGGCCAATGCCGTTCCGAAAAAAATGCCGGATTACCATGGAAAACATTGATGATGAAGATATGGTGCTGTATTACCAGGTTGATTATACCTTAACTTCAGTACCTAATGATGCGGCCTATTTTCACGCGCAGTTCAGGAGGGTTAATCCAGCTTCTTACAAAAAGCCTGTTATTTTAGTTGATAGCATACAGGGTAAAGGCCAGTATGTGGGTACTTATATAGCTTATGGATCAAACAAAAACGGCTGGTGGGGCGAAGGTGAGATCAAATTTTATATTGACGGCGACACGCAATTTCCAACTATTAACGGCACTGGTACCGAGGATTATTTTTGCGGTTCGTATGACTTCGATACCAAGAAAACTGATAAGGACGGCAATGAAATAACTGCCTATACCGAATATTCGGGCGCTTATGCAGGCTTGCCGCAGGTGATAAGGGGCGATGGGCATTATAATAATGCACAACGTTTTGGTATGTACCGTTGGCATATTACCGATCCTATCCGTTTTGAGAAAAACCTGAAGGTAACAATACAGGACCTCGGCTGGCGGCATGATGGGCGTTATATGCCTTTACAGGATGATATCGCGTCAACCGTATTCTGGTACCAGGTTGGCCCGCACGGCCCTTTTCCTAAATTTCCATCACGCGACGAACTGGAGGTTAATTAGCGATCAGCTCTTTCGCAGGTTTCATGCTCAGGCCGAAGTAAAACTTTTGCCCGGCATGGTAATTTTCACGGAGCTCAAAGTTTTCAAATGCCGGGCCGCCGGGTACATCCATGTATTTACTTTTATCAGCGCTATCACCACCCCAGTATTTTGCCCTTCCATTTACCCTGACTAATAATGATGGGTCATAATCTGCCGAATCAACCTTCCAGTATTGGGTAAGCTTATAGAACGGGCGATATCGCCAGCCCCATGCTGACAAATATTTTTTCTGCTGGGGCCATGAAGCCAGTTCATTAAATGTTTCGTTTGATTCTGCATATACAATATAATCGCCTTTGGTGTTCCTGATCATTTCTTTAGCCAGGTAGGGGCCTTTTTCGGCAAACTCAATGTCATTATAACCTGTAAACAATTGTCTTGAGTCCACTACTTTATTTTTCAGATATAACAACCTTAATCTTGAATAATTCCCCATGGTTGCTGTTAATGCGCATCGTTCCATTTTGGCGCTACCATCATGGTTAAATATTTGCAGACACAGCTCGCCGGGATTATCGCTGCGGATACTTAGTTTAAGATAGGGGGCAGCACCATCCAAAAACTTCTCCATAAATACATATAACGAGAGCTCTTCAACCGCAGGGTGTTTACTATCCGGGTGAGTTATTTTACCGCGGGTTGATGCATAGGGAGAAAAGCTCTCATTATCTATACTATCAGCCGCCCAGAACAATTTACCCCATTTGCCATCTACTTTCGATTCAGTTACTTCGCTAAACTCCATGTCGCCGTCAACAACGGGTTCAACCGCGATGTAATTTATCAGATAAACTGTACCACCATATTCATAACCTATGCGCAGCAATCCACGCGGGCCTCCCTCATAACCCGGCCCGCCTTTTTCAATTGATGCAGGCCAAAGGCTAACTACAATACCATTATGAATTCCCCAAATGGGTGATGATTTTTCATTGTCGGGCCGTATCCAATCAGATTTTGCGTATTGCGCCTTTACCACATTTGCAACAATTGCCAGTATCAGTATAAAAAAGAAAGCTTTCAATTTCATTTTGCTTTTAACTAAAAGCGCATAGTTTTTAAAACTATGCGCTTTGGAAATTTATATTCTTATAATAACTAATATAACTTAACCTATTATGGAAGTGTATCCCACCAAACACGGCTGGTTATTTTATCACCCCCTGTTAAACGGGCCACAGCAGCATTATAATTAGCCAGGTTTGTTGTTTTTTGAGTTTGTGGATATGTTAATCTGCGTGGTATAGTACCATTAGTTACGTTGCCTGGGTAGTGGGTTGGCACTAATACAGGGTATTCAGTACGGCGCCAGTTACTCCATGCTTCATATTCATCCATCAATGTACAAAGCCAGTATTGGGTATTAATTTGATTAAGCTGTGTGTTTTTGACCGTAGAGAATTTTTGACCATCTAAATAAGTTTGCGCATCGCCTTCATCCATTGACACGCCATAAGCATCTAATTGCAATACTGCAGCAACTACGCCATTGTTATAATGTGTGGCGGCATCACCGGCAATACTTGCTCCCCAGCGTACGGAGGCATCTGCTAATAAAAATTCAGTTTCGGCGTAAGTTAAAATCAAATTCGGAGCGGTTGTGCTAAGTATATTATCACTTAAACGGGAATAACCATATAGACCTACATATTGACCCTCAGCATTACCGGTAGGATAGCCATTTTGTTTCGAAAGATCATAAGTTGCATTGGCTCCGCCTATAATATAACCCGAAGGCAATCCTAATTGATCATCCGGGTCATTGTCAGTAACCGGGTTGCCATTATCATCCCGTTGATATAACCAGGCAATAACTGGTAAACGTGGGTCATTGTTAGTTTTCATGTTGCTTACAATGGCACTGGATAGTCTTATATCGGTACTGTCATTTCCCAAAATTTGCACACCATCCTGGTTTTCTGTTATAGCATTTCCTGTTATCTCCCGATTTATAATTGCATTATCGTCATTACTCCCCATTGTATTAGCAGCAGCTTTTTTAACATAGGTTTGAGCGGTTGCCGGGTCAACATTTGTTAATCTCATAGCCATTCGAAGTAGTAATGAATTACCGAACATTTTCCATTCTGCTATTTGGTCGCTAGCTTCTGCATATAGAATATCGCCACTGGGTTTATCTGCGCTTTCATCCAAGCTATCTGTAGCTTGCGAAACTTCTTTTAACAGATCGGTATAAATGGCCTTTTGAGTATCATAAACTGGTGTATAAATGCGGTCATAATAACCCAATCCTGCCTGGAAATAGGGAATATCGCCATACTGATCGGTTATTTGTTCAAACACCATGGCTTTCATTATTCTAGCCATTTGGTGCAGGTTCCTGTACTGTGGTTTGTTGGCTGTAAGCTGGTAAAGTTCCACTACGGGCTGTACGGAAGAAGTATACGCATCCTGAAACATTTCACCCATAGCACTTATATTATTTAAGTACTTGTCGCCGTAATAAAAACCGGCATTTGTAGATGCTACATGCTGAATAAAACAACCAGCCGCCCCCCATTTTGTTGCCCATGCGCTGCCTCCGAAATTAGTGGACCCGGGATAGCCTAATTGAACAGTGGTTAACAAAAGATTAGGATCGTATTTATCAGATGTGATCTGATCAGGATTTATATTTGCTTTAGCAAGATCTTTTTTACAGGAAGGGGCAGCAACGATAATTATAAAAGCTGCTATGATAAAATATATATATTTAAGTTTCATACTTGTAGTTTTTAAACGTTTACACCTATTTGCTTACAATTTTATGTTAAGATTCAATCCCAGTGTTCTTGAATAAGGAACTGCAGGTGCTTCAAGCCCTTGTGAATATATTGAGGCTGAATAACTTGATTCAGGATCGATATTAGGGGTATGTTTCATGATAGTGAATACATTATGACACACAAAACTCAGCCTTAAACCATGTATTTTGCCGTTAAATGCTTTGGTAGAGAAATCATAGCCAAATATTAATTGCCTGAACTTGATAAAGCTGGCATCATATACAAACATTCCCTGGTCGGCAAATGCCCAGTCGCCATAATAGGCAGATGGTTGTTGCTGGTCAGTTCCATATAATAAATTTCTGCCGGGCAAAGTCGCTTTGGATAATCCCTGTTGATAAGCAACTATATTAGTATTGGAAAATAATTTTCCTCCAAATTTTCCGTCTATCAAAAACGACAAGTTAAAACGCCCAAATTTAAAGTTGTTATTTATGCCGGCGGCCCATGGGCTTTCTGCTGACCCAAAATCTTTTGGTTGTGCTGCAAGTGGATCAGGAGCGCCTAATCCGGGATCAATAATAATATTGCCTTTAGCATCACGTGCCGGATCCGGGGCAAATATTTGCAAAGGTTCTTTACCTACAACTTGTTGCAGGTAAGCTGCAGAGCCCCAATCGCCCGCTTCAGCACCCAAACCTATTTGTGGTTGTCCTCCTAATGAAATTACTTTGCCTTTTAAATAGGTGCCGTTAAAGTCAACATCCCAGGTAAATTTATCGTTTTTAACCGGTGTTCCTCCCAATGCCAATTCAACACCATTGTATTTAATAGTACCAACATTAAGCAACGCAGAATTATAACCTGATGTATAATCAATAGTTACAGGTACAATATCATCAATAACTTTCTTTTGATAAACGGCCAGATCAAATCTTAACCGGTTTTTAAAAAAGTCCATTTCAGTACCGATCTCAAACTCCTGCCTTTTCGAAGGCTTTAAAGCGCTATTAGGTACCTGGCTATTATTTCCGGCTGTGCCTATTGGATAGGCAATGCCGCCAGGTGAAGTGTAAGTGCCAGAAATACCATAGGTTTGTAAGGTTTGATAAGGGTTATCGGCTGCGCCACCAACATTAGCATAACTTAACCTTAATTTACCGAGGTCCATTTCAGGGATATGCAATAACTCCGAGAAAACGAACGAACCACTGAATGACGGATAGAAATAATTTATTTTCCCGGGAGATAAAGTAGAATACCAATCATTACGGCCGGTTACGGTCAGATACAGAAAGTTTTTGTAACTAAAGTCGGTACTCCCGTATAAGGATTGATATTTTTCATTATAGGTTTGAATGCTTTCAGTCGGATTTTCAAGATTGCCTATATTGTATAAAAAAGGAATAGCAAAATTGTTGCCGCCTGCATTAAAAGCTTCCTGTTGCGATCTTCTATAATTACCACCCAATAAAACGTTAAGTGTAAAATCTTTGCCGAATTTGAAATTCTTACCACCGGTAAGATCCATATTTAATTCTGATTGTTTTTCATTTAATTCACTCATATCCCCGATATTCCCCTCATCTGCCACATAAGCAGTTCCGGGGGGATCAATATTCGTATTCCGGTCATTGGAATAATCATCAGCAACTTGAAAACCAACAAAAAAACCATCATCAAAAGTATATTTAAGATTAGCCGAACCTGTAAAACGGTTGCGGTGAATAGCCCCCTGTGTTTCGTAAGCTGCAAAATACGGATTAGTAGTGTATGGGTCGCCAAAAGCGCTTAATTCATTACCACTATCACCTGCTATGGTACCGTTACCATTAGGCCCTTTTAAACTAATAATGTTAATATTTCGTGGAACAAACATCGGCCCCCAGTTTAAATTTCCAATAGCATCAGAAACATTAGGTGCATTTTTGGTATACTCTGTTACGTATTGTGAAGAAAGATCAAGCGTGAGATTTTTCCCGAATTTGAGATTTGTAGTTTGATTGAACGTAAGGCGCTGCAGGCCGGCATTAGGCACGTAGCTTTGGTCATTCAAATTACTAACAGAAAATCGTGTAGCCCCGTCATCGCCAAAACCTTTACTAAAAGCTACGGTATTGGTAAAATTACCTCCCGGCCGATAGAAACGGCTAAGATTGCCATCGGCGACCGCAGAATAAGGCCTTTTAACCCCATCAAACTGGTAAACCTCAGAACCATCCAGTTTAGCGCCCCAGCTCGATTCCATTGATGATAATGCATCAGCGCCACTAACCGGCTTTACTCCGTTATAACCCTGACCATATACGTTTTGGAAATCGGTTTCATCAATAACATTTTCCCTTACATAATTTGAGTTTATTTCTACGCCAAGCCCTTCGCCACTTTTGCCTTTTTTGGTGGTGATTAATACAACACCATTAGCACCGCGATACCCATATAATGCAGTAGCAGCAGCTCCTTTTAATATTGATATGGTTTCAATATCATCCGGATTTATATCACCAATACCGTCACCACCGTCTTTGCCACCGTAACCGCCTTGTACATCGGTAGTTGCATAATTATTATTAACAAGAGGAATGCCGTTTAAAATATATAAGGGTTGGTTATTACCGGTCATATTGGTGATACCACGTATAACTACGTTAGTGGCACCGTTTGGGCCTGTGGCTACGCCGCTAACGTTTACGCCGGCAACCCTGCCTTCAAGGCTGTTTACAAAGCTATTTTGCCGGGCTTCAGTAATAGACGCGCCTTTTACCGTACTAACAGAATAACCTATGGCCTTATTTTGTTTAGTAATGCCCAATGCTGTTACTACCACATCTTTTAGTTCTGTAGTTTCCGGCTGTAGTTTAACATCAATTACAGTTCTGCCGAGTATCGGTACTTCTTTAATAGCATAACCAATAAATTTAAAAACCAATGTAGATGTACTGCCAATAGTTATGGTGTATACACCGTTAACATCGGTTGATACGGCATTGGTAGTGCCCTTTTCTGTAACAGTAACACCAGGAAGAGTTTCATTATTTGTACCATCTATTAATTTGCCCTTAACAGTAATGTTAGCCTGGGCAGCAGCAAAATTGCTGAAAAGCACAATAAACAACAGGTTTAGTGCGGCAAATTTTAGAACAAGACTGAGTTTGTGTGTGTAGAAGTTTTTTTTCATAGTATGAATTTTAATAAAAACAATAGACCAATAAGCAAAAAACAGTAATAACTCAAGAACGATAATTATTGGATAGAACGTAAAGTTCTGGCAGGGGCTAGGGTTGTATAACAGATGTAAGATACATAAATATTACACATATCTAATATAGTAAAAACATTAATTTGTACGTTAATAAATGTATTTTTATGATCAATAATAAAATTTTATTAAGGCTTTTTTGATGTATGCCTTTTTTAATTTTGATTTTTCCACAGTATTGAAAATATGATAAAGAAGGCTTCAGTTCTTGTATTACTTATTACAAATGTTTTTTTTACAGCTGTTGCGCAAAACGTAAATCAGCTAAATTGTTTTAAAACAGCTGTTTATAATGGTGAAAATTTACTGATAACCACAAATGCAGGCTATATTGAAATAATACCATTTAGTCCGGATGTGATCCGTGTTACCTATAAAGCCAGCCCTGCTGAGAACATTAAAAGCTTTTCAACAATTGCCACACCGGGAAAGGTTAAAGTACAATACATTGATAACAATTCTGTTACAATGCTAAAGACCGCTTTAATAAAGGTAGTTGTAAACAAAAAAGACCTCTCAGTAAGCTTTATCGACCTTAAAAACGATACCCTGTCAAAAGTATTTAACTATATAAAAGCGGCTGATAGTTCGGTAATTAGCTTTCATTCAGATGGTGACGAAGCTTTTTATGGCGGCGGCTCAAAAGCCATCGACTTAAATAAAAGAGGGCAGGTGCTGCAAAATTATAACCAGGCACATTGGGATTACAAATTTGGCCAAACCGATCTGAATATTTCCATCCCTTTTCTTATATCAAGCCGCAAGTATGGTATATATATGGATAATGCCGCCAAAAGTAGCTTTGATGTTTGTAAAACTGATCCTAATGTGCTTGGGTACAAGGTGTCATCAGGCCCTGTAAGTTTCTTTTTCGTTGGTGGCGGAAGTATAGAAAAGGTAGTGTATAATTACACGAAATTAACAGGTCGGCAGCCCTTGCCGCCTCGTTGGGCATTGGGTTATATATCATCTCGATATGGTTATAAATCTGAAAGGGAAGTAACCAATATAATCGATAGAACTCAGGCAGCAGGTATTCCGCTGGATGCAGTGGTATTCGATCTGTTTTGGTATAAAGCCGATACTTTAATGGGTAACCACAACTGGTACCGTGATAGTTTCCCTGATCCGCAAAAAATGCTGCATAACTACCTAAATAAAGGCATTAAGGTAGTTACCATAAGTGAAACTTACATCACCCAAAAATCAGAGAATTATAAGGCTGCACTTAAACAGCATTTGCTTACGCCTGATTATATAACAAAACCCGCACCACATATCTTCAAGGATTTTTGGGCCAGTCCTGCTGGGTTACTGGACATTTTTAAGCCCGAAGCTCAACAATTCTATTGGAACTTTTACAAAGCCCGAATAAAAGAGGGCACAGCAGGCTGGTGGATGGACCTGGGCGAACCGGAATCAAGCTCGGATAGTTTACGTTTTGCTGCAGGATCTGACAGTAAAGTACATAATGTATATGCACTTACCTGGGCAAAAACAGCTTTTAATGGTTATAGAAAAGATTTTCCGAATAACCGTATACTTTTATTACCACGATCAGGCTATGCAGGGATGCAGCGTTATTCGGTATTCCCGTGGTCGGGAGATATTGACCGTTCATTTGATGGGTTGAAAGCACAGATACCTATTATTACCACAATGGGTTTGGATGGAGTGGGCTACATGCATGTAGACGCGGGCGGATTTACCACCGGGCAAACCAAATTAAAGGGTGATCCAGAGTTGTACTCGCGCTGGTTGGAGTTTGCCGCTTTCTGCCCGGTAATGCGTACCCACGCTGATGCCACAAATTATTCACCTGAGCCCATCTTTTGGGATGATACTACAAGGTTAAGGGTTACTAAATATATAAAACTACGCTACCAACTATTACCGTATAATTATACACTGGCTTATATTAATACCACAACCGGTCGCCCATTGATGCTGCCACTTAATTATTTCGACGACAGTAAAAAACTATCAAACATAAATGACGAATATCTATGGGGTGGTCACCTGTTAGTTGCCCCGGTTGTTGTAAAAGGACAAACGGTAAAGAAGGTTATCTTCCCTAAAGGTGACTGGATAGGCTTCAATGATTTGAAATTTTATAAAGATTCCGCTGTAGTTAACGCACCAATTGATAGCCTGCCGGTATTTGTTATGGCTGGGAGTATTATACCTATGACATCGCCTATAACAAATACCAATCAATATGATGGTAAAAGTCTGATCCTGAAATACTATATGGGCAACGCTAATTCAACCGTAAAATCGCAATGGTTTTATGATAATGGAACAGACCCTAATTCGCTGCAAAAAAAGCAATATGACCTGGTTACATTTACCAGCAGTGGTGGAGGTAATGAACATTATATCAGCATAAAGCCTGAACATTTGATTAACAAGCAAAAGAAATTAAAATTAATAATCCCGGGTAAAAGAGTTAGGCGAGTTAAATTTTCCAATAGAATCAAATACACGGTTGTTGGTAATATGATCTATTTCACCTGGAATGGGCGTCCTTTACAAATTGATATTAAAACTTTATAACCTCATGAATAAAGGTGTAATCCTGTTCCTGGCCCTGAGTTTACTTTGTATCAAGCTAAAAGCACAGGACCCATGGATAATTAAGGCTGATAAAATTGACGCGGCAAATTATTATGGTGTAACTGTTGCCAATGGCATGATCGGAATAGTATCATCTCCACAGCCATTTGAGGTGAAAAATGTAGTGCTGGCCGGCGCTTATGATATGTACGGCAGGGGCAGGGTAAGTAATTTCCTGAATAGTTTTAACCTGCTGAATATGTACATCCAATTTAATGGGGATGATTGGGATGCAACCAGAGTAAAAAACATGAAGCAGGAATTGGATATGCAGCACGCTTCGTTCACTACTACTTTTGATTATGGCGATGTTGCCTCTATAAAATATACCTATTACTCACTCAGGCAATTGCCTTTTTGCGTGTTGATGAACGTATCCGTGACCGCAAAAAAAGCGGTAAATATTACCGCCGCCAGCGTAATGCAAGCGCCGGATGCTTTGCGTGATGTACAGAATTATTATAATGAAGTTGACGGGCCAACCGGCCGGATAAGTTTGCTTACCTCTACAGCTAAAAGCCCGACAGGTAAGTTGCAATTATGTGCTTCCAACGCTTTTATTTTTAGTGAAGCTGATTCATTATCGCCACGATTGATGCATGAGATGCTGGATAATAACATGCATTCCATGCGGTTCAACAAGGAGTTAACTTCCGGACAAACTTATAGCTATAGCGTGGTGGGGTCGTCAATAACCTCTGCGCATACTGCTGATCCTTTAAATGAAGCAGAACGGTTAACATTATTTGCCCGTTTACAAGGCCGTGAGGGTTTAATAAAAGCGCATACCCAAGCTTGGGCTGAACTTTGGAAAAGTGATATACAAATTGATGGCGAACCACAGGCCCAGCAGGATGTACATAGCATGTTGTATCACTTATATTCATTTTCGCGAGAGGGTACGGCTTACGCGCCTTCGCCAATGGGTTTATCGGGCTTGGGATACAACGGGCATATATTCTGGGATTCGGATCTGTGGATGTTCCCTTCTTTGTTAGTGCTTCACCCCGAAATTGCCAAATCATTAATTGAATACCGTTTTGAACGCTTGACTGCCGCGAAGCAAAATGCCTTTGCGCATGGCTTTAAAGGCGCAATGTACCCTTGGGAAAGCGCCGATAATGGCACCGAAGAAACCCCGGTTGGTTCATTAAGTGGTCCGTTTGAGCACCATATTACCGCTTGTGTGGCGCTGGCTGCATGGAATTATTACTGTGTAACCCAGGATAAACAATGGCTACAGGAAAAGGGTTGGCCGATCATATCCGCATGTGCCGATTTTTGGGCGAGCAGGGTTGAACGCAATGGCCCCGGTCAGTACGATATTAAAAATGTAATTGCTGCTGATGAATGGGCGGAAGGAATAGACAACGACGCCTTTACCAATGCCGCTGCAAAAGCTAATTTGCAATGTGCTATTTTAGCAGCCAAAGTCTTAAACCTGAAAGCTGATCCGGACTGGCAATTAGTAGCACAAAACATTCCAGTATTAAAATTTCCGGATGGGGTAACCAAAGAGTTTGCAACGTATAAAGGCGGCGGCATAAAACAGGCAGATGTTAACCTGTTAGCTTATCCGTTAAAAACAATAACCGACCCCGCACAGGTAAAAAAAGATTTAGAGTTTTATGAAAGCCGGATACCGAACGAAGGTACACCAGCCATGACACAGGCTATATTCACCTTATTATATTCCAGGTTAGGTAATGGCGATAAAGCCTATCATTTTTTTAAAGAAGCGTATGAACCTAATCTTAACCCGCCATTCAGAGTAATAGCTGAAACCAAAGGGGGCACTAATCCATATTTCGCGACCGGTGCAGGCGGAATTATTCAAAGCCTGCTGATGGGTTTTGGCGGATTGGATATTATTCCAAACGGTATTACACAAGTTAAAAGTACGCTGCCAGCTAATTGGAAATCAATTACTATAACAGGAGTAGGGCCGGATAAAAAAACTTATGTGGTTAAATAATTATTGGAAATTAGGTACGGTAGGCTTATCGGTCATAGTAAAGACCAGATTTCCGCCACTCATAATATCTTTATAAGTGATATAGGATTTGGTATAGATACGGCCATTTAAGCTAATGCTTTCCACATACTTATTTGCCTGCGATAAGTTTACCGCCTGGATAATAAAATGCCTGTTATTTGGTAAGGTAATATCGATATTCTTCATCTGCGGAGCACCGAAAATGAATTTGCCATCTACCGGGTTAACAGGATAAAAACCCATAGTAGTAAAAATATCCCAGGCCGACATCTGCCCACAATCATCATTTCCTGACAGTCCATCAGGTTTGTTTTGGTAGAATTGCTCATGCACCTGCCTTACATATTGCTGCGTTTTAGCCGGGTTGCCAGCCAACGTATATAAATAAGCCACATGGTGTACAGGTTCATTTCCATGCGCATATTGACCGATCAACCCGGTAACATCCAGCGTTGATCCTTTCCCGAATGTTTTTGAATCCATCGTAAATAAGGAATCTAACTTATCTGAAAAGGCTTTATTACCACCCATTAGCTTAATTAAGCCCGAAATATCATGCTGAACTTGCCACACATATTGCCAGGCGTTCCCCTCAGTATAATCACCGCCAATAGCTAACTGACCACTATCCAGATGTGCGAATGGCTCGACCCATTTACCGTTTGCCAGTTTACCGCGCATCAGGTTGGTTGATTTGTCGAACAGGTTTACATAAAACTTGGATCGTTTGGTGAAATAAGCATAATCAGCCTGTTTGTGCAGTGCTTTAGCTAATTGCGCGGCGCACCAGTCATCATAAGCAGCTTCCAGTGTTCTTGAAACGGCTTCTCGTTTTACCGAATCTGATGGCAGGTAGCCGTAATGCATATATATACGCCAGTCGTATTTAGGATTTACGTTTGTCGTCAATGTTTTTTTAATGGCCGCGAAAGCTTTCTCTTTATCAAAACCTTTTATTCCTTTTAAACTGGCATCAACAATAACAGGTACAGAGTGATTGCCGATCATGGCATAGCTTTCTTTCCCCCATAGCGTCCAGATAGGTAATGCTTTTGCTATATCGAAATGTTGCAGCATGCTTTCTACCATTTGTCCGTCACGGTCGGGGCAAAGTATGGTATACATAGGATGTGCGGCGCGATAGGTATCCCATAAGGAAAAAGTGGAGTAAAATATTTTATCAGCAGATTGATGAACCTTGCCATCTGCCCCTCGGTATTTGCCATCAATATCAGCGATATTATTGGGTTGAATAAACAGGTGATAAAGACTGGTGTACAAATTGGTTTTCTCATCATCCGTTCCTTCAACTTTAATTACACCTAATTGTTTTTCCCAGGCTTGTGCAGCTTCGCTTTTAATAGTTTCGAATAATTTATTTATAGTTTCAGATAAATTGAGTTTAGCACCTTCAATGCTTACAGCAGATATGGCTACTTTGGCTTCTACCTGTCCGCCTGCTTTGGTATCGAAATCAAGCACTAAACGCCTTTTGTTATTACCGTCAATAAAATGATAGCCAATAAATGGTTTATTAAATACAGCTGTAAAAAACATTTTCCTATCCACCCATACGGATGTGGAGGTATAACCGCTGATGGAGTTATTCCCGTTAATGGTGATAGATCCTTCTAAAAGATGATCTTCCAGTTCTTCTTTGGAGTCAACCAAACTGCTTTGGATATCAACCAAAATATGCGAGTCTCCTTTATTATTAAAAGTATAGCGGTGCAAGCCGGTATGCGGAGAGGCGGTAAGTTCGGCCTTAATGTTATCCCGGTTTAATACAACGGTGTAATAGCCGGGAGAAGCTTTTTCTGTCGACCTTGAAAAACCGCTTACAAAATTTGCTGGAGCTTTACCCTGAAAAGGGAAGAAAAGCACATCGCCCAGGTCAACGCCGCCTGTGCCATTTAAATGGGTGTGGGCAAAGCCTGTAATTACGCTATCTTCATAACGATAGCCTGAGCAATAATCCCAGCCAAAATTGCCGGTTTCGGGGCTTAACTGTACCATGCCAAACGGTACCGTAGCGCCAGGAAAAGTATGCCCGGTTGCTGCTGTGCCGATGAATGGATTTACGTATTTGGTATAGGATTGGGCATTGACTTGCGAGAATAATGATAATAGAATAATACAAAAAATTAAAGCTAAGCCAGTGCGATTCCTCTCTTGAGTTTTGTTTCTTTCGCTTGAAAAACACACCCCTTCAGCCGCACTTTCTTTCGCGCCCCCTCTCAAGAGGGGAACTTTATTTGCATCATTTATGTCTTTAATATCTTTCATTATTTAAACTCCACTGTTTTTTTCAGTACTACATTTTCTGCTGAGCGGGCTATCATAATATCAAAGGTTCCTGGTTCGGTTACGTGTTTCATTTCTGTATTGTAGATGGCAATATCATCCGGCGATACAGTGAATTTAACCGTTTTTGTTTCGCCGGGTTGCAGTGCTACTTTATCAAAACCTTTTAATGCCATAACCGGTGTGCTCACGCTGTTTATTTTATTGCCGAGGTACATTTGTACAACTTCCTTACCCGTCACAGTGCCTGTATTTTTTACATCAACACTAATCTCAACCTTATCATTTATGCCAAATTGATCTGCTGATACACGCATGTTTGAATAATCAAACGTAGTGTAGCTTAACCCAAATCCAAATGGAAACAATGGCGCGGTTGATGAAAATACATAATCCTGTCCCGGTTTATCAGGTGTGCCGGGATTATGATAAAAACCTTTATTGGAGTTTACCATATTATAATACACAGGGATATGCCCGGTTGATTGCGGGATAGATACATTTAATCTGCCTGATGGATTTACTTTGCCGAAAAGTATATTGGCAATTGCTGTTCCGCCTTTTTCGCCGGGGTACCAGGCTTCCAGTATAGCGGGGATATTCTCTTTTTCCCATGCTATACTCCAGGGGCGGCCGTTTACCAGTACTAAAATTACAGGTTTGCCTGTTTTGTATAATGCCTGCAGAAGGTCACGCTGAACACCTTGGGGATTGATATCTGTCACATCATAACCTTCGCCGCAGGTAAATGGGTCTTTTGGTTCATTAGCAGGCAAATGACCGTTCCAGCCCACACCCTGGAAAACTACGCTTGTTGTGCCTAATACTACCACAACAGCATCACTGTTATTGGCAGCTTTAATAGCTTCATCAAAGCCGCTTTTGTCATTTGCTATCAAATCGCAGCCTTTAGCGTAATTAACCCTCACTTTGTTGCCGACCAACTCTTTAATGCCAGCTAATACCGTAGTGCCCGAAAGATTATCGCGGGTTGGGCTATAATCACCATACTGAACCTGGTTTGCATTCGGACCGATAATAGCCAGCGATTTTAGATTGTTGATATTTAAAGGCAAAAGCTGCTTGTCGTTTTTTAACAGTACTATGGATTCTTCAGCTATCTGTTGCGAAAGAGCGATATGTTGTGGTGTATGTACCCGCACTTTTAACTGCAAAGTATCAGGTGTTGCCTTTTCAAATAAACCAGCTTTAAATTTGGTGGTAAGTATGCGGGCAACGGCAGTATCGATCAATGTTTCTTTTATAGCTCCGGATTTGACGAGTTCGATTAGTTTGGGATAAACATCCGGCTGTGGGGATTCCAGGTCGACCCCGGCTTTAAGGCCCATTACTGCAGCAGTTTCTTTGTCCTTAGCCACTTTATGAAATGTGTTCAGCATAATCAACCCATCATAATCGGAAAATACATAACCTGTAAACCCCCATTCTTTTCTTAATATTTGGTTCAATAAAAAGTTATTTGCATGGGCAGGAATGCCATCAATCTCATTATAAGCAGGCATTACCGAATAGATATTTGCCTGTTGTACCGCAGCTTTAAATGGCGGTAATATCATTGAACGTAACTTACGTTCGCCAATTTCAGCAGGGGACAGGTTGATACCTGCAGTGGTGATACTATATGCGGCAAAATGCTTGGCGGTACACATCACTTTATCTTTACCGATGCCTATTCTGCTTTGCGCCGGATCACCTTGCATACCTCGCACAAATGCGGTACACATAGCGGTCACTAAATAAGGGTCTTCGGAATAACACTCTTCAACACGGCCGTATCTTGGGTCGCGGATCAAGTCAAACAATGGCGACAACGCCTGGTCAACACCCGATGAGGATGCTTCATAAGCAATTATTGAACCCATTTGCTGAATTAAAGCCGGGTTGAACGTACAGCCCTGATTTATAGCCTGGGGGAAAATAGTAGCGCCAGCGGCCAATTGTCCGTGCAGGCATTCACCAATTTGGATTGGGGGTATGCCTAATCTTGATTTTTCACGCACCTCTTTTTTTGCAACGATGGATTGTTTAGCTACATCACCAACAGATAAAAACGGACTGGCGCAAACACCGTAAGCGATATCACCATTTAAAGGTTTATCCAGGTCACCAGCAGTCATTTGGCCGATCTTTTCTTCCAGTGTCATCCGGCTTAAAAGATCCTTTACACGTGCGGGTATCGGCGCTTTGGGGTCTTTATAAACCTGGGCCTGTGTTATGGTAGCAAAGCCGAGTGTTAAAATAAGCAGCTGTATCTTTTTGCTCATCGTTATCACAAATTAATGGAATAAGTATGACGTGCCTACAGATTTACCATCAGGATTTTTTATACTGATAAGCGTTTGCTCGCTATTCGTAGCATCAGCCAGATAATAACCGCTTATTGGGTATAACCCTTTTTGCAGATGTAAAATAGTTTCCTGTGGTTCAACATATTTATTTTTATTGCTGTTAATGATAACGAGGTTACCCAGTAATATCAGCGGACTATTTTCAAAATCTGAAGTAATGACATAATCACCCTCCGCATCAATTTTAAGGTATCCGTTTAATTTAACCCAGGTATTAAACTGGCCGGGGAAAGGCTTGATGAAATCGCCCGGTTGCCATGCGCCTGTTGTAAAGTTTTTAGCGGCATCCAATGTAGGATAGTTACTGTATGTAGTTCTGTATGCAAAATAATCCAGGCCTGGTTGCAAATCCGGTGCATTTGTTAAAGGTTGCGGTACATTAACATGCTTTATCGTGGCAATTTGTGTAATAGGTTTTGCCTGTGGGCGTGTAATATATAGCCTGATCGGCAAGCTATCCTTGAATGTAGAAGTCAATGACAGAGGGAAAGAATTAACCACCCCATTACTATCCGTTTTACCGGTAAAGGAATAACGCACCTGCGCGCCATTTAAGGGGTAAGTTATAGTTTGCGAATATGTATTTTTATTGGTGATCACATCCTTCAGTCCATCAGCATTAGGGATACGCGCATTCAAATTCCATAAATTGAATAAGCGATAATTGGCATACATACTTTGTTCAAAGCGTTTAATATCCTTTTCATCCTTTGGTGTCCAGGTTAATTCGGCTACGCCAAGTAAACGTGGGTAAATCATGTACTCCAGGTGTTTGTAGGTGCCTATTTTCTCCACCCAGATGTTAGCCTGCGCGCCTAAAATGTATTTAGCCTCATCAGGTGTTAGTTGTTTTGATTGGGGCTCATAATTGTATACCATTTGCCAGCTCACCGGGTCGTTCCAGCCTATGGGTTCGGTTAAGGCGTTCGCCTGCGGTGCGTCAAAATACATTTGAGGCAGGGGAGTCATTACCACTTTGTGATGCATCTTTGCGGCTATAATACCGCCTTCTTCACCTTCCCAGCTCATTACGGTCGCCGATGGCGCCAGTCCGCCCTTTAAGATCTCGTCCCAGCCGATCAGCTTTTTGCCATGATCATTCAGGAACTTTTCAATCCTTTTAATAAAATAACTTTGTACCTGTCCCGGTTCGGTAAAGTGTTCTCTTTTCATCAGGGCCACGGCTGTAGGGCTTTTCAGCCAATCGGTTATTTCGGCCTCATCACCACCAACATGAAAATATACATTAGGAAATAACGGCATTACCTCTGTAAGTACATTCTCATAAAATGTGAAGGTATATTCACTTGGGTCGAGCATGCGTACACGGTGTACAGCACCTGTCGAATCCTTGCAACCCAGTTCCGGGTAAGCAAAGATAGCAGCTTCGCTATGGCCCGGCATTTCAATTTCGGGCAAAATGGTTATAAACCTGTCCTGTGCGTATTTTACTACGGAACGGATATCATCCTTGGTATAAAATCCATCCCTGCCTTCATCGTTCAGGTTATCCAGTTTCCTGAATTTACCCTGCTTGGCATAGTAGGCTATTTTCGCGCCAACTTCTGTTAAAAGCGGATATTTATCGATCTGGATACGCCAGCCTTCATCATCAGTTAAATGCCAGTGTAAAATATCCAGCTTGTAATGCGCCATCATGTCAATGTATTTCTTTACTTCATCAACCGTAAAAAAATGACGGCTAACATCAATGCTTAATCCGCGCCACTGAAAACGGGGCTCATCTGCTATCTTACAGGCTGGAACTGGTAGTGATTTGCTTATAGTGCCCGGCAATAGTTGTATCAGCGATTGCACACCATAAAACACGCCCGGCCCACTGCCTGTTATAGTAATGTTTTTTGGCGATACCGACATGGTATAAGCACCTTTAACAGTATCTGTAGCTTTACTTACTAATTGTATGGCAGCATTTACAGGGATTTGCGTATAGGTTTTAACCGTTACATTTACCTGGTAGGTATCTTTTAAATATTGCTGTAAATAATTACCCACGATCTGGCTCTCCGCATCAACCGCAATTGTAGCTCCATCTTTCAAACTAAAAGAACCCTTTTGCTGAACAACGCTAACCGGTTGCGGAACGATATGCAATTGCGCAAACAGATTGCTTTTTGTTACGAATAACAGGGCTGTTACACATAAAAAGGATTTTAACAAATGGTGATATTTTAATCTTTTTTCGGTGGAGATATTTTGAGATAGGATCATATGTTAAAAATAGATTTAATATCGCATTTAAGTGTATATCAATAGCAAAAACTTAAATTGTAGTGCCTTTTTAGTGCTTAATTACAGGTGGCTTATAGGTATAAACAAATGTGTAATCGCCCGAACCTACTGTTAATTGTATGCTTGTGCTGCTTTTTTGAATGTTACTAATCTCGGGAACGGTATAAATATTATTGCCGCTTTCGGTTATTAACCCCGAAACCGAAGGCAGCACAATATTGGCTGTTGTATTTGGCGGGATAGTAACATTAAGCGTATAAGTGGTATCGGCAATACTCCATGCTGATTTTATTTGGCCATACATGGTTTCCAATGTGCCTTGGGCTGATGTTAGGTGGCGACCAACATGCGGTGTAATCCATATTTTGTGAAAGCCTGGTGAGTTTTCATCAGTACGTATACCCGCGATATCCTTATACATCCAATCACCTATGGCGCCATAGGCGTAGTGGTTAAAGGAGTTCATGGCCGGGTCCTGCAAAGTGCCATCAGGTTTTATGCCATCCCATCGTTCCCATATAGTCGTAGCTCCTTTGGTAACCGGGTAAAGCCACGATGGGTATGATTTCTTCATCAGCAACGAAAAAGCAACATCGGTATAACCAAACCTGCTCAATACCTGGCATATATAAGGCGTGCCTAAAAAGCCTGTGGTAATATGCCCGTCATAATCTTCAATGTTTTGTACCAGTCTTTTTATAGCCGATTCCCTTAAATTTTCAGGTAGTAGATCAAAATTTAGTGCGAGGACATAGGATGTTTGTGTGCCCGAAATCATCCTGCCGCTTGGGGTAACATATTCTGTTTGAAAAGCTTTTTTGATACTGTTGAGTAGTAAAGTATAGATGCGTACATCTTCATCACGACCTAAAACCTTAGCCGTGTTGATCAGCAATTGGGTTGAATAAGCATAAAAGGCCTGTGCTATCAGGTTTTTATCAGTAAGGGCTGCACCATCCTCATAATCTGTACCGGAGTAAAAGAGCCAGTCGCCAAAGTGGTTGCCGGTGTCCCACAGGTTATTCCGGCTGTGCGATTGTATGTAGCTTACCCACGCCTGCATACTTGCATATTGCTGCTGTAATAATTGTTTATCGCCGTAAGCTAAATAGATAGTCCAGGGGGCAATGGTAGCTACGTCGCTCCAGCCGGAGGCTGCTACATAAGTACTATCCAAAACATTGGGTATTACATAAGGCACCGCGCCATTTTTAAGCTGATCGGCAGAAAGATCCTTTAACCATTTGGTAAAGAAGCCTGCTACATTCATGTTAAATGTCGAGGTACTGCAAAATGCCTGCGCATCGCCCGTCCAGCCCATACGCTCATCGCGTTGCGGGCAATCTGTTGGGATATCGATAAAATTGCCCTTTTGTCCCCATTGTATGTTGTGCTGCAATTGATTTACCAGTTCATTTGAGGTAGAGAAGGTACCGGTTTGCTCCATATCAGAGTACAAAGCATCAGCTACAAAGTTTGTTGAGTCGATAGGACCGGTGTAACCCTGAATTTTTACATACCTGAAACCCTGGAAAGTGAAATGAGGTTCATAAGTTTCGGCATCGCCATCCTTAAAAATGTAGGTGATCTCCTGTCTGGCAGTGCGCAGGTTTTTATTGTAGAAATTACCTTTCTGGTCGAGCACTTCGCCATGAAATAAGCGGAGCGTATCACCAGCTTTTCCTTTCAGACGAAATTGTACCCAGCCAACAAGGTTCTGCCCAAAATCTATCACACGGTCGCCTTCGGGTGTTGTTAGTACTTTTAAAGGCACAAATTTTTCATGCTTTTTAACCGGCGGGCCGTACATGGCTATCAAATGATCTTTTATGCTGTCGTTAGCTTGAACATTATCCCATTGACTAACATTATAACCAGCAACCGACCAGCCCGGTTTTTCGTTACGGGCATCATACAGTTCCCCATCAAAAAATGAGGATTTAAGGATTGGCCCGTAAGTAACCTTACAGTTTTTATCGGAGGTGATAATTTGGCGGTTGCCGTTTTCATAGATCACTTCCAGTTGAAAAAGAAGTGCCAGTTTGGTGCCGTATACATTCTTTTTGCGGTCGTATGTATAACCGCGGTACCAGCCATCACCCAAAGTTACACCTATAGCATTGTCGCCTTTTTTTATGGCCGATGAAACATCATACACCTGATATTGTAAGCGTTTTTTATAGCTGGTAAAGCCGGGCGAAAAGTAGTCGTTACCGACTCTTTCATTATTCAGTTGCGCCTCGTAAACGCCGTGGGCAGTGATGTACAAATACGCAGCTCTTACTGGTTTCTTGATGTTGAACTCTTTCCTGAACATGGGGCTCGGGCCACCGGTGGTGTCGGATTTGTAAGTGTCTTGTATCCAGTGGGCTGACCAGTCGCTACGATTCAATAATCCCATCTTCCAGTAATTAATCTCGCTCCATGCCGATGCCTGGTTCTTATTGTTCCATACCCGTACCTGCCAGTAACACTTCTCGCGTGAGGTTAGTGCAGGGCCTTTATACGATACTTGTGTAGATTGATCCGAGTTAATGCGACCCGATTCCCATATAATTTTTTTGCCTTTGGTTAATAGCAGGGCGTTGCTGCCTACCCGTATTTCATAGGCACTTTGGCGGGTGTTCCTTATAAAAGTATAAAGCTTCCAGCTTAATCGCGGATTGCTGGCATCAACCGATATTGGGTTGGTTTTATATTCACAAACCAGATCGCCAACGCTCACCGGGTAGACTAGTGTTTTAGCCTGGATGCTAAAAGGTATAAGTATTAGCAGTAATACTTTTGCACTTAGGGGTATTTTGTTGCGCATAGTAATAAATTCAGCTTGCTTCATATATTATTATACCATGCATATCACTATGGATTAGACGTATGGGTAATAATACAAAAAACAATTATTTAAAAAGAAGTTGTAACATGTTTTGTTTTAAATTAAGCGTAAAAAACATTCATATAGTACCTCTATAAGTTTCAAAAACTATATTGTTACATTGTCATGAATAAAAGATACAGATACTATAGTGTTTATAACAGTTACGATGTACAGTAGGTTAAAGGTTTTTAAAGCAGGATATTAACTTACAGGGTCTTGTCCAAAGATGCGGCTGAGCTGCTCGTAAATTTCAGGATGTTTATGCTGTAACTGGGTTGGTTTCTCAAAGAAATATTCTGAGGCTACCGCTAAAAATTCGGCCTCATTAGTTAAGGCGTAAGGGTTAATGTCGGATTTTCCTTCAGCAATGCGGTGCATTTCAACATGCATCATGTGCAGCCATGGGGCAGCATATTCATGGGCCAGCAGGTTTTCGGCGACGCCATCTGTTGAGCCATCGGATTTATCGAGCAAATGCACAAACTCATGTATGGCGGTATTCTCAGCACCGGCATTGGCCGAAAATCCTTTTGTTAACGCTGTGCGCGATAATAGCATTTGCCCGTTCATATAACCCGAACCTACCATGCCTAATATGCTGCGGTTCTCACCCTCAAACTGAGATTCCTGATCGAAAGTATCAGGATAGAGGATCACATTGGTGAGGTTCTTGTATTTCCAGTCGGGGAAACCAAAGATGGGTATTACTGCGCTGGAAGCCACCAACACCCGGTCGGTATCGGTAACTTCAGTGCCTACGCCTTCAATATTAATGTCATTCAAAAAAGCATCCACCAGCTTTTCAAATCGAAGCTTACCCGCTGCATCCAACTTGCGATAATAAGCAACATTAACCTCAAGCAATGCCTTATATTGCTGTGGTTGAATACTTACCTCCGGTTTGTTTTTAGGGCGAAGAATGAGATACCCAATAAGACCGATTACGATGAATGCAATTATATATACCATATTATAGGTGGCGGTTTATATAGCCACTACTAATATGGGTATTTATTTAATACTGCGCATATAAAGCTTTTAATTGAGCAGTTTTATCACGCATTAGTTGCAATGCGCCACTTAGTAAAGCGGTGTTATTCAGATCGAATCCCATGAATTTTTTTAAGAGCACATTTGCAGGCGCATCAAAGCCATTTTTTAACAACGCGGTATAATCTGTGGCGAATGCCTTAGAATCATTATGCTGCAATTCATATAGTTTACAGGTAACCAGCATGGCGTATAAATAATTTACATTATACAATGGGTCATCAAAAACCAAGCGCTTGTTTATCCATTCACTGTGCCTTTGTGGCTCATTTGGGAAATAGCTGTCGTATTTGTTCATGATACCTGCGTACAGACTGTCCACATCGGCCTGCGTATTGATATTACCAGCTACTACACCATCATATAATCCCTGCTCAAAGCTGCCTTCTTCTGCCGAGGTAAATACCTCCAACGAAAGCTTGTCTAAAAATTGTTTGGTATAAAAGGCTTTGCCTTTAACCGTTGTGTCTTTCTTTTCCAAAGCATCAAGCAATAGCAATTCATTCAGCATAGCATATGATTCATACAAGAACGTAGGCCCTTTAACATATGATGGTACACTCAGGTTTTCGCTCATAAATTGTTCATGAATAGCATGCCCGCCTTCGTGTATTAAGCGGGATACATCGCTTAGTGCGCCGCCATAGCTTTTCATATACAAACTTTCGGGAACACGTGGAAAACCTACGGAAGTAAACTCGGTTACCCTGTTTGGCCCCTGTGCAATATCCAGTTCGCCATTGGCCGGGTTAAGCAGGTAAGCAAAGTGTTGTACATATTCCGTACCCAATGGTGCCAGTGCATCCAGAACCAGGGGCTGTACCTTGCTAAATGGTAATGGCTGCCAGGTAAAACCCATAGGCAATGTCGTATCCCAGCTGTGTACATGGCTTATTCCCGTTATTCGTTTTACCTGGTCTGTTTGTAACTGTTGATAGGCCTTTAAAACATCTGCGTGGGTGGTCATTTCTGTAAGCATTTGCTTTACGCTGGCTTCGGATAGCTGTAATTTATGGGCATAAGTTCTTTCGGGCGCGCTTTTAAATCCATATGCTTTAAATAAAGCTGTTCTTTGTTTGGTAATATCTATCAATGTAGCAGCTAACACTTCGGCGTGATTTGCATAGGCCTGGTAATAAGCTGTCATGCCCATTTTTCGCAATAAACTATCCGGGCTCTTTAAGAAGATTTGCTTGTCATTTACCGGGTTGTATTTTTTGCCATTATAAGTGATGCTATCCGCTTTAATGTTATCCATCAGTGCATCATAGCGGTCGATGAGGTGATCGTCTAATAATTTATTTATCAAACGTTCATCATGATCTGACAGATTATGAACTGCATTTTGTTTGGCCTGAGCCAATAGGTACTGGTATTTTACTAAATTATATTTATTTAGTTGTGTGCTGTTAATGGTGGTAAATGGTACTTTTTGAAGTATGCCATTGACGGTGTTTTGCAATACGTCAATACTTTCATCTATCTTCTGGCCGGTGTGCTGTGCCAGGGTATCCTTGTTGTTTTTATAGCAGACCAGCCGGTAATATTGTAAATGCCTTTGCTGTGAAACCAGTAATGATTCATATCGATCTAAATGCACACGCAAATTATTCAGGTTCCATACAGAATCCTTATGGAAAGCAGCAGTGCTGTCTGATAATAATTTTAGCGATGCTTTTTCATCCTCCGGGCTTTTAAAATATCGCGTTAGCCGGGCATGGAAATCCTGCGCCTTGCCATCAAATGGGTCATATTTTTGTGCGTAAGTGTTTGTAAACAGGCATATCAGGCCAATGGTTAATATAATGGTGATTTTTTTTAGGGGGATGTATGATGAAAGCATGTCGATATATTTTAATCAAAAGTAATCATGCTTAAATCTCAAAAATTGAATGAAATTAACCCGGATTGTTAAACTTTTCTGAATTCTTTTGGCAGATAGCCGGTAACGGCTTTAAATGTGCGGGTAAAGTGTGCCTGATCGGCAAAGCCGCAGGTGTAAGCAATTTCGGTTAATGGGAGCGGGGTTCCTTTAATTAAAGCCAGCGCCTTATCTACCTTAATTTGTTTAATGTAATTACCTAAAGTTGATGAGAAGTACAAAGGGAAATATCGTGAAATGGTAACCGGATGAACGCCTAATCTGGTGGAAAGATCATCCAGTTGAAAAGGTTTATCCCATTCGTCATTTAATAACTCTTTTAAACGGAATGCCCATAACGGTATGGTATTATGCTTTTTTATCCCGGCAGGATGAATTGGGTTGAAAAGTTCATAAAGCAACAATTCCGCCGATGCCGCTGAATGGCTGCCCATATCATCAAGTTCATGGTATAGTTTTAAAAGCGTAAACTTCGCAGGCAAGGTTTGCGGTGCGCGACTGCTTAGCTGGTCGGCAAGCGCAGTGCTTTGCTCCAATAAATTAGTATGAAGGTCGAGGTTGATCTTGCGGGTACCGGGCGCATACTTATTACAACGATGTACTTCGCCTGCCGCTATGAATTTCAGATCGCCGGGAGTTCTTTTAAATTGTTTGCCTGAGAGGTCTTCCTCATAAGTGCCGGATAGCAATAAACTAATGCTGGCATTTTCATGCGCGTGCCAATCTTCAAACCCTGCATTGTGTTCATAAGTGGTTAATGCCACCTTTGAACCGTTTACCGGTTTTACTAGGTGGTTATAGCCTAAAAATGATTGTTGAAGATTCTCCATTATATTAAAATGCAACTTACGAATATTCCCGTTTCAAAATTGCGATATTTATAAAAAGGTATATTTTACTTTAAATCTAATGCTGAAATTTGATAAAATAATTTCCATCTTTGTATTGTAACAACTAAATCACAATGACTAAATTATTTGTCGTGGGTTTTCCACGCGATATGGACAAAACAGAACTCCTGGAGCTTTTCAGCCTCCACGGACTTGTTGATCTTGTTACCGTGGTTACTGATAAAGAAACAGACATCAGCCTTGGCTATGGTTTTATCCATATGCATGATGAAGCCGGTGCAAAAAGGGCTATAGCGGCACTTGATGGCGCTGAAATAGACGACCGGAAAATAAGCGTACGCGTAGCCGAAAACAAAAACGCTCCTGCAACTCCTACCCCACCACCTGTAAAAAAGAAAAGGCCAAGAAGGACTTTCTAAAGTTTACAGAAAAGAATATTCCCAGGCGCTTTTGTACGCTCCGAGATCTTCTGCGTAAGTTATCATGTCTGCATAAAAAGGCAACCTTGTTAAAGTGGCGCTATCACCAATTACAACCAGTTTTTTCTTTGCCCTTGTCATGGCTACATTCATCCTGCGGATATCTGAAAGGAAACCGATCTCACCTTCGCTATTACTCCTTGTCATACTGATGAGTACCATATCACGTTCCTGGCCCTGAAAGCTGTCGATAGTATTTACTGAAATATAATCCAAAAATGGCTGTAACGCCGGTGTATTTGCCAGTTGTTCTTTTAGTAGCCTGATCTGTTCCCGGTAGGGAGATATGATGGCGATGGTAGGAAAAGGGTCAATGCTGGTAACAAACGCTTCAAGATATTTAAATAAGAAAGCAGCTTCTTCGGGGTTGGCAACGCTTGTGCCTATCTGTTTCTCTTCAAACCCACATCCGGCAGTATCAATAAAGTTTAAAGGCGAATCGCCATCAAATAATAACCGCGAAGCAACTGATGGATGCGCCCTTAATTCATTATTATAAAATACTCTGGATGAGTAACCCATGATGGCCTCATTCATGCGGTATTGCTCATTTAATAAAACAACAGCTTCCGGGTGCAGGGCCACACATTTTTCTAAGAGCGTTGTGTTTAACCCATTTTTAGCAGCTGCGGAAGATTTTATAGTAGGTGGCAGCTGACAATGATCGCCAGCTAAGATAACCTTTTGCGCTTTTAAAATAGGGATCCAGCAGGCAGGTTCTAAGGCTTGCCCTGCTTCATCAATTACTACTGTATTAAACTTTTGTGCCTTTATAGTCCAGTTATTGGCGCCCGCCAATGTAGCGGTGATCACTTGCGCTTTACTCACCAGGTCATCGATAATGAACTGCTCTGTTTTGGCAACCTCCTTCATAATCTTGTGCGCCTCATCAAACAGCGCCTTACGCTGATCACGTTCGGCTTTGCCAAAGTTGCGCTTATACTTATGCGCCATGTTCTTATATTCCGAAGCTTGCTTTTTGAGTTTTTTGCTCTCCTTCATATAGCTGTGTTCCACCATCTGGCTATCCAGCGTGAGCGACATCATCCTTTCCGATACCCTCGCCGGGTTACCGATCCGCAGCACATTTAAGCCTTCCTGAGCTAACTTTTCACTAAGCAGGTCAACAGCGGTATTGCTTGGGGCAACTACCAATACTTGTTCATTTGTAGCCATTAGTTTAATGGCTTGTACCAATGTAGTAGTTTTACCCGTACCCGGTGGCCCGTGTACTATCGCCAAATCATGCGCACTAATGATCTTCCTCACTGCGGCTTGCTGACTTACATTCAACCCTTTTAAAGATAATTCTGTTTCCGGAGCAAAAACGGGAGCTTTAAGCCCGGTTAATACCTGAATGCGGCGATCTTCCGGCATTGAATCAGCTAATTTTAAAGCTGCATTCATATCATCATAACTGTTATCATCAAATAACAACTCAACGCCCAACTTGCCGTCACGACTCCAATCAGGCAGTTCTTCAGTAAATAGATTAATCTTTAACCGGTCCCCGCCCTGGTAGGAAATAACACCTTCAACCCGGTCGTTTTTAGGGTCATGATTTGAGAAAAGTACGGCCGGACTACCAAAACGCAATTGATGTGCGATATCCTGGTGCGATCTTCGCTCAATCTCCACATTCAAATAATCGCCCCTGCTGGGTTCGGTACCGGTAATTGAAATAGGGTACCAGCATAAACCGGCGGCCCTGCGATCACTTACTGAGGTGGATGCTGTAAGCTTCAAATAAGCATCACGATCTTCGGTACGTTCAATTTTTAGCAGATCCTGCAGCTTTTTGAAATAGTCCATCGGCCAAAGGTAATCATAAGCCTATCTTTGTTGTAAGTCCATGTTCAACTTATGACCTACATTTTATTATTTATTGCTGCCGCGATTAGCTATTTCCTTGGTAAACTTACCCTTACAGGGGCCGTCACCGGATGGGTAGTTGCCGCATTAATTTATGCAGGTGCCGGATATATGGGTATAAGCTTATTGGCTGTATTCTTTATACTGGCATCATTGGCAACAAAGGGTAGGGGCTCCAAAAGAACATCCGGGCAGGTGTTGGCTAATGGGGGAGTTGCCGCTATTTTAGGCTTATGCGGATGGATATGGCCTCAACATCTGATCTTGTTTCAATTGATGATAGCCGGGAGCCTGGCATCTGCTACTGCTGATACATTATCATCAGAATTGGGAACGGTATATGGTAAAAGATTCTTCAATATCATCACCTTTAAAAATGATGAACGTGGGCTTGATGGAGTTATCAGTTTAGAAGGTACATTGATAGGCTTGGCAGGAGCGGCAATTATTGCCATAACTTATTGTTTATTTAATGGTTGGAGCATACCATTACTATATATAATTACAGCTGGTTTTATTGGCAATGTTATTGATTCCGTGCTGGGGGGAACGCTCGAAAGAAAAAATATCATTAATAATAACCTGGTGAATTTTTCAAATACCGCGACTGGCGCAATAATCTGTTTGCTGTTATTTAGTTTATAAAAACGGAAACCAATCAACCACAAGCCTGTTAAATAATAAAATAATTACCCATGATAGCAGATAATTTTGAACTTGTTGATCCGGATGAGGATTATAAAACTGAAGAGGAAGATTTTGATGCAGAAGAGGAAAACGACCTGCGCGAAGTGCAAGTAGATGACGATATTAATGAACCAGATGCCGAAGATCTGGATCTGGATAACAAGTGGTTGATTGAAGATGATGAATAATTAAAACGTATTTATCAGGCATCCTGGTTAACCCTGAAAGAGTTTCCAAAAATTGATCCTTCACTCAATCCAGGCTTTTTTTCTTTTTTTGCGACCGTATCGCTGTTAACTATCCTGTTATAGTATATTTTTGATATGGCCCTGGAGCGCTTAAACGTTTGATCAGTAAATACTGATACCAATATATCCAGAAAATAAACATACGGCCATAATATAGTTGCCTTCAACTTTGTCATATCAATTTGGGTTTGGCTTTCACAAATATAATTAATATGAAAAACATTATTATAGTTTTAATTAATTATACTTTGTTTTTATTTGCATATCGCATTTATAATCAGTCCTAATTTACCAAAATATACTGTCTTTGTGCTAAAAAATACAATTTTAAAGGTGTTGTGACTCTATAATCAGTTTGGCTGTAAAAATCAGATTTGTATTTATTAGGCAATTATATCTATCTTTAAAGGAAATAATTTACCTGTCACATATACACGAATGCATCCTAGTGAAATAACATTCATGAGAAAATATTGTACCGACGATGAATGTTTGCCCCTAACCATCCGATTAAAACAAAATATTTCTCCAGATGATAATTACGAACCAGTTGAAATGTATTTTAACATTAATAAAGCAGGCTCATTTACTGTTAAAGTTAAGTATAAAATAAATGATAAGCTGCACGAGTCGGTGGCTTATGTCAACAGGTTTGGTGTTGTAACACATCTTGAGCATATGCCTGATAGGTGTTGCTAATTACTCACTATAAATTATTTATACCAAAATTCTCATAATTTTTTTCATAAAAAAATTATGTAGTTAAATAACTACTCATATATTTGTAGTTAAATAGCTACATAATGAATTTAAGACGAGACGTATTTCAGGCAATAGCAGATCCGACGAGGAGGGCTATATTGCTATTAGTTGCTTCGCAAGCCTTAACTGCCGGTGCAATTGCAGCCAACTTTGATACTGCAAGGCCAACAGTTTCAAAACACTTGCAAATACTAACCGAGTGCGAATTGCTTGAACAAACACAAACTGGCAGAGAGATTTACTATCACATCAATGCGAAAAACATGAAACAAGTAGCTGATTTTATTGAGCCCTTCCGCAAAATGTGGGATGATAAGTTCAATAAACTGGAAGCAGTAATGAAAGCCTATCAATCAAAAAAATAGTCCGCTATGGAACAAAAAACAAAAGTAGAAGCCGAAGATGGTAAACAGGATTTGTTGATCACAAGGGAGTTTGATCTGCCGGTAGCATTGCTTTTTAAAGCATATACGGAAGCCGGATTTCTTGAACAATGGATGGGAACTAAAGTGCTGAAATTGGAAAGTAAAAAGCATGGCAGTTATCAATTTGAAACAAGTGATGGCAAAGGAAACGTGGCATTTAAGGCCAGCGGGGTAATTCATGAGTTTAGCCCGAACCAGAAAATTACAAAGACATTTGAAATGGAGGGTATGCCTTTTGGTGTGCAGCTTGAGGTTTATGAATTTGAGCAGCTTACTCCTGATACCAGCAAACTCCATATGCATGTAATATATGAATCGGCAGCACAGCGGGATCAGGTATTGAAATTGCCTTTTGCACAAGGTATAAACATGGCGCATAACCGTATGCAAGAAATTCTGAATAAATTAAAATAACCCATCATGACAAAGAGAAATAAAATTATTTATTGGATCGCTACAGCTTTATTTGCTTTTGGTATGCTGGTAAGTGGCTTACAGCAAATATTTCATGCAAAAGAGATGGCAGGCATGGTAGCTCATTTGGGTTATCCGGCTTATTTTATGGATATAATTGGCGTTTGGAAAATCCTTGGAGTTATAGCTATTTTAATTCCAGGATTTAAGCTGGTTAAGGAATGGGCTTACGCAGGTTTCTTTTTTACAATGACGGGGGCTTTGGTTTCACATCTGGCGATCGGTGACGATGGCTTAAAGGAAATTATTGGCCCATTAATGCAAACTGTTTTTATTATTTTGTCGTGGTATTTTAGGCCTGCTGATAGAAAAGTCATTTCGATAAATTAACCAATAAATATTTAATATGATAAGTAAAAAATATAAGGGGAACGAAATTACAGGCCATTTGGACATCGTTGTTTCGAATATTGAGGATGAGTTTGAAGATGAAATAGAAAAGTGGCAAGAGGTATTAATTCATGGCGACCCGGAAGGGTTAAGATCTTTTGCCAAACTTTTAATGACAATAGCCGACCTAAATCAGGAAAATAAAGAAGATCTCTCGATAGGAGCAAGAGAGCATTATCATTTACGGCCGAATCTGGAATTAAGCAAAAGTTCGATAGAGGTAATTGTAGGCAGAATTGATGCGAAGGGCACAGGCAGTTTTTATGATAGTTTCGTTGCAAAAGACACTAAAAAATAAATAGAATTTAGTGACTCGTTAGGTCAATAATTTTTGCACTATAATTTACCATAACAATGAACCATAAAGTTGATTTTTATTTTAACAAAGCCAAAAAGTGGCAGGAAGAATTGGAGCAGTTACGAGTAATAGCTCTTGACTGCGGATTGGAAGAAGAATTGAAATGGGGCTGTCCTTGTTATACGTTAGAGAAAAACAATATAGTATTGATACATGCTTTTAAAGAATATTGCGCATTCCTGTTTTTTAAAGGTGCATTACTAAACGATTCTCACGGTATCCTGATCCAGCAAACAGAGAATGTGCAGGCAGCGCGGCAGGTCCGTTTTACTAATCTCCGGGAAATTGTTGAGATGATACCTGTCTTAAAAAGCTATATTTATGAAGCCATTGAAGTTGAAAAAGCCGGTTTAAAAGTGGAGCTAAAAAAGACCACAGAGTTTAAGATGGTTGATGAGTTTCAATATAAGCTGGATAAGATCCCTGCCCTTAAAGCCGCTTTTGAGGCCTTAACACCCGGGCGGCAGAGAGGATATTTGTTGTATTTTTCTTCAGCCAAACAATCTAAAACCCGGGAGGAGAGGGTTGAGAAATATATACCAAAAATTTTGGATGGGAGGGGTTTGGATGATTAGCGGATTAAACTATCAATTACAGTTTATGATCAACTTTAGTCACTATATTGTTTTTATAGCTTTCTGGATTGTCATTGGTATCGGGACTAGCGTATTTCTTCTTCGAAAAGAAGCCCCATACGGCCGATTCAGCAGTAGAAACTGGGGGCCGATGATCAGCAACAGGGTGGGATGGTTATTTATGGAAGCTGTTGTAATGATTGCTTTTTTATGTTGGATACCACTGCGGCATTATGACTGGAAAACACCGGCCAGTATAATGATAAGCTTATTTTTTATCCATTACCTGCATCGTAGTTTTATCTACCCGTTAATGATCCGTACTAAAAATAAAAAAATGCCGGTTATCATTATGCTTTCAGCTATGTTATTTAATACAGTAAATGGTTCATTGCTGGGTATCTGGTTTGCTAATTTCGCACATTATCCCAATAATTGGTATTATTCTCCATGGTTTGTTGCGGGAGTGCTGCTTTTCTTTGGGGGAATGCTGGTTAACTGGCATGCTGATTATACACTGATCCGTCTTCGTAAAAATGGAGAGTCCGGTTATCAAATACCACGTTCGGGGCTCTTTAAATTGATATCTTCACCTAACCTGTTTGCTGAAATAATAGAGTGGGGTGGCTTTGCCTTATTAACCTGGAGCTTACCCGCATTGGCCTTTTTTATATGGACCTGTGCCAACCTTATACCCCGTGCCGTAGCTAATCATCGCTGGTATAAAAAAGAGTTTTCTGATTATCCCCCCGAAAGAAAGATATTATTACCTTATTTGTGGTAGCTCTAACTCAATATTAATTATGGATTGCGCAGTGATCTTTTCACATATTAACATAAAAAAGAATGATGCTTTGCGTTTGTTTCAAACATATCGCCGCATGATCATTTTAAAGTTAAATAATGTTAAATAGACCGCGCCCGGCGGCCGAGCGAATAATTTAAGCCCTGCAGTATCGTTTCCACGGTGATATTACTGGTCAAACACCTTTTTCACCACATGCGGGAACACAATAAAGCATCTTTACTTTTCGAGATACTATTACATCTCGCATTTTGGACCTGTATTTCGGCATTGCCGCTACTCACCCGCCCGCAATTGCCGTATATGCACGCCGCGTTTCCGGTATGGCACTTTTTACTTCTTAACCTGCTGCTCGCGGTACAATTTTACCTTAATGCATTTTATCTCATCCCTGTATGGCTGAACCAGAAAAAACAACCCTGGATCTATTTTGCCTTCACCTTGTTAGCCTTCATAGTGCTTAATATTTTAGGTATGCATATGAGGCCGGCAATGCCTTTTCCCGATCATGGCATGCCGCATGGCCACCCGCCGTTATTATTTAATTTTAGCTTGTTACCACTGTGTGCTATAACCGCGGCAGCATTCGCATACCGCTACCTGTCCGACAGTTTCAGGCAGATCAGTAACCGGCAAAGCATCACAAACGAAACGCTGGTGTCCGAACTGGCCTTTTTGCGTTCGCAGATAAGTCCGCACTTTATTTTCAATGTCATAAACAACGTGGTTGCGCTTTCGCGGGTCGATCCGCCAGCGGTTGAGCCTACTTTAATGGAGCTGTCGCAGTTGCTCCGTTATATGCTTTACGTTACCGACGAGGTGCAGGTAACAATGAAGCAAAAGGCTGAATATCTGGGTAGTTACATCCGGCTGCAGCGCATGCGTTTTGGGGACGAAGTAAAGGTGGAATTACTGATAGAAATAAAAGCACCCGAAAAAAGCCTGGAACCTATGCTGCTGGTGCCTTTTGTTGAAAATGCTTTTAAGCATGGAACGGGCGATATTGACAACCCAGAGATCAGCATAGCCCTGATATCCGACGAAAAGATGCTCTACTTTAGGGTAAGCAATAAATTTAACCCGGCCGAGGTACACAAAGACGACAGTCATGGTATTGGGTTGAACAATGTTAAACGCCGGTTGGCGCTGCTTTATCCCGGCATGCACCAGTTATCGATCCGGCAGGATGAAAATTATTATACCGTTAACCTACAAATCCAATTTAAATGATCAAATGCTTACTAATTGATGATGAACCCCTGGCCCTCGGCCTGATGGAAGATAACCTGCGCCACGTACCCGACATTATTGTTGTGGGGCGTTGCCGCACCGCTTCCGAAGCATTAACAATACTGCGCACTACGCAGGTAGATCTTTTATTCTGCGATATTCATATGCCTGGTATCAATGGCATACAACTGGTAAAAAGTCTTGCAAGCAGGCCCATGGTTATTTTTGTAACAGCCTATGAAAAATTCGCTATTGAAAGTTTTGAACTGGATGTGGTTGATTACCTGGTGAAACCGGTGCCGCTGGAACGATTTTTAAAAGCCTGCCATAAAACCATTCAGTTATTCACACTCAGAAAGCTTGCCGAGGCACAGCAAATGCCTCAGAAAAAGCATTTGTTCCTGTATACAGACTATACCCTTGTGAAGATTAATCTTGATGAGATAGAATACATTGAGGGGCTTAAGGATTACGTAAAGGTGCATGTAGCAGGCCGCGAAAAGGCAATCCTGTCACGCATCAGCATTAAAGCGCTTGAGCAGCAGCTGCCGTCCGGCCAGTTTTACCGGGTGCATAAATCGTACATTGTTAATGTTGATTTTGTAACGCACATACGGCGGGGCAAGTTAAAAACAGCTGGTGCCGAGTTGCCGCTAAGCGATACTTATCGTGAAACAATAAGCCTGATGACGGGTCGCGTACTTACAGATGGCGCACAATCGGCGCTTTCGTCGGCACTTTAAGCCCCCTCGTCTCATTTATTTTAGAGGTTGATGGTCAAACACCATTTTTGAGCTTCAGCACGTGAACTTGATGAGAATAAAGCTACTTCTTTTTTTAATGCTCAGTACCGGTTGCGCTGCCACAGTTTACGGCCAGCAAACTAATAAAGTACTACAGAAAACAACTGTAAATTATCTGTTTACCTGCACGCTGGATAAGATGCTGGATACGCTTTCTATGAATTATCACCTGCATTTTGTGTTCGAGCGTGATTCATTACAGCGCTTTGATGTGGTTGAACACTTTTTTGAAGAAAAACTTAAAGATGTTATAGGAAAAGTATGCGAGGAAAATGGCTTGCATTACTGGGTAAACAATGATGGTGTTATTTATATTTTACAAAATGTAGATGACTATGCCCGCCTCAAAAAAATTGCCGACAGCATGCTCAGGGTATCCCGGAAGGTTTCGCCTATGCCGCCGCCACAAACAAACAAGCACCAAATGTTGCGCGCTATGCAGATGCGGAGGAATGTTACCGTTAGCGGGCGAGTGATAGACCAGACTACAGGCGAAGTGCTCCCCTCGGCTACGGTGCTGATACGTAATACCAACCTGTCGGCATCCGCCCGGCAGGACGGCGGCTTTACTATTTTTCGCGTGCCGGCCGATACTTGTTCGGTTGAAGTATCATACGCAGGTTATGAGGCAGCTATGGTGCAGCTGAATAGCAAGAATGTGGATAGTACGCTAACTATTGGCCTGTACAAAGCCATAAACACACTTGATGAGGTGAGCATACAAGGCAAAAAAAGCGGGGTAATGAATACCGATACCAAAAAGGTTGGTGTATTGCAGTTAACCCCGGCTAACCTTGATAAGCTGCCTAACCTGGGCGAAAAGGATGTAATGCGTGCCTTTCAGCTCATGCCGGGAGTTAGCGCCACAAATGAATCATCATCAGGGGCTTATGTTCGTGGTGGTACACCAGATCAAAACCTTATTGTGTTTGATGGTTTTACGGTTTATGAGGTAGATCACCTTTATGGTTTTTTCAGTGCCTTTAATGCTAACGCTATAAAGGATGTACAACTTTATAAAGGGGGCTTTTCGGCCATGTATGGCGGGCGATTGTCAAGCGTAACTGAGATCAACGGCCGGGATGGTAACAGCAACCAGGCAAATTACGGGGTAGACCTAAGTTTGTTAAGCCTTAACGTTTTTATGGAGACGCCGGTGAACAAGGAATCGTCGCTGGTGCTGGCTTTTCGCCGCTCATACCAGGGGCCGTTTTATGATAAGATCTTCGGCCAGTTTAATGCATCCACTACTGCCGGAGGAGGTGGCTTTGGTGGTGGCGGCGGCGGCGGATTTGGCGAACAAACTACGCCAGCCTCACATTTTTATGATTTCAACGCACATTATGTCTATCATCTCGATCAAAAAAACTCGCTGGTATGGAGCCTGTACACAGGCGAAGACAAAACTGATAACAGCAGGCAACTGGATTTGCCCTCTTTTATCAGCTCATCAGGCAGCACTGATATTACCGATTATACCAAATATGGTAACCTGGGCAGCAGCGTAAAATGGTTTAGCCAGTTTAACTCAAACCTGCATGCTAATACTTACATTACCTATTCATCTTATTTTAACGACCGCAACCGCAGTACGTCCGGAACGACTACAAATAGCGATGGGGATGATGTAGCCTTTGAGAATGGGACAGTTGAAAACAATAATCTGCAGGATGTTGGCCTAAAAAGCGACTGGGTGTGGCAACAAAGCAACAAGGTGCAGCTGAATTTTGGCGGATTTGCCGACAGACTTCATATCAACTACGATTATATTCAGAACGATACCAGTTATCTTATCGATCAGCATAATACCGCTATTAACGCGGGAGGCTACGCCGAACTGGAATATGACCCTAATAGTAAACTGCACCTGCAACCCGGGCTGCGCGAGACTTATTATTCACCAACTTCACAATTATACTTTGAGCCGCGTTTTTCAGCAAGCTACCTGCTTACTGATAAGTATACACTCAAATTCGCTACAGGGCAATTTTATCAGTATATGAACCAGGTTACCCGTAACGACATTGCCGATGGTAACCGTAATTTCTGGATACTATCAAACGGCAGCAGTATACCTGTTGGGCGCTCACAACACCTGATGGGGGGCATAAGTTACGAGAACAAATCATTCCTGATAGATGTGGAAGGTTATTATAAAAGGCTAACAGGGCTTACGCAATATACAATTACACAAACGCAAACCGGTGGGTTCGGCGGGGGAGGCTTTGGCGGAGGCGGTAATGATGGCGATGTGGTAGAAGACTTTTATTCAGGCACGGGCCGTGCCTATGGGCTCGAAGTACTGCTGCAGAAAAAACTCGGCCATTACACTGGTTGGATCGGTTATACACTTGCCGATGCGCAAAATAAATTTTCTGTATTCGGGAACAGTTATTACCCTGCCGACCAGGATATCCGCCACGAGTTTAAAGCGATTAACATGTACCACCTTAACCGTTGGAACTTTTCGGCGGTGTTTATCTTTGCCACAGGGCACCCTTACACAGCACCGCTATCAACTTATTCATTTGTAACTGCCGATGGCAATACCGAAACTTATTTCAACGTAAGCGGAAAAAATGCCGAGCGTTTGCCCGATTATCACCGCCTCGACCTGTCGGCAACTTATGACTTGCTCAGGATCAATGGCGACAAGATCGGCAGCATAGGCCTCTCATTATTCAATGTATATAATCACGTTAACATATGGTACAAAGAATATTATGTAGTTGATAACGCTGTTGTTACCACCAATGTTAATTATTTAGGTTTTACTCCAAACATTACGCTTAGCCTGCGATGGAAATGATTTATTATTTAGTTAAACGGATGAGTTGGGCAGCAATACTGCCTGTAATTTTACTGGGTTCCTGTAAAAAGGATAGTCAATCGTCCACCGGTAAGCCGGTAGTACAATCCTATCTTGTTGCCGGCAAAGTATTAACAGTGAGGCTATACACCCAAAAAACACTTACAGATACCGAAAAATATGGACCTGCGCTTACAGGCCTTAAACCAACTGTTTCTGACGGTACCACCATTGTAAACCTTACCGAAACAGCTAAAGGTATTTATACCTATGCCGATAGTACCTTCCTGGTTTCCGGGAAGACCTATGCGCTGTCTTTTGTTTATAATAGCGTAACTATTTCAGCAAAAACAGTTATGCCTGCAAAACCACAAGGTTTCGCTACGCAATTTACTTCGGTGGATTATACTTCAACTGACGCAACTACCAGAGATACAATAAACAGGTTCACCTGGCAAAATCCCGATTCGCTTAACCATGTACTGGTATTTATAGGCCTTGATGGGGCATCATTCCCTGTTAACTCTTTTTATAACGGGTCAACCAATTTTGAGGAGGATACAAAGCAGCGGTCAGTATACTATGTATTACCCTCAATATTTCCCTACTACGGGCGTTACCAGGTGTTGCTTTATTCTGTTAATCAAGAATACATTAACTTGCTAAAAAGCAATGCCAGCGGTGCAAACTCGCAAAACCTGTTAAACACACCTACAAATGTTATTAATGGTGTGGGGATATTTACCGCTATGCAAGCCGATACGGTTAGTTTTTCATTTTTATAGAGGCTTGTACTGTATTAGCCTCGATAGAATTATAGTCGCCGTGTTGCCCGGATTCGAATAAAAGATTAGGATGGTCTGTCACGTCCTAAGAAAGGTTGACTATTATTAATGATATAAAGTTGATAAAAACTCAAACATCCACCAAAGATGTTTGAGTTTTTTTATAGGTTTTTATTTTCATGGTATTTTGTTGATGCATTTGA